>OAWR01000363.1_pt1 | contig 10125 bp, 8 predicted proteins | sample 1476931 | NCBI WGS metagenome assembly OAWR01 (sample SAMEA2580242, study PRJEB22360) | human gut metagenome | biome: human gut; feature: human-associated habitat; material: faeces | place: Denmark | collected 2008/2010 | reverse complement strand
ATAATATATAAATAATAAATTGGTTAAAATTTTATACATTTTTTAAAATTTATTTATAAAAACTATTATTTTATTCTCTAAAAATACGATATAAAAATAATTTATATCGCAAGGAAAAAATATGAAAGTTAAATGGAGTAGAGATTTTAGCATTAAAAATATGCAATTAGACAAACAACACGAACTAATTTTTGAAATTACCAATCTTGCAAATGATTTAGCTCTAAACATTCAAGATAATAATACACAACACAAAAATGATTTAAAACAAATTCTTGTAAAGCTATTTCAATACATCAAAATTCATTTTAAAGATGAAGAAAAATTTATGGAAAGCATTGATTTTCCTTTGATTGAAGAACATAAAAAATCTCATCAAATATTAGTAGAAAAAACTAAAGAGCTTTTAGAACACTCAAATGATATTGTAAAAATGTCTCAAGAACTTTCCATATTAACCAAAGATTGGATTTTAGATCATTTTGCTAATGAAGATTTATGGATAGCTAATTTTACAAAAAAAACCCTACACCTTCAAGAAATCCATTATACCTTAGAACAATACATAAAACTAAAATCAATCAAACAAGACCTAAGGGCTGAAAAAACTCATGATTATATTTGCAATTGTTCTTTGCGTATCCATGCAGTTCCACAGACTATACATCAAGAGCTTGTTAGCAAAGAAAATACCTTAAAGTGCGAAAAATGTGGGCAAATTTTAGTTCATTTGGATTATTTTGATTTGAATCAAAATTTCGAAAAATTCAATGCTACTTTTGAAGATGCACTACAAAATCACCATTTCACGACTCAAAAAAATGATATGGGGGGGGGATAGATGAATTTTCAAGTAAAAACCTTAGAAACTTTCAATCCTTTTGAAAGTTTAAATCATGAACAAGCAAACACAGAACAAATTCTTGATTTTAGAGTTATAGATTTTAAACTTCTGTGTTCTAGTGTAAAACCAGCAAAAACAAAAACTTATGAAAGAAAGGATTTTGACTTATTTTATGCAGATGATTTTTTTGTAAAAAACTACAATACCATAGTGCAAAAATTTCTTATAGAAATTTACCCAAAAACCCAAAGTTTTCCTTTTACAGTCAAACTTAGATCCAACTCCAACCTAACCCATCTAAAAGCCAGTATCAACCTTACAGAAAATTTTAAATATTACCCTAATTTAAAATTTGATATTTTGCAAAATATCTACAAAATAATGATCAAACAAAAATTTTTAATCTTAAGACTTGATAAAAATTTATTTGACAAGATTGATGATTTTATCTTATCAATACAAAAAAGTCCATCTATTAAAGAAATAGAGCTTGAAATTGCCAAAGGTGTAGATAAGATTGAACATAAAAGTGATGAAATTATTTATCATAGAGATGTTAACGAAGAATGTTTTGACGAAAATATTAACTATGATGAAGGAAACTACTGTAAACCTATTGAAAAAAATGAGCTACTTTTTGAATACATTTATAGAATTCTTGGAAAAGAAGGACGAAATTTAAGAGGAGAGATACTTCATTTAAATCCAATAGCCTTTCTTGATAATCCTTTTATCATAAAAGATGAAAGCATTTACACAGAAGAATTAGAAGATAGAATTAAATATTTTAGCGCCAATTATGGATTTTTAAACAAAGATCATACAGGATATTGTATCGCAAATAATTTAAAATTATCACAAATAGGGCTTAAAACAACCGGTTCAATCAAAACAAATACCGATGAAAATATAAACTTAGAAATCACTAATTTTGATATAAGTGATGATGCTATTAAATCAGGTATTGTAAATGTTCAAGCTTCAAATATAAAAGTAAATGGGAATGTTGGAGCAACAAAACTTTATGGAAAAAATATCAGTATCAAAGGCTTAACTCATGCAAAAAGCGAAATTTTTGCACAAGATATTTTTATTACAACACACAAAGGAACTTTGCAAGCTGACACTGTATATATAAAAAATTTAGAAAATGGGACAATTATAGCTAAAAATGTATTTGTTGAAAACTGCATGGGTGGAAAAATAGAAGCAGAAAATATTTATATTTGCAATTTACTAACGGATAATACTTTATATCCAAGAAAAAATCTAATCATAACAAACAATATAAAATTCAAAAACAATATCGTAGTTTCACCACTAGTTTCTATTGAAAACAACTCAGATACAGAATGCGAAAATCTTAAAAATCTAAGCCTTAAAATAAAAAGTAAGCTTGATGACACCATAAGCAAAATGCAAAATTACTATGATTATCTAATCAAAAATCAAATCAAAATCATCAAACTTCAAAAGACTAAAAATCCTAGCGCCATAGAAATGAAATTTTCAAATCTTTATCACGATATCATAAAAAAATACAATCATCTTAGCATTTCGTATAAAAAACTTGTAAAATTAAAATATCAAATTGATGCGAAATTAAATTTCTTAAATGAAATGGTTTACAATGTAAAAATATACATAAAAGCCGAAAATATCGGAGAGGATAATTTTTTAAAATTTTATCCTAACACAAACACCAACCTTGAACTAAAACATCATATAAATTTAAAAGACTATGAAAAGGTTTTATATCTTGAAAAAGGACAGCAAGTAAGTTATATTAAATCAAGCCATAATTATAGCGAAAGCGACATAGAAGAAATTAAAATTATTTTTGAAAAATTAGAAAAAGATAATTCCTAAGAATTATCTTTTCATATTAATGGCTTTTTGTATCATCTGATCACTTGTAGTGATACTTTTTGAGCTTGCATCAAAGGCTTTTTGAGTTACGATAAGGTTTGAAAGCTCTGCGCTTAAATCAACATTTGATTGTTCTAAGAATCCGCCTTTAAATTTAGCTGTATTAACAACTTGACCATCTTTCATAATAAAACTTGCATCACCGCTATTTGCCGTTGCTGCAAAAATATTATCTCCCATAGCAACTAATCCTTGCTCATTGATAAAATTATATAAAGCAAGCTTTCCAACTATGGCATTTTTACCATTGCTAAATTGCGCAACAATACTTCCATCATCGGATATATTATATTGTTCAAAAAACCCTTCAGCTACACCATCTTGTTGTGTAACTACATTTTTTTCGACGCCTTCTTTAATATAAATCCCACTATAACCCGAACCAGGCTTGTTAGCATCATAAGGAGAACCTAAATCAATATTAATTGTTCCACCATTTGGATTTGCAATGCTTGTAATATTGTTTTGAAGCAAAGCACCATTTTTATCAAAAACCATATTTCCTTCAGTCGGATTGCCTACGGCATTGCCATTAGAATCATAAATTTGTGCAATAGCTTTATATTGTATATTATCGCCTTCTTGCGGTAAAACTCTTTCAAGTGTAACCCTTAAAGTGCTTTTACTTCCATCTGCATTATAAATAGGGGATTCTAAAATATCTTTATTGGCTTTTTGTTGCTCTGTTGAAATTTGAGCTGTATCAAGCTTGATGCTATTTTCATCCAATCCTTTTAAATCAAGCTCGTTACTTTTAAAATTTAGATTTTCATCTAAAGTCGCTTCAAAGCTTGTTTTTACGCCATTATCATCAGTGAAATTTAAAATAATCCTATCACCCGCTTTAGCACTAAACACATCTTCTTTGCTAACACTACCACTAACTACATATTTTCCATCTTCAGTTTTTGTAATGTTAAATTTACTAGGATCAAGATCTACTTTAACTACTTCTGTTGTTGTGTTAGTATTTAAACTTCCACTCCATTTTACATTTTGAGTTACTTGAGGAGGTAAATACATATTCACAGGTACTTTAATAGCCCCTTGAGAAGCGGTTGTGCCTATACTGAAAGAATTATTTGAATTTACAGTAAAACCATTATTTACCGGAGTTCCTGTGTTAAGATAATCCCCCATAAGCCCAGCAACTCTATCGCTATAGTTAATACCAGTAAAAGCAGGATTCATTGTTCCTAAAACAAAATTTCCATAAGAATCTACCAAATATCCATTGGCATCTCTTCTAAATGATCCATTTCTAGTATAGTAAGCATTGCCATCAGCCCCTAAAACCCCAAAAAATCCTTTTCCTTGCAAAGCCACATCAAATTCGCCATCACTTGCAACAGGAGAACCCTGTTCGAAAACAACTTGAGAAGATGCTGCACCGCTACCATAACCACCTTGAGCAGGGTTGGTTGATTGGGTTGTTATGGTAGTATAAAAAATATCTTTAAATTGAGCATCAGAGTATTTAAAGCCCGTGGTATTGACATTTGCTATGTTATTAGCAGTGATATCAATACCAAAGCTATTGCTTTTTACTCCAGAAATCCCATTATAAAATGAATTCATCATGGCTTATGCCTTTTCCTCTTTGTCGCCATCTTCTGTAGATCCAGACCCAGAAGAATCTCCATCGCTTGAACCACCACTTGAGTCTCCACTTGAACCGCTTCCTCCAGTAGATGAAGATGAACCAAGCTTATAATCTGTTATTTCTTGTATTGCATCAAAAGGAACTTCTTGTCCAGCCATTTTTGCATAGGCAACACCATCTTTAAAAACAACACCTTCGATAGGATAAGTTCCGTAATTTGCAGTGATTTTTTCACCATTTTTATTATTATAAACCATTTTAACAGTGTACTCACCATCACCTGCATAAACCCCATCGTTATTTCTTCCTGGCCACTCCATAGTAAATAAACCTTGAGAAATAGATTTAGCATCGCTTTTTTCACTGAAAACAAGTTTATTATTGCTATCATAAATTTCTAGCGTAACACCGTTTTCATCAGAATCTTCAGGCAAATACATTTTAAGAGCGATAAGCTCATCTGCACCTGTAAGTTTGATTTTATTATCTGAAACAGTTGCCATTTTACCAATAGCCCCTAAAGCTGAAGTACTCATACTTGTACTAAAAGAATCAGAAAGCTTTTGCATAGTTTCAACCATTTTTTGCATAGTTGTATTGGTATTTTGCTGCATTTCAAGTGCGCTAAGCTGCGAAGTTTGAGTAAGCATTTTATCGCTATCCATAGGATCTGTTGGATCTTGATGTTGAAGCTCTATCAAAAGAAGTTTTAAAAACGCATCCTTATCTAAGGTAGCGTTTGGATTGCTCACTATTCCTGAGCTACTGCTTGAATCTGTTCTAGTTGTTCCACTAGTACTTCCTGAAGAAGTAGTACCTGAAGTTGTAGCAGCAGTATTTAAATTCCAATCCGATGATGATATCATTATAAACTCCTTTTTATTTAGTTTTTTATTATTTAAGCAATAAGTGTTCCAACTTAGAAATACTTCGCTAAAACAAGCTCTAGATTGACTTTTTCACTTTCATTTTTTCCATCTAAAGCATCTTTAAAACCATATCCACTACGATTTTTTCCTTGATTTTGATTTTGCTCTCTTTTGCCTTGATCACTAAAATTCATTTCAAGTCCAGTAAATCCCATATTTACAAGAGAATTTTTAAACTCGGCTTGATTTTGGATAAACAAATTCATTGCATTGGCATTGGAGTTGAAATTGATATGAAGGTTATTACCTCTTTGTATCAAAGTTACCTCCACTTCTCCAAGATTATTAGGATTTAGAGTGATACTAAGTTTAGTAATAGGCGCTTTGTATTGATCCACAGCCTCTTTTAAATCTTGTGAAAAATACTGCAAAGTTTCTTTAGGAGTGATATTGCGAGCATTGTTTTGTGTTACTTTATTTAAATCTTTAACTAAAGAATTTAACTCATCTAAGCTATTTTTATCTACATTTTCACTGTGCGTTTTTGTTTGCTCTTGAGTAAAAGTTTCTTTATTAGTAGTATTATTATTAAAATTTGCATTATTCTCTTTGTTTTGAACTACTTGAGTTTTATTTAAATTTTCAAAATTTAATTTTTGATCAAAGAAATTTTGTTTTATATCTTTATTTTCTTTGTTGTTGTTTTTAGGCTCTTTATTTAGATTAAAATCTTTTTGTGTTAAATTGGAAACTAAATTCTGAGTATCTTTGACAATTTCTTTATTTAAATTTTTATCAAGATTTAAATTTTGATCATTGTTCTTTAAATTTTTATTTTGATCTTGTATATTTTCTTGATTTAAATTGTTTTTTTCTTGATTTTTATTTAACTCTTTATTAAAATCTTTGTTTAAGTCTTTGCTTTCTTTATTTAAATCTTTAAGATTGTTATCTTTATTTAAACTATCTTGGTTTTTTTTATCTTTTATATTTAACTCTTCTGTTAAATTTTTTGCAAACTCATCATTTTTGATATTTTTTAAAGTATTTTTAGTATCTGTGGTATCTTCTTCTATTTTTGATTTAACTTTATCGTTTTTTTCGTGTTTGCTTTCTTTGGATGAAAGTATGGAATCTAAATTTTTTAAAGTTTGAGAAAGCAAAGAACCGCTATCTTTAGAATTTGTTTTTTGCGTAGAATGAGTGCTTGTAGTATGAGTTGTATTTTCTAAATTGTGATTTAAATTTTTACTCACATTGGAAATTTTATTATTGATGATTTCTTTAAAAACATTATCCACAGCACCCTTAAAAAAATCAGCCTTATCTAAATTTGGAAAAGTTGCTTTAAGATCAAGAAGACGATCTACTTTAATATTTTTTACATTTAAGCCCAGATCTTTAGCTATGTCCAAAAGCTCACTAAGATTTGATGCACCTTTTAAAGCATTAAAATTAGCCTCTGTTTTAATAAGACTTGAAAGTTGAGTAGAAAGATTTGCTAGTTTAACATCTGCTGTATCTGTTTTTAGCTTATCCAACAAAGAAAGAATTTGCATAAAAGAAGCAGATTCGAAAATGCTTATCTTATCACTCTCATCAAAAGCTCCTTTTTGAAGTCTGTTCATCGCTTCACTAACAACTTCTTTTTGACTGATCTTCATATGATCAGGTAAAAATTCATTGGTTTCATCAATAGAATTAAGCAAAGAATTTAAAAAACTTTCCGTATCATCTTGAGTTGAATTTTTACTATCGCTACTTTCATGTTCTTTATTTTTACTCGTTTTACTAAAGGAACTACTAGTATTAGAAGTTTTACTCGGCGTAAGATTTAAAACATCATTTTGCGGAGCTAAATTTGACATCACTTTTCCTTCAAAAAAAATTATTTTAAAAATTTATCTACCATTACATTAGGAAATTTTTCTTTCAAATAAGAATCTTCATATACTTTAATCATCTTATCTTCATTTAAAGCAATTAAAATATTTAAAAGCTCTTCTAAATTTTTAGCATTTAAAATTTTTTCTAAATTTTCTTCATTTTCTAAAATTTCTGTAAGCTCACTTGAAATTCTTGCCATTTTTTCATTTTTATCTGATCTAAAAGTTTCTAAAAGTTCTAAAACTTGAAGTAAAACTTCATTTTTTCTCTCAGCTAAATCGCTTTTAAATTCAATAAAAATCTCTTCATTTAATGGTTTTGACATTTTAACTTCCTTTTTAAAATTTTAATTTCACAAGTCTTTAAAGCAAGAAGTGTTCCAAGTTTTGATGCTTTGTAGTTTAAGTTAAATTTTTGTATAATCTAAGCTTTTAAAAATTTAGCTTTGGAGAAGAAAATTTGGAAAACATTAGAAATATAGCAGTTATAGCTCACGTTGACCATGGTAAAACCACTATGGTAGATGAATTGTTAAAACAATCAGGCACCTTTAGCGAAAGAGAACAAATTTCAGAACGCGTTATGGATAGCAACGATATAGAAAAAGAACGCGGTATTACCATACTTTCAAAAAACACAGCGATCAATTACAAAGGTACAAAAATCAACATCATAGATACTCCAGGGCATGCTGATTTTGGCGGAGAAGTAGAACGCGTTTTAAAAATGATTGATGGAGTTTTGCTTTTAGTGGATGCTCAAGAAGGCGTTATGCCGCAAACTAAATTCGTGGTTAAAAAAGCTTTATCTTTAGGGCTTAAACCTATAGTTGTAATCAACAAAATCGACAAACCAGCTGCTGATCCTGAAAGAGTGATCAATGAAATTTTTGATCTTTTTGTAGCCCTAGATGCAAACGATGAGCAACTTGACTTTGCTATAGTTTATGCTGCAGCAAAAAATGGTTATGCTAAGCTTGATCTAAACGATGAAAGTGATAATATGGAACCACTTTTTAAAACCATACTTGAACGCGTTCCAGCGCCAAGTGGTACAAATGACAATCCTTTACAACTTCAAGTTTTCACTTTAGGGTATGATAATTTCGTAGGTAAAATAGGCATTGCTAGAATTTTCAATGGGGTTGTTAAGAAAAATCAAAGCGTAATGCTTGCAAAAGCTGATGGCACCAAAGTAAATGGTAGAATTTCAAAACTCATTGGTTTTATGGGCTTAGAAAAAATGGATATTGAAGAAGCAGGAAGTGGAGATATTGTAGCTATAGCAGGTTTTGAAGCTTTAGATGTTGGCGATAGCGTTGTAGATCCAAACAATCCTATGCCACTTGATCCTTTACACATTGAAGAGCCGACTTTAAGCATAGTATTTTCTGTAAATGATGGACCATTAGCAGGAACTGAAGGAAAACATGTAACTTCAAATAAAATCGCTGAACGTTTAGAAGCTGAAATGAAAACTAATATTGCTATGAAATACGAAAGCACAGGCGAAGGTAAATTTAAAGTAAGCGGTAGGGGCGAACTTCAAATCACTATTTTAGCTGAAAATATGCGTCGTGAAGGTTTTGAGTTTTGCATGGGAAGACCTGAAGTTATCGTAAAAGTTGAAGATGGAGTTAAAACAGAACCTTTTGAACATTTAGTTATCGATGTGCCTGAAGAATTTAGCGGTGCAGTAATAGAAAAACTTGGCAAAAGAAAAGCTGAAATGAAAACCATGGCACCAACAGGAGATGGACAAACAAGACTTGAGTTTGAAATTCCAGCACGCGGACTTATAGGTTTTAGAAGCCAATTTTTAACCGATACTAAAGGCGAAGGCGTGATGAATCATAGCTTTTTAGAATTCCGTCCTTTTAGCGGCGCGGTTGAAAAGCGTAACAATGGAGCTTTAATTTCTATGGAAAATGGCGTGGCTTTGGGGTATTCTTTGTTTAACCTTCAAGAGCGTGGAGTGCTTTTCATAGAGCCTCAAACTAAAGTTTATACTGGTATGATTATAGGTGAGCACTCTCGTCCAAATGATTTAGATGTTAATCCTATCAAAGGAAAGAATCTTACCAATGTAAGAGCAAGCGGAAGCGATGATGCAATCAAGCTTGTGCCACCTAGAAAATTAAGTCTTGAAAGAGCTTTAGAGTGGATAGAAGAAGATGAACTTGTAGAAGTTACACCTGTAAATGTGCGTGTTCGCAAACGCTATCTTGACCCAACTCAAAGAAAAAGAATGGAAAAAGCAAAATCTTAATGGATTTAAAAAGCTTAGAAAATAATAGACTTTATATACTTAAACGCTTAGGAATCTTAAAATTCCTAAGCATTATCGAAGCCTTACTTATAGGCTTTTTAGCCTTTGTTTTTATAAGAGATGCCTTAATCGCAGTAATTTTAGCTGTTTTTGTAGGTGTTTTTTTCTTTCGTTTTACAGCTAAAAAACTAAAACTCGCACAAAAAGAATTGCAAATTGATGCTTTAAATTTATTTTTGCGTCGTTTTGGGGCGAAATTTAAAAAGCAAAGTTTAAGTCAAAAAGACTTTTTAAAACTAGGACTTACAAAGGATTTGAAAGAATTTAAAAGTCAAAACTGCTTTGAATTTAAGGATTTTAAAATTTATGATATTCAGTTTTTGGACGAAAACAAACGCTTTTTTTGTGGAATTTTACTCGAAATTTTAAATGCAAACAAAAATCCTAGCTTTGAAAACGAAGAACAAATTTATATCAAACTTACAGATAAAAATTTCACTTTAAATCATATCTTTTCTAAAGAAAATCGTTATCTTATCGCTACTTTAAGCAATCCTTTTTTTATAGATGTAAAAAAAGATTTAGAAAGCAATTTCAAAGATTTAGAAGAAAATCTAAATTCTATAAAAAACAAACTATTTAAATAATTAACATAAAGTTAATATCATAAAATTTTAATAAATATTAATTATATACTTTAAAAATATATTACTTTTAGTAACACT
>OAWR01000359.1_pt1 | contig 10447 bp, 9 predicted proteins | sample 1476931 | NCBI WGS metagenome assembly OAWR01 (sample SAMEA2580242, study PRJEB22360) | human gut metagenome | biome: human gut; feature: human-associated habitat; material: faeces | place: Denmark | collected 2008/2010 | reverse complement strand
GCCATAGTCCCCACCATTTTATTGGTTTTTCTTGATTTACCTTATCAACAGTCTCGTTGGTTGGTACCAATGGAGTAAGGCAGCTAAGAAAGCTTAGTACTTATGTTTATCAATTAAAAAGAGGATCCAGTAGGGTCCTCTTTTTGAGTTTATTTCTCTTATGTAGAAGCTAGTGACGATGCTTATCACATTTAGAATAAAGATAGTAATGTACGTTTACCTAAATCCTTAAAAAGACCTAGATTGGTACTCTAGGCCTTTTTGTATTGTATTATAGAAATGAGAATTACATGTTATTGGAATAGATAGAGCCAAACATATAGCAAAAAAGTAATAATCAAGTCAATCACAAAACGAATTTGGTGGTGTGATTTGTTGAAGTTTTTGTTATTTTGACCATTCAGGAGAGCGCCCCCGCAAATTGTCGAGCTAGCAAATAGCCATATATAAAATGCTAAGGTACGATTAACCATAACAAGAAGAAGGGCTGAGATACAAGCAATGGCACCAACGATAATAAATCCGATTCCTAAGCTTTTTTTGCCTTTTAGAATAGCTGATAGTGCAGCAACAAGATGAAGCAGGACAAAAGTAAGGGCTAAGAAGACTGTGATGATGCTAAAGATGAGATAAAGTGACATAGATGTTTCCTTTCTTAGCTATAATTGACTGAGAGCTATTTTTTATGACTGATTTTATTAAGAATCATAAATGACACTACAAGATTTAAAACGATAACCAATAAGGTAAATAGAGAGTAACCATAAAGTATGATTGGAAATTCATTTTTGAGATTGTATAGAGTAAGCAAACTCGTCAGAATCCCCGTCAACAAGCCGGGAATATATTTTCGAAGGACAATTGTCTGAATCAAATGTCCGAAAATATGGTAGATATAAGCAATTACAATGGTTGCATAAATAGTATAGTTGCTAAACTGGTAGCTAAGAAAAAGTGATAGAAGCAGGATCAGAAACTGCTCCAAGACAATGGCATTGAAAGTAAAAGGAGTGTAATAAGAAAGGAATCGAATATCTGGAAACTGTGCTGATAGTTTTTTGACAAAGGATGGCATCCATATGATTTCCTCAAGTTCGTGAAGCATGAATAAGGCTGGAAAGAGAAAATAAAATTGAGTGAGGGTCATTAAAAAACTTCTTTCTAGTTTGAACCAACTTTCAGTATCTCCAAATAAAACTGGACAACTTCCTGCTCGCTATAGGACTTACCTTTTTTCAGCCACCAGCTGAGAGTTTCAATGAAGTGGCTGACGACCAGATGCTTAAGGTAAGAGTGGGGAATGTTGGGGTGAGCTTTAATCAGTTCGTCAGCCACCATTGGGTAGACATCGTGTTCCAGCTCTTTTCGCAGCTGACGGATGAAATAATCGTTTTTAGATAGCAGGAGACTGGTTACATGGTCTTGATTTTTCTTGAAATGCTGAAAGATATGGGTCAGGTAGTCTTGAGGAGAGAGGTGTTGAGCACGCTCAAACAAATGGTGAAAGAGCTTTTGACAGAGCTCATCTAGTAGTAACTCCTTGCTCTCATAATGGCTGTAAAAGGTCGATCGCCCGACATCAGCCAGGTCAATGATTTCTTGAACCGTTATGGTTTCATAGCCTTTTTGGTTGAGTAACTGTAAAAAAGCGCTATAGATAGCTTTTCGAGTCTTAGTAATGCGACGATCTTGAGCTGGCATATGGACAATTTGAACAAACTGTTCAATAACGTACACAGAGAACGGTTTGCTTCTATCCTTTCTGTTGATAGTATTGGATAATAGATAAAGAAGAGAAGAGATAATAGTCTCATTTCTCAGAATATCTATAGAAATAAATGTTTGACGCAGTAGCTGATTGGACTCTTCTTTCGCTATTTGGCTCAGAAGAGCACCTAATCAGCTTTGCGGGGGTGAGACTAGGAACAAATTTAAAAAATTTGCTCAGTCTCACTCCCATTATATCAAAGGATTAAGTAATATGAAGACAAAATGTGCGGTTTGGCTGGCTTTTTTCTTGAATCTAAGCTTTGCCATTGTTGAGTTTATTGCGGGTGGAATTTTTGGTTCTAGTGCAGTTCTCGCTGATTCGGTCCATGACTTTGGGGATGCGGTTGCCATTGGCATCTCGGCTTTTCTAGAGAGCATTTCCAATCGGAAAGAAGACAGCCATTACACCTTGGGCTACAAGCGTTTTAGCCTTTTAGGGGCCATGGTGACCGCTGTGATTCTGATGACAGGGTCTGGTATGGTGATTTTGGAAAATATGGTCAAACTGTTTCACCCACATCCTGTCAATGAAGAGGGACTTCTCTGGCTTGGAATTATTGCCATCAGTGTGAATGTCTTAGCAAGTCTGGTCATTCGTAAGGGACAAACCAAGAACGAATCTATTCTCAGCTTGCACTTTTTGGAAGACACCTTGGGTTGGTTGGCTGTCATCTTGATGGCCATTGTTCTCAGGTATACTGACTGGTATATCCTGGATCCTCTCTTGTCTCTAGTCATTTCTTTCTTTATTCTCTCAAAAGCCATTCCTCGTTTTTGGTCTACGCTCAGGATTTTCCTCGATGCCGTGCCAGAAGGGGTGAATATCCAGAAGATCAAGACGGATCTGGCAGAGTTGGACCATGTCGCTAGTATTAACCAGCTTAATCTTTGGACCATGGACGGCTTAGAAAAAAATGCCATCGTCCATGTATGTCTGGAGCATGTCAAGCATATGGAGGTCTGTAAAGAGTCTATTCGAGACTTGCTCAAAGAGAGGGGCTTTCAAAATGTCACCATCGAAGTTGATGAAGACTTGGCAACCCACCGAGCTCACAAGCGAAATATCGAAGAGCTGGAAGCAGAAAGTGAGAAAGAGCACCATCATTAAGGTTTGTTTTTTAACTCTTAGAGGCTTCTCTAGGAGTTTTTTGACACTAAACTCTCTAAAGTATGCCTTTTCATGCTAAAATAGAACAAACGTGAAACAAGGAGTAATTATGAGTAAGAGAGCTGTGTTGATGATGACCTTTGGGTCACCAGAAGAGATTACCTATGAAGGAGTAGCGGAGTTTTTCACGAATATCCGGCGTGGTGTTCGTCCTGAACCACATGAAATTCAGACTTTATATGACAATTACCTCCGAATTGGTGGAACTCCACTTCAAAGGATAACTAGAGAAGAAGTGGATTTGGTTGCTTCTGCTCTTGGAGAACGAGTGTCGGTCTACTTTGCTAATAAATTTTCCCGCCCTTTTATCACTGATGTAATCAAAGAGATGGAGAATGACGGAATTGAAGAATGTTTGTGCTTGATTTTAGAGCCTCATTATTCTTACTATTCTGTCATGGGATATGAGAAATTTTTAGAAAGTGAGCAGATTAGGTTCCAAATTATCAAGAATTGGTACCAAGAACCTTCACTTCTTCACTACTGGGCTGATGAGATTAGAAATATTTTAGATCAAATTGGAGATGACAGCTATAAGGTGATTTTTTCAGCTCACAGTGTACCAGTTTTGGCCCTTGATTTTGGCGATCCTTATATCGATCAGATTTATGACAATACTCGCTTGATTGTGGAATTTTTAGGCCTTGAAGAAGACCAGTATACCAATACATGGCAGAGTGAAAGTGATATTGGTATTCCTTGGATTAAACCTGATGTCTTAGAATACCTTCATGATGAGAAGGAACACCCTGACCACTATATTTTTGCCCCGATAGCTTTTATTAGTGAGCATATTGAGGTTCTTTTTGATAATGATGTGGAGTGTAAGGAGCTTTGTCATGAGCTTGGTGTGGCCTATCACCGTCCTCCTATGCCAAATAGCGATTCTCGTTTGATTAAAGCCCTTCTTTCAACCATTCAGTCTCATATAGACGGTGACTATCGTTACTATCAACCTCAACTAGAGACTTTTGATGAGTTGGAAGCTCCTTCAAACACAGGACAGATTTTAGAAGAGGAAGCAGATATTCAGATGCCTGATTTCGTCAAAAAATTGATTGCTAAAAAAGGTCGAGAGAATGTCAAGATGCCATATCTAGTTAAGAAAATGCTTGAAAAGAAGTATGGAAAAAAATATGATTAAGTAACTAAATATGATCCGTAATAGGGAGTGTTTGATGTGAGTGATTTCTTGTTAAAAAGTGTATACTATCAGAAACGAAAGAATAGAGGTTATTAAATGAAATCAGCAGTTTATACCAAAGCTGGGCAGGTTGGTCTAGCAGAAATTGATTGCCCACAAATCGTGGCAGCAGATGATGCCATTATCAAGATAGTACGTACTTGCGTTTGTGGATCGGACCTTTGGAGTTACCGTAATCCGGAAATGGAAGAAGGACATAGAAATAGCGGTCATGAGGCTATCGGAATTGTCGAAGAAGTTGGCGAGGAAGTTACTACAGTAAAACCAGGTGACTTTGTCATTGCCCCTTTCACACATGGTTGTGGACAGTGTGATGCCTGTCGTGCTGGATTTGATGGCTCTTGTGACAACCACCCAGGTAATAACTGGTCTGGGGGCGTGCAGGCTGAGTATATCCGTTTCCACTTTGCCAACTGGGCCCTTGTCAAAATTCCTGGGCAACCTTCAGATTATAGTGAAGGTATGCTCAAGTCACTTTTGACACTGGCTGATGTCATGCCGACGGGTTACCATGCAGCGCGTGTGGCTAATGTGCAAAAAGGTGACAAGGTGGTCGTTATCGGAGATGGGGCTGTTGGTCAATGTGCTGTCATCGCAGCTAAGATGCGTGGTGCTTCACAAATTGTCCTTATGAGTCGTCACGAAGATCGTCAAAAAATGGCTTTGGAGTCAGGAGCGACAGCAGTTGTTGCTGAACGTGGCGAAAAAGGCATTGCTAAAGTCCGTGAAATCCTCGGGGGAGGAGCAGATGCAGCTCTCGAATGTGTCGGTACAGAAGCGGCAGTAGATCAAGCTCTTGGAGTCCTTCATAATGGTGGCCGTATGGGATTTGTTGGTGTTCCACACTATGAAAACCGTGCCATTGGCTCAACCTTTGGACAAAATACAACGATTGGTGGCGGACCAGCCTCTGTCACAACCTATGATAAACAAGTTTTGTTAAAAGCTGTTCTTGATGGCGACATCAATCCAGGTCGAGTCTTTACGACAAGTTATAAATTGGAAGATATTAATCAGGCCTATAAAGATATGGATGAACGCAAGTCTATTAAATCTATGATTGTGATAGAGTAACGAATTAAGTCGATCACTTTTGATTGCGGAAAAGAATTTTCTAATTGGAAATCTATTTCGAATGCACATGACATTGATATTTTCTTTGCGGATCCAGGATGTCCTGGGCAACGAGGTCTCATTGAACATTCTAATGGCTTATTAAGACGAAATGGACTACCTAAACAAATGGATTTTACGAATATTTCTCAAAATTATTTATCAGCTACAGCTGATAAAAGAAATAGAATTCCTAGGAAGTCTTTGAATTATCAAGCACCATCCCAAGTTTTTCTGAGTTACATGAAAAATCTAACTTAATTTGACAATTTAGGGAGATAAAAATAGGGAGTGAAAAAAGCCCAACCAGACAAATCTTCAAAGGAAGATTTGTTTTTTTTAAAAACTTTTGGTTGACAAGTGTAAATCTTAGGTGTAAAATAACATCATAAGGTTTACAAATGTAGATTTAGAAAGGAGAAGCCATGCAAATTTCCAATGCGGAATGGCGCATCATGAAGATTATCTGGATGGAAGGCAAGCAGACCAGCACGGATTTGATCGCCGTCTTGTCCGAGCGCTTTGACTGGTCGAAGTCGACGATTAAGACTCTCTTGACCCGCTTGGTGGAGAAAGGATGTTTGACTAGAGAAAAATCAGGCAAAGCCTTTGTTTACTCGGCTTTGTTGAAGCAGGACCAGGGTTTAGACTTGGTGGCTGAGGATGTGAAAGACAAGGTTTGCTCAAAAAGAATTGTCCAGGTGCTTGAGAACTTGATTCAGGAGAGTGACTTTACGCTTGCAGATCTTAATCAGCTGCAGCAGGTGCTCGAAGAAAAGAAAGCAGAGGCTGTCGAAACAGTCCCTTGCAATTGTATGTAATAGAAAGAAGGAAATTCCATGTTTGGATTAGTGATTAGTATTGTTTGTTTACTTTTGGTTGTCTTTATTGCTTGGTGGTTCTTTGCAGAGCATGAAAAGGTAAGCGGCCACGCTCGTCAGAAATCAGGTTATCAAGAAATTGAAGTCGAAGTCATGGGGGGCTATTCGCCTGAAACCATTGTCCTGAAAAAGAATGTTCCAGCCCGGATCATCTTTAATCGCAAGGATCCATCTTCATGTCTGGCTCAAGTGATCTTTCCAGATTTTGGCGTTCATGAAGATTTGCCTTTAGGTGAAAAACATGTCATTGAAATTACGCCAGAAAAAGCGGGCGAATATGGGTATTCATGTGGAATGAACATGATGCATGGTCAAATGATTGTGGAATAAAGGAGTAGGTATGGTAGAAAAACAAAAAGCAGTTGTGGAAAACGGAGTGCAAAAGATCCGTATTACAGCAGAAAAGGGCTATAGTCCCAAAGAATTTCAACTTCAAAAAGGGATCCCTGCTGAAATCACCTTCCATCGGGTCAATCCTTCCGGCTGTTACAAGGAAATTTTGTTTGAAGATCAGGGGATTTTAGAGCCTTTGGAAGTCGGTGTGGATAAGGTGATATCCTTTACCCCGACAGAAACAGGGAACTTTGAGTTTTCATGTGGAATGAAGATGCAAAAGGGTTCCTACACGGTTGTGGAAAAACGCCGTCGTGTCTTAAGTTTACTGGGTCGCTTTTGGATTACTAGTATCTTTACCCTTCCTTTATTGATCTTGATGATTGGGATGTGGGCAGGATTTGTCTCCCATCCAGTCAATCGCTGGGGAGGCTTTCTAGCGACAACGCCGATCATGTTGGTAGCAGGAGTACCTTTTATCAAGAGTGCCTGGGCCTCATTTAAGAAGCACCATTCCAATATGGATACCTTGGTAGCTCTTGGAACCCTGGTAGCCTATGTCTATAGTGTATTTGCATTTTTTACTGGTCAGCCAGTATACTTTGAGGCTGCGGGTTTTATCATCTTCTTTATCCTCTTAGGGCAAATCTTTGAAGAACGGATGCGTAACAATGCCTCCGAGGCTGTGGAAAAGTTGTTGGATTTGCAGGCAAAAACGGCTCAAGTTCTCCGTGATGGGAACTATGTCGAGGTGGCGGCAGAAGATATCCAAATTGATGACTTGATTCGGGTCCGTCCTGGGGAAAAGATTGCGGTTGATGGGACGATTGTAGAAGGAAGTACGACCATTGATGAGTCGATGGTGACAGGTGAAAGCTTGCCTGTGGAAAAATCAGTTGGTGATGCAGTTATCGGCTCCACTATCAACAGCAATGGGACCATTCTCTTTAAGGCTGAAAAAGTCGGTAGTGAGACCCTCTTATCTCAAATTGTGGACTTTGTCAAAATGGCCCAATCCAGTCGTGCTCCCATTCAAGATTTGACGGATAAGATTTCAGGTATCTTTGTTCCAGTGGTGACGATTTTGGCCATTGTGACTTTCTGGGTTTGGTCCGTGCTTCTGGGCGCATCGCTTCAAGAGGCCATGCTCTATGCAGTATCTGTCCTCATTATTGCCTGTCCTTGTGCCCTTGGTTTAGCAACCCCAACAGCCCTGATGGTCGGAACCGGCCGTAGTGCCAAGATGGGGGTTCTGATTAAAAATGGAACAGTTCTTCAAGAAGTGCAAAAGATTCAAACCGTTGTGTTTGATAAGACAGGGACCATTACCATTGGCCAACCACTTGTAACCGATGTTGTAGGAGATGAAGCGCGTGTCTTGACACTGGCTGCTAGTCTTGAAACTTTTTCAGAACACCCACTAGCCCAAGCGGTGTTATCACAAGCAGAAGAAAAAGGTTTGGTGTTATCCCCTGTGAAAAACTTCCAAGCGATTGAAGGAAAAGGGGTCCAAGGTCAGATCGACCAGCAATTGGTGATCTTGGGAAATGGCAAACTTCATGACGGGACAGCGATGGATCCGGAGTTTGAAAAACGGATGATAAACTTGCAAGAGCAGGCCAAAACAGTGATCAGTTTGTCTGTGGATGGGCAAGTGATTGGCTTGATTGCCATTCAAGATGCTCCGAAGGCCAGCTCAAAAGAAGCGATCAAAAAGCTCAAAGAACGGGGCTTGAAAACGGTCATGTTAACGGGGGATAATGAACGGGTGGCCCAAGCTATAGCTAAGCAAGTGGGAATTGACACCGTCATTGCTGATGTCCTTCCTCAAGAAAAAGCTAGCGCCATCCAAAAACTGCAAGAAGCTAGCAAGGTCGCGTTTGTTGGAGATGGGATCAATGATGCTCCAGCTCTCTCGATCGCGGATGTGGGGATCGCTATGGGATCTGGAACGGATATTGCGATCGAGTCCGGTGGCATCGTGCTCACGCAAAATGATTTGCTTGGCGTTGTGCGCGCCTTTGACATGAGTCAAAAGACCTTCCACAGGATCTTACTCAATCTCTTCTGGGCCTCTATCTACAATATCCTTGGGCTTCCAATTGCTGCTGGAGTCTTTGTAGGACTGGGATTGACCCTCAATCCAGAACTAGCAGGTCTTGCCATGGCCCTTAGTTCTTTGTCTGTTTTGACTAGCTCTCTGCTTCTCAATGTTGCGAAAATTGATTAGACTCAACAAAAAAAGTAGTACAGAATTCATTTAAGATTCTGTACCACTTTTTTGTCTTTTCTTACAGCTACAAGGGAAAACAGGCGCATATATTTTATAATAAAATATCCTATTATAAGATAGTTTGTGAAAATTTCTCAAATTCAGCATCTGTAATGTAATAGGGATTGAGCATCTCTGAGCAAATCCTTATACATGTGAATCTCTTTGTGCTAAATTAGTACTGTAATCGTTTTGTAAAACGTTTTCATGAGAACAGTCAGAATAAATTCATTTTCAAGACGAGCTTTAATCGCAAAGATGAAGTAGAAGCGCTATGCTTCATTTTTCAGGATCAAATTAGAAATAAAGGAGAGTTAGAATGACTCAAGGGAAAATTACTGCATCTGCAGCAATGTTGAACGTATTGAAAACATGGGGCGTAGATACCATCTACGGAATCCCATCAGGAACACTTAGCTCATTGATGGACGCTTTGGCTGAAGACAAAGATATCCGTTTCTTGCAAGTTCGCCACGAAGAAACTGGTGCTCTTGCAGCAGTTATGCAAGCTAAATTTGGTGGCTCTATCGGGGTTGCAGTTGGTTCAGGTGGACCTGGTGCGACTCACTTGATCAATGGTGTTTATGATGCAGCTATGGATAACACTCCATTTCTTGCTATTCTTGGATCACGTCCAAACAACGAACTCAACATGGATGCTTTCCAAGAATTGAACCAAAACCCAATGTACAATGGTATCGCTGTTTACAACAAACGTGTAGCTTATGCAGAACAATTGCCAAAGGTGATTGACGAAGCTTGCCGTGCTGCTGTTTCTAAAAAAGGTCCAGCTGTTGTTGAAATTCCAGTAAACTTTGGTTTCCAAGAAATCGACGAAAACTCATACTATGGATCAGGTTCTTACGAACGCCGCTTCATCGCTCCTGCCTTGAACAAAGCTGAAATCGACAAAGCTGTTGAAATCTTGAACAATGCGGAACGCCCAGTGATCTACGCTGGTTTCGGTGGAGTTGGTGCTGGTGATGTCATCACTGAATTGTCACGTAAAATCAAAGCACCAATCATCACAACTGGTAAAAACTTTGAAGCGTTCGAATGGAACTACGAAGGTTTGACAGGTTCTGCTTACCGTGTTGGTTGGAAACCAGCCAACGAAGTGGTCTTTGAAGCAGACACAGTTCTTTTCCTTGGTTCAAACTTCCCATTTGCTGAAGTTTACGAAGCCTTCAAGAACACTGAAAAATTCATCCAAGTGGATATCGACCCTTACAAACTTGGTAAACGTCATGCTCTAGACGCTTCAATCCTTGGTGATGCAGGTCAAGCAGCCAAAGCAATCCTTGACAAAGTGAATCCAGTTGAATCTACTCCATGGTGGCGTGCAAACGTGAAGAACAACCAAAACTGGCGTGATTACATGAACAAACTCGAAGGTAAAACTGAGGGTGAATTGCAATTGTATCAAGTTTACAATGCAATCAACAAACATGCTGATCAAGACGCTATCTACTCAATCGACGTCGGTGACACTACTCAAACATCAACTCGTCACCTTCACATGACACCTAAGAACATGTGGCGTACATCTCCACTCTTTGCGACAATGGGTATTGCCCTTCCTGGTGGTATCGCTGCTAAGAAAGACAATCCAGATCGCCAAGTATGGAACATCATGGGTGACGGTGCATTCAACATGTGCTACCCAGACGTTATCACAAACGTTCAATACGATCTTCCAGTTATCA
>OAWR01000358.1_pt1 | contig 10450 bp, 9 predicted proteins | sample 1476931 | NCBI WGS metagenome assembly OAWR01 (sample SAMEA2580242, study PRJEB22360) | human gut metagenome | biome: human gut; feature: human-associated habitat; material: faeces | place: Denmark | collected 2008/2010 | reverse complement strand
TTTTATTTTTTGTTTTAAAAAGTTAGGAGAAATTAGCTTAAGGAGTTTATTTTAAATGCTTACACAAAAAGACATAATAAAAAAGATAAAAACTATTTTTATAAGAAGTTTTTTGTATTTGATTATAAAGATATCCAAAAATAAGAAAATTAACAAGAGACTAAAAGTATTAAGGTACATTGATTTGCGGAAAGGAAATTCTATCACACAAATAATCAATAAGATGATAAAACATTTATTCAAAAATACTATAATTAAAGCATATTAGGCATGGCTACTCTTTCGGTTACAAGAAAGAGACATGATGAGTAAGATCATTGAATTTTTAGTTCTTGTCTTAGAATTAATTAATGAGATAATCAAGCTCATTTGATATAATCATTGAAAAATTTTATAAAAACCACGCTTAGTCTAAGCTTAATACATTTATACTAAAAAACATTTAACCGAAAGAGACGTGGCTTTCGGTTATGAGAAATTCATAGCAAAAATACTTTTACAAAAAAATAGAAAAGATTGGTAAAAAATTAGAAAAGCAAAAAACAAGATTCGCTATAATAAAAAATCCGCCTTGAGTTTTCACTCTTGGCGGAAATTTATCAATCAAGGCTAACTATGAAACGACATAGTAAGCGTTTTGTGAGATTATATCTAAACTTTAGGTTTTTTAAGTTTAAAATGGAAGTATTTTTAACAAAACCGCAGGACAGAAAAGCCCCTTGCCTTTGTTAGTACATGAAACTACAAATTCTCATTCATTTTTCCAAGTCAAATAAAAAAGAAATCCGTTTCAAAACGCAGCTCAATAATCTCAGTCTTAATACTTTCAATTAAACATACAAAGACAACAAGATTAAAAGAATTGCGATCGGTTTATAAGTGATACTTAATAAAAAGTGTGTATAATACATACTCATAAGGATATTATAGTGAGTAAAAAAGATAAAATTATTAAAGATTTAAAAAATAATCCTAACAATGTGCGCTTTGAAACGCTTAAGATTTTATTAGAAAGCGAAGGTTATGAATGTTTTAATAAAGGCGGATCACATTATCAATTCAAGAAAAGAAGAATGTGATCTTATTACTATTCCATTTAAACGCCCTATAAAGGCTATATATGTCAAAATGGTTTTAAAAGCTATAACAGGAGAATGAATGATGAAAGACTTAGATTACTATCTTAATCTACCTTATGAAATTATTATAAAAAAACTTGATGAAAAAGATGGCGGAGGATATTTTGCAAGATATAAAGATTTCCCTTATATTATGGGAGATGGTGAAAATGAAATAGAAGCCTTAAAAGATCTCAAAGAAGCATTTAAAGGAGCATTAGAAGTTATGCTTGAAAAAGGTGATTATATTAAAGAACCTATTGATAATGAAGCAAAAATTAGAATTAATATTACCTTGCCTAAAAGCTTAGTAGAGGCAATAGATACAATAAGCGATAATAGAAGTAAATTCTTAGCTGATCTTGCAAATAGCGCTATAAAGTCTTATAAAATAAGCACTTAAAAATTGACATAGTTAAATAAAAAAAAGAAATCCGTTTCAAACCACTAAAAAATAGGCATTTTATAGCAAAAATACTTTCAAAATTTATTAAAATATGGTATAATTTTATTAAAAATATGAATAAGTTATTAGTCAAGGAGTAATATTATGCTTTCCACATACTTAGTTGTTAGCTTTTTAATATTTATTGTGTTGTTTTTTTCAATTTTAAGTTTTTATATGATTTTTCTAAAAAACAGAAATACAGAAAAAAGGGAAACTAAAATAATTAATAAAATTTTATTTCTCTTATGTTTTCTCTTACTAATTTCAATTTCGATTTTAATTGGAGTTTATTTAGGAGTATTAACAACTGTTAAATCTGTCGTAATTGCTTTTATTGCATTAGTTTTTATATTATCGTTGTTTTTTATAGCTTTTTCTGTAAATTGTGCTATTTTAGATTCTATTTTATCTTTAAACAAAAGGCTATAAAGCCTTTTGTTTAAATAGAAGGAGTATCTTTTCCAATAGGATTCCAATTTTTAGAAGTTTCCCTAATAGCATTACTTCCTTTTTTATTATCTTGAGCTATTTGCGAGTGAGTTGCTCCGCTTTTAACTTCTTGACTATCTGGCATTGTTGTAGTGTTGCTTGTTCTTTTACTACTTTGATTTACTTGATCTTGATTTAAATTAGATTGAGTTAAAACACTTCTTTCTGATCCATCAATGGTTTTAAAATTCATACCTGCAGCGTGTGGCATAGTAGTGTTATTTGGACTAACAATGCTTTGAGCGCCATATTGACTATTATATTGTGCAAGTTGTGCAGGATCATTCTTAACCATATCGGATACATAATTATCTGCTTTTGCAAAGTATTCATTTTGTTGAGCTGTATTAAGATTGCTAAAGTCTTTATTATCTCCAGCAGCAAGATCTCTTGCAACCACATTAAGTGTATTGTCAATATTATTAGTACTAACAGATTGAATACCTTGTTCTGTTTGGGTATAGCTTTGAGTATATCCAACCATTTTTGAATAAGCTGTAGAATCGCCACCTGAAAGCGTATTACTCCAAGAAGAATCCATACCTTTTGTGGTAGATAGAGTTTTAAGAGAAGCTCTTTCCATTATTTCATTATATGCAGCTTTTTGAGCTTCTGAAAAAGTTTCAACATTTCCTATACCTCTTTTTGAACTTGCACTTGATTGAATTTCAGCACCATTTCCAAGAACGCTAAAACCTGCATGAGCAGAAGCTGCTAATGCAATTTCCGCCTTTTCTTCGCTAGTTAAATCAGTTCTATTTTGAATCTCTTGTCCAATATTATTTGCAAAAGCCTTCTTAAATGCTTCATCTCCTTTCTCCATAAATCCTTTAGCTTCATTTAAATGCACTTGCTCTACCGCTTTGACTCATATGTGAATATTGATCATTAAAGTTTTTATTCCAAGCATCAGAATTTGCTTGAGATACGCTATTAACAGTTGTCATAGTTCCTGCGCTAAGTTTGGCGCCTGACATCATACCATCAACATTTGTTCCTGTCATATTTGCATTAGAGATTTCAGAATTCTTTGTATTATCACCCATAACTGATTGAGTATTAAATTTAGTAACCACACCATCTATATTTCTTGCATATTGAAGCGATGCTACCCCTGCATTCATCGACCAAACTTCATCTCCTCTAGGAGTAGCAATGCTAGTTTGTGTAGATAAGGCTTGCTGATTTGCAAAGCTTCCAGCAGCTTTTGAAGCACCTGTTAGAGCTTGAGATAATCCAGAAGCAAAAGTTACAAATCCTTGCTCACTTGCTTTAGCTATAGCATAAGCTAAAACAGGAGTACTCATTACAAGGTAATTCATGAAATTTGATCTATTTGCTACTTCTTTAAAGATAAGCATGTTATCTCCTAAGCTTAAAGCTGCTTTTCCACCTGTTATTACTTGTGCAACATTCATAAGATTAAAATCATTTATAAAATTAATAATACAAAGTATAGGAGTCCAAAGCACTATCCAAATACATAGAGTAAAAAACATCTTAATATGTGCGTAAGAGCCAAACACAATAGAAAGCAAAGCAACAAGCCAAGACAAACCTATGATGATAGCTGTTAAATAAGCTTTAGCTAAAGGCAAATAAGTTTGCGCCAAGTGTCCTTGTGCTTGTGCATACTTGCGTAAAATTGCTGATCCGCATAAGCAGTATTTGCAGCCACAGAAGCAGGATTTAATCCTACTGATTTAGCGGTATTAATGATTGCATTTTGAGAAGCAAGCATTATCATGGATTGTTGCAAATAAGATCTAGCACTTACAGCTTGTTCGTTATAGATTTGTGCAGCGCCTAAGAACTTTTGCTCATAATTTGTCATATCATCTACCATACCAAGCAAAGCAGCATGGATCTTCATAGCTTCATCTGTATCTTTTTGAATCATTTCAACGATTTGAGGACCTGCATCAGAACAAGGCACAACACTTTGTTCTTCAATATTATTGTTATTTGTGAACAAAGGAGTAAGCTGAGAGCCATTGCCTATGTTTGTGAAAAGATCTTGCATTAAATTATCAGAGTTTTGAAAAAGATTTCTACCTTGTTGATTAAGCAAGATACCTACTGAAACGCAGTTTCTAAAGTAAAAATCAATATTTTTTTGCAAAGTTGCATCAATAGCCGAAAGCTTTACACTTGGTAAAGTACTCATTACTTGAAGTGAAAAACCTAAACCTGCATTAGAGAAATTTGTAGATTGTGGAGTTGAAAAATGTTTTTCCATAGCTTCTAAGATAACCTTCTCAAATTGTGTCATTAATGCAAAGCTTTTTCCTATACCTATAGGAATTTGAGAAATGACATAATCTTTGCTAGTGACTTCATCATGAATCATGAAGCGGTGATTATTGTCATTTGGTGCTTTTAAAAACATGACCCACACTACAGCAAAAAGTACAAACATTTTTCCAAATTCAAACACAGGGTTTGTTTGTCCATCCATTGCTTTTTTAATACTAAAAAGTAATAATGAAATAGCTAAGGCTGCATTAACGATATAACTTGTTTCAGTGGTTATTCCTTTAACCGCTTGCATGATTTCATTCATTACATCGCCGTAACCCCAAGTATAAATTAGATTTCCATTAGCTATTTCAGTTGCACCAAATAAAAATGAAGGTGCAAAAAACAAAGTGCTAAGGAATAACAAGTAAAATCTTTTCATGGACTATATTAAAGAAGTTAAAGAGTTTGTTTGGTATAATTGCATTAAGGGTTTTGCCACAAGGCTGCAACCCTGTGGCATAATCACACCCTAGAAAGGGGGTGAACTATATGACACGACTCATACTTATAATTATACTAATTTGTATAATTACTGTCAAGGCTTATTAGCCTTGCCCCTTTTCTTAAGGGGCGAAACTCCCTTGTGGCTTACCAAACAAACTTTTAACTAAGCTTCTCTCCTTTCTAATAATTTATTTTCTTTTTTAATTTGTAGGTTTTTTCGTTACATTCTCGATATTGTTTTGAATCTTTTCTTGTATTTTCACAGAATCAGCTTGTATTTTTCCTGTGTCAAAACTTCCTACAATATCAGCAATGAATTCACTTAAATCAATTTCGCTAAAATCTAATTTTTGAAATTCTTCAGGAGTGAAGCCTTTGCATTGCGGACCTTCCGCACTACTCCACCCTTTTCCAAGCTGAGGGCGTCCTTGTTCATTGAAAATTCTTCCTAATTTAGAATTGAAGCAACAAAAACTTTTCTTTTTTCAACGCAAATTTTAGTAAAACCTAAACTAACCTTTTTAGAACAATAAGTTCCTACTTCATGACATTTTCCTGCATCGTTTAATTTAGCAAGCTTTTTCTTATCTTCTTTACAAGGTACAAATCCTAAAAATACATTATCCTTATCACAACATCCACCACCAAGTAAACCGCCAAACATATCCCAATTTTTACAACGATTATCTTGTCCATTGAATATTTATAGATACTGAACTATTTGAAACCTTATTATTAAAAAATACAAAATCAGCGCAAATGTGAAAAAACCGCTATACAACCTTAAAGAAATTGAAAAAAATAATTTCAAATTCAAATGATGCACAGTGAAAATAAGAAAAGCAATAAGATAAACTTTCAAAATAAATCTGTCTTATTGCGTGAATATTAAAAATAAAAATAACTAAAGCAGATGATCTCCGCCTAAATAAGTTTAAAAATATTCAAAAATTAAAAACAAAAGCTATATTAATTTATTGTTTTTATATCATTCTAAATACAATATATAGTATTTTAATTAAGATTAAACCGCACCATTATTTAAAATTATAATCATTCAACTTAAAATACCAACTATTCAAAATCAAATTTCAACTTACAATTTCTTAAAGTTACAAAAAATAAAAAATATTGGTTTTTTTAAAAAACTTAAAAAATATTAAGATTTTTTTTAAGTATAAAGAATATAATTCTATCCGTTTTCAAAAACCATCCCTTAAAAAGGATTATTCAATGTTTGTTTTTATACCATTATTTACAATTTTTATTTTACTTGCAGGCGGATATTTTGCCAAAAGAATTGGCGTTTTAAAGCAAAAACAAGCTAGGACTTTTTTAGATTTTGCTATTATTTTTGCTTTACCTTGTTTGATTTTCGATAAAGCATATCATTTAAATTTTGATTTTTCATTGATTATTTTTATTTTTATTGGATTGTTTAGCTGTATACTAGCAGCTTTTTTTGCTATTCTTATTGGAAAAGTTTTTCATTTTTCTAAAGTAACTTTAGTCAGTATGTTTTTGCTTTCTTGTTTTGGAAATACTATATTTGTGGGTATGCCTATTGTTGCTGGTATATTTAATGACCCACAATTTAGCGCTGAAGTTATATTTTACGATGCTTTAGCCACAACTTTACCTATATCACTTTTTGGACCTTTTATACTTTCTTTGGGAAATGGAGAAAAAGTCAGTTTACTTGCTAATGTTAAAAAAATTCTTAGTTTTCCACCTTTTTTAGCTTTGCTTTTTGGTTTTTTGTGCAAATTAATTACTTTACCTGAATTTATTTTCTCTCCTATTCGTTTATTTGGTGCCTCTGCAACCCCTGTTGCACTTTTTGCTATAGGTTTAGGACTTGGCTTTATGGCGATTAAAACCTCTTACAAACCTACAATAGTTGTCATCTTTGCTAAAATGATTTTAGCTCCTTTATTTTTTGTATTTTGTTTAAAAATATTTAATTTAGAATTAAAAGATTCTACTATCGTTGCTATTATAGAAAGTGCAGCTCCTACTATGACTTTAGCAGGAGCTATGGTAATGAAAGCTAAACTAGATAGTAATTTAGCCGTAAGCGCTGTAGCCTTTGGAGTTCTTTTTGCTTTTATTTCTATGCCAATTTTAATTTGGGCTTTGTTGTAAGCTCAAATTATAGGGCTAAATTTTTAGCTAATTCTTTAACTTTTTTAAGATCAACTTTTCCTGAACCTAGGAGGGGAATTTTTTCTATTTGAAAATAATATCTAGGTTTAAAAAGTGTAGGTATATTAGAATTTTTTATAGCTTCACATACTCTTTCAAAAATTTCATTATTACATTCTATGAGTAAAGCAATTTGTTCCCCTTTTTTCTCATCTTCTAAAGATGTGGCACAAAATTTAACCACTTCAGTGTCTATAAATTTGGCAATTTCTTCTTCTATTGCACCTAAAGAAATCATCTCTCCGCCAATTTTTGCAAAGCGAGAATAACGATCGACAATATATAAAAAACCATCTTCATCTAAATGCCCTTTATCTCCCGTGTTGTACCATCTTATACCATCAATTTCTTTAATCACTTCATCGGTTTTTTCTTTGTCATTAAGATAGCCTACCATAACTTGATGACCGCCTATAAGTATGAGTCCATCTTCATTTGTTTTTAAATTTTCATAATTATTTGGATCAACAATATGCACTGCAGTTCCAGGTAGAGGCATTCCTACGCTTCCTTCTTTATTGGCACGATGTATAAGCCAATAATCCGCATCAAAACGATTTGGTAAATTTACACTCGCCACAGGCGTGGTTTCCGTAGCCCCGTAACCTTCAAAAATGCTTTTTTTAAACTTCATTTCAAAAGCAGTTCTTACTTCATTTTTTAGTTTTTCAGCGCCCGATACAACTATTCTTAAACTTTCAAACATTAAAGCATCAAGCTTTTTATTTCTTGCATAAATTCCTAAAAAGGTTGAAGTTCCACACATAATAGTGACATTATTTTTAGCAACAGCTTTGGCAACCCCTAAGGCATCGGTTGGATCTGAAAAAGTGATGCTTTTAATACCTTCAAGCAAAGGCAAAATCGTAGTTACGGTAAGTCCAAAAGCATGAAAAGGTGGCAAAGATGAGAGAATGACATCATTATTTCTTGTGCAAAGCACATCAGAAATTTGTGCTATATTGCTTAAAATATTACGGTTATTGAGCATAACACCTTTTGGAGAACCCTCACTTCCACTACTAAATAAAATAGCTGCGATGGCAAGATTGTTTTTTAAAGGAGTGAAGATGCTTTTGAGTATAAAACTAGGTATAATACTAACTGCTAACATCATGCTAAAAATTTTAGTTTTTTGCATTTTAAAATCTTCTACAATATCTTCAAAATAAATTAAATGTATATTTGTATCGAAATTTAGGTTTATACCTTTATTTGCTAATTTTTCTAAAAAAATTTTAGAAGTATAAATTTGTGAAATTTGCGCATTTTTTATAGCTGCTTTTAGAGCTTTTTCTCCAGCAGTAAAATTAAGATTTACTGCAATTTTTTCTGCGATTAAAACAGATAGATTGGTTAAAGAACTTGCAAAAGAAGCAGGTAATAAAATTCCTATAGCTTCCTCTTTAGGAGCGTAACTTCCACGCTGAGGGTTAATGTTTAATTCTTTGGATTTTCTTTTAATAAAAAAATTCAGAATTAAACTAAGAGTTAACATTTTTCTATAAGAAATATCTCCAGCTAGTGTATCGATAATAGCTATTTGATTTAGATTTTTTTTAGCTGTATCTATCCAAGCTCTTGCTATAGTATGCATAGCTTCGCATTGTGATTTCCAAGCCATAAAAGAAAGTTCAAAAACTTTAGCTTTAACTTCATCTTTTTTAGAATGCAAAGGCATAGCTTTACCAAAAGCTATAGCAATTTTTCTTTTATTTAAAGTGCGGTTTCTTGCTGAAAATTCTTCATCGCTTCTTGAAAAAGCACTACCCCAAAGTCCTCTTATATAAAAAGGAATAATTTTTCCATCATCTTCGCTTAAATATTCACAAGCTAATTCAAATCCTGCTTTAAATTCATTTAATTGTCCATGTCTTGAAAGCGTACCTTCAGGAAATAAGCAAACTAAATTACTTTCTTTGATATGCTTTGCTATCAGTTCTAAACTCGTCTTACTTCCTGTACTTGATACAGGAATAATACCAAATTTATCAAGAAAAATTTTAATATACCATTTAGAATAAATACTTCTTTCCATAACAAAATAAATTTTTCTTGGAATTGCCATTTGCACAACAGCCCAATCAATAAAAGAAATATGATTACCTAAAAGTAAAGCTCCGCCTTTTTCTGGTATATTTTCAAAACCTTCTACAAGTAAGCGGTATCGTTGCAAAAAAGCTATGCTTAAAAGTATACGCACTAAAGAAAAGGGAAGTTTTAAAAGTATATAAAAACTTCCTATAAAGGTTACTAAAGTAATAAAATAAAACAAATAAACCACATTGATTTCAAATTTTGCAAATAAAGTTGCTAAGAGTAAAAATCCTAACATGGCAATATTTTGAAAAAAATTGTTTCCTGCAAGAATTTGCCCCAATTCATTTTCTTTGGCATGAAATTGGATTAAAGTATTTAAAGGAATGATAAAAAGAGCTCCGCAAAATCCAAAAAAGAAAAATAAAAAACTATAACTTAATAAACTTATAAAATAAGGCATTAAAAAAGCCATTAAAAACATACCCAATGCACCAAGTGGAATAAGTCCAAGTTCTATATAATTTTTTGAAAATTTACCAGCTACTAAAGAGCCTAAAATCACTCCTATACCAGAAAAAGCGAGTGAAATTTGCACATAAAAAGTATTTTCTATAAAAAGTTCATTTTTAGCAAAGACAGGAAAGCTGACAAGATAAAGTTGAGATATAGCCCAAAAAAATGAAAATCCGATTATACAAAGCCAAATAGTTTTATTTTTAAAAACAAGCTTAAGATTATTTATTAGAAGTTTTCCACGAATATAGTCTTTTTTGTTAAAAACTAAATCTTTATTTGTTTGTTTGAGCTTAGGTAAACGCCACGCAAAAAATACTTCGATACAAGAAAATAAAATTAGCACAATTCCTAAAGGCGCTACTTCTTTTAAAATTTCATCTGTTTGATTATATGCAGAACTATAAAGACTTTCAAAACTTAAAGAAAACAAAGCCATTCCTGCTAAGATTGCCATAATGCTTACTGCATTAATTACACCATTACCCATAGCAAGAAAGTCTTTTCCTACGAGTTCTTTAATAAAACCGTATTTGCTTGGTGAATAAATCGCTGCTTGTGCTCCCATTATAAAAGTAAAAATAAAAGCCATCCAAAAAGCACCGCTATAGTAACAAATGCAAATTATTAAAGTGAGTATAACATTGAAAATTGCTGAAATTTTTATTACAATATTTTTTGGATATTTATCCGCTAAAAAACCCGAAGGAGAAAGCATAAGAATAAAAGGAAGTAAAATCAAAGCATTAACTATAGCATTTAAAAATAACTGCTCACTTCCTTCATAGGCCTTATAAATAGTATTTTGAATAATAATTTTATGTCCCAAATCCACAAAAGCATTGATGAATGCTATAAGTAAAAAAGGAATTAATCCGTAAATTTTCAAAAA
>OAWR01000352.1_pt1 | contig 10622 bp, 8 predicted proteins | sample 1476931 | NCBI WGS metagenome assembly OAWR01 (sample SAMEA2580242, study PRJEB22360) | human gut metagenome | biome: human gut; feature: human-associated habitat; material: faeces | place: Denmark | collected 2008/2010 | reverse complement strand
CAATTATTTAAATTCCTAAAATTTATAATAAAATAAAAAAATCATAAAAATATAAGGATATTTCAATGAAACAAAACAATCAAAAAGAAGATCGCAGAGATTTCTTAAAAAATATAGGATTTGGTTTGCTTGGTATCAGCGTATTGTCAAATTTTTCTTTTGAGAATTTTTTAGGAAGTAAGGCTTTGGCAAAAGAATTGCCTGATTTTAAAATAGAAGGTAAAAAAGATCTTATCTATCATGGTGAAAAACCATTAACAGCAGAAACTGAAATTTATGCTCTTGATTCTGATTTTACTAAACCTGAAAATTTCTTTGTTAGAAATAATGGCTTACCACCAAGCCTAGAAACGATAAAAGAAAGACTTCATAAAGGTTGGACTTTAGAAATCGATGGAGAAAGCATTATCAATAAAAAATCTTACACCATAGAAGATTTAAAAAAGAAATTTAAAACCTATACTTATGCCTTAACAGTTGAATGCGGTGGAAATGGTAGATCCGAAGTTATACCTAGCACAAAAGGAACTCAATGGGGTTATGGTGCAGTAGCTTGCGGTAGATGGACAGGAGTGCGTTTAAAAGATATTTTAAAAGATTGTGGCATCAAAAATGATGCGGTTTATATCGGATATTATGGCATAGATACAAAATTAAATGGTGAAGAAACTTCACCTATTAGTAGAGGAGTTCCTATTTCTAAAGCTTTACAAGATGAAACTCTAATAGCTTGGGCTTATGAAGGCAAAGATATTCCTTTAGTCAATGGCTATCCACTTAGACTTGTTTGTGGTGGTTACCCTGCAAGTACAAGCGGTAAATGGCTTTATAAAATTTCAGTAAGAAATAAAATTCACGATGGTGAAAAAATGGAAGGTTCTTATAAAGTTCCTGTAAATCCGGTAAAACCAGGAGATTTTAACTATAAAGGCGAGATGAAAATCATAGAATCAATGCCTATAAGATCTGTAATTACTAATATCAAAAATGGTTCTGAAATAAAAGCAAATAAAAAATTTGAAGTTAGAGGTAAAGCTTGGGCTGGAGAACTTGAAGTTAGTGAAGTTTATGTAAGCAATGATTATGGCGTAACATGGACTAAAGCAAAGGTAGAAAAACCATTAAATAGATTAGCATGGCAAAAATGGAGTGCTCAAATATCAATACCAACAAAAGGATATTATGAAATTTGGGCAAGAGCTATCGATAGTCAAGGTAACAGTCAACCTATGGTTTTAGCACAGTGGAATCCAGGAGGATATATCAATAATGCATGCCATAGAGTTAATGTTTATGGAGTTTAAGTATGAAAAAAATTATATTGATCTTAGCATTGTTTTTGAGTGCAAGTTGGGCTCAAAATCTTGAAATTAACCCTGATACAGGATTGATTATCGATCCTGATTCACCGTTAGTGGAAGCAAATTGTTTAGCTTGTCATGGATCCAATCTCATTACCAATATGCATGCAAGTAGAAAAGCTTGGTTAGCAGCTATAAGATGGATGCAAGATAGTGAAGGACTTTGGGAAATAGAACCTGAAGATGAAGAAAAAATTTTAAATTATCTTGAAAAATATTATGGAGAAAAATACGATACAAGAAGAAGAATTCCTCTAGCTATACTCTTACAAAACAAAACTCATTGAAGAAATCATTTCTTCAATGATAAATTTACACATCTAAATGCTTTACATCTTTAGCGTGTGCTTGGATATAATCGCGTCTTGGTTCAACCTCATCACCCATAAAGAGATTAAAGGTATCATTTGCACTTTGTGCATCTTCAATAGTGATTTTTAAAAGTCTTCTTACGCTTGGATCCATTGTAGTTTCCCAAAGTTGCTCAGGATTCATTTCCCCTAAACCTTTATAGCGTTGTATAGTAGCACCTTTTTTAGCATTGGTTTCAACATCTTCAAGAACTTCTAAAATATCTTTATCAAATTCCAAGCCTCTATCTTTAATCTTATCAAAAATATAACTTGCTTCTTCATATAGTGGATGAGTGAAAAGTTCTTCATTGATCACAAGTTCTTCTAAGCCATTTTGAGTTTGAACGAAAGCTCGAATTTCATTTTCATTGATATAATGATTTAAGATATTGTGTCCTTGTGTTTCTAAAAATTGTTTGATTACACTAAATAATTCTTCATTATTTCCTTTAACTAAATTTGAATTTTCTATCATATAGCGTATCACAGAAATCACATTAAAACGCTTTTCAAGATCTTTTAAAATCGCACGATAAGCTGCAACGATTTTTAAATAATCTTTTAAATCATTCATTCCTATACCTTCATAGTTTAAACCTTCTATTCCCGTTTCTATCAGGTATTCGCTCAAAGCTTTTTCATCTTTTAAATAAATTTGCTTTTTAGCTTTTTTATAAAGATATAAAGGTGGTTGTGCTAAATAAATATGTCCATTTGCCACAAGTTCATTCATAAAACGGAAGAAGAAAGTTAAAAGCAAGGTTTGTATATGAGATCCATCAACATCCGCATCTGTCATGATGATGATTTTATGATATCTAAGTTTTGAAAGATCAAAATCTTCACCTATACCACAGCCAAAAGCGGTAATCATATTTTGAATTTGCTCAGATTTTAAAATTTTATCTAGTCTTGCTTTTTCAACATTTAAAATTTTACCACGCAAAGGCAGTATAGCTTGGAAAGATCTTTCCCTACCTTGTTTTGCAGAACCTCCTGCAGAATCCCCTTCCACAAGATAAATTTCACTTTCACTTGGATCTTTACTTTGACAATCAGCCAATTTCCCTGGTAAAGTTCCTACGCTTAAACTTTCTTTTTTACGCGTTAATTCTCTAGCTTTTTTCGCTGCTTCTCTTCCTCTAGCTGCCATTAAGGCTTTGTTCATTATAGCTTTAGCTTCGATAGGATTTTCTTCAAAATATTTAGTCAAATACTCAAAACTTGCTTTTGAAACTATAGGACGCACATAAGTTGAACCAAGTTTTCCTTTGGTTTGTCCTTCAAATTGTGGTTCAGGCACCTTTACACTCACAACAGCGATTAAACCTTCACGCACATCTTCACCCGTGATTTTATTATCCTTTTCTCTAGCACTTGCATTTGCTTCTATATAGTTACTTATCACACGAGTTAAGCCCATTCTAAAACCAGCTTCGTGTGTTCCACCATCTGGGGTTTTGATATTATTTACAAAAGAGAGTAAATTTTCACTATAAGTATCATTGTAAAGCAAAGCTACTTCAACATTCACATCTTCTTCATCTACACTAAAGAAAATTGCTTTAGTTAAAGCTTCTTTTTTATTTAAGTCTGTAACAAACTGAGAAATTCCACCTTCAAAGTGAAAACTTTCATGTTTGCCTACGCGGTTATCTTTAAAATTTATAGTGATTTTTGGATTTAAGTATGCAAGTTCACGAAATCTTTTAGCCAAAATTTCATAATCAAATTCAGTTACTTCAAAAATTTGATCATCAGGCCAAAATTCTATAGTTGTTCCTGTTTTTTTACTTTTTCCTATCACACCAAATTCACTGATAACTTTACCTTCTGAAAATTCTTGACGATAAATTTCTCCATTTCTTTCAACTGTAGCTACAAGTTTTTTAGAGAGTGCATTTACAACCGAAACCCCAACACCGTGCAAACCGCCTGAAACTTTGTAAGTATCTTTATCGAATTTTCCCCCTGCATGTAGGACAGTTAAAACAACAGTTAAAGTTGGCATATTTTCAGTTGGGTGCATATCAACAGGAATACCACGACCATTATCACTAACTATACAGCTTCCTTCAGTAGTGATTTCTACATCTATAGTATCACAATGTCCTGCCATAGCTTCATCGATAGAATTATCTACAACTTCATAAATCATATGATGAAGTCCGCCTATGTTTGTATCTCCTATATACATACCTGGGCGTTTTCTAACAGCTTCTAGGCCTTTTAGGACTTTAATATTACTCGCACCGTAATTTTCTTGCATATTTTTCCTTTATCTTTTACTTGTTTTATTACAAAATCATAGGCATGATAATCATTGATAGTCCTTGGGATTTGACTATAAATGCTGAATTAGGTTCATTTACACTTAAAGTGAATTTTTCTTCTTCTATAGAAGTTAAGAAATCAAGTAAATATTTGATTTTTATAGTAAGATTAAATTCTTCACTTACTCCTGTTTGAATTTCAAGTTCTGTTTTTGCTTCCATATTGTCTAAACTTATACCTTCAAAGATGATTTTATCTTTGTTAAAATGAAGTTTCATTTTTTCAGTTACAACGCTGATTTTTTTAAGACTATCTATAAAATCTTCAGTTGAAAAACTGAGTTCTTGTTTGAAAGTTTTTGGTATAACTTTTTCATAATCTGGAAATTTATCATTGATAAGTTTTGTAAAGAATTCAAAATTTTCATTTTTAGCGATAAGCATATTTTGATCATAAAAAATTTCTATTTTTTCATAGAAAAGTTTTTGCATTTCCATAATAGCTTTTTTAGGGATACTAAAACTAAATTCTTGATTATTTGCTTTTTCTAAAGTATAGATTGCAAGGCGTTTTGTATCAGTTCCTACGAAGTTAATTTTATCTGTTTTTATATCTAAAAATGCACCATTTAAGGAGTATTTTGGGTTGTTTGTATCAATACTTGGTAATATCTTTTTAAGAGAACGACTTAAGTCACTTGAATCAATGTCAAATTGGTTTTTTCCTTCTGTATTTGGAAAATTTGGAAAATCTTCATGATTAAACATAGGAAGTTTGTATTTTGTGCTTTTTTGTCTTATAAATAAAAAATTATCAATGGTTTCTAAAACAACTTCTTCATTGTTTAAGCTTTTAATAACATCTGCAATACTTTTTGCATTTGCAGTAGCAAAACCACTTGATTCTACGCGGATTTTTTTTATCTTATAGTTGATACCTATTTCATAATCACTAGCTCTAATAAGAAGTTTATCTTCATCAGCATGAAAAAAAAGATGAGAAGTAATGGTGCTTGAGTCTTTTTTTTCTACATAAGCATTACATAAAATCACTGCAGATTCTAAAGTATTTTTATTGATACTTAACTTCATTTTTTCTCCTTGGTTTATTTTAATTTTAAATTCGTTGTAATAATAAGCTTGTTGAAATTGTGAAATTCTTCAAAGCAAAATAATCAAATTTGTATTTTATCATACTTTGCTTAATTTCTTTTTTTCACACTCTAGAATTTATTTTTCACATCCTTTCACTTAACTTTGACTTTTAACAAGAATTTTGTTTTTAAGTTCTTCGATTTTTGCTTTTAAAGAACCATCATTTTCTATCATTTCTGTGATTTTTTTAACATTATGTGAAATAGCTGTATGATCTTTCATTTCAAAATAATTCGCAAGTTGTGGCATAGTCAAAGCCGTAAGTGCCCTAGCTAGGTAAATCACAATGCGTCTTGCTGTGACTATATTTTGAGTTTTTTTATTGGATTTCACATCGCTTGGTTTGATGTTAAATTCTTTACATACCAAAGATAAAATGTCATCTATAGTGATATTTTCTTTCTTTTCTTTGATATGATCTTTCATCACACTTTTGGCAAGTTCGAGTGTGATTTCTTGTCCTAGTATGGTTGCATAAGCATTTAAACTTATGATGATACCTTCGATTTCTCTTATATTATCCCCTAAAGAAGTGGCGATATAGTTTATGATATCATTAGAAAGATTGATATCGTTAAATTCACATTTTTTTCTTATGATGGCTATTTTTGTATCTAGTTGAGGTGGAGTTATATCAGCTATGATCCCATGTGCAAAACGACTTTTTAAGCGTTCGGTTATACCTTTTAGCATATTGGGTGGATTGTCTGAAGTCATGATGATTTGTCCATCGTTATTTTTGATTTCATTAAATATAAAGAAAAATTCTTCTTGAATTTTATCGGTTTTTCCTAAAAACTGCACATCATCTATAAGTAAAACATCGCAGTTTCTATATTTTTCATGAAATTTATCTAAAGAGCCATTTTTTAAATTTGAAGTAAAATCATTGATAAAATTTTCACTGGTAGCGTAAATAACTTTTTTTCCCATTTCTAAGCTTGCATTTCCAACTGCTTGAAGTAAATGTGTTTTTCCAAGTCCTGTAGGCCCATAAACAAAGATAGGATTATAAAGTTTTCCAAGCTTGTCTTTATGTATTATAGCTTTACATGCTCCATAAGCGTATTTGTTAGAATCCCCCACAACAAAACTTTCAAAAGTAAAAGAAGGATTTAAAATCGTGCTTTGTGCTTTTATATGAGCTATGTCGATTTTTGTGCTTTTGTTACTTTGTTTAGCACTTTGTGCTTGTATATTTATAATGGCTTTATTTCCACTTTGCACTTCATAAAAATGTGCGATTTTTTTACCGTATTTTGTTTGTATGAATTTAGCCATGAGTTCATTTGGAGCGTTAAAAACTAAAAGATCTGCTTTGCTTTGTTTTTCGTTGAATTTTAAATTTGATAAATAGTTTTCGTATTCGTTTTCACTTAATTCTTTTTTTAAATTTTCAAGTATTTGGCTTGGATTCATAATCTCTCTTTAAATTTTGCATAATGTATAAATTTTATCTTAAATTTTATAAAAAAAGGTTAAAATCCGCTTTTGTATTTTATTTTTCAAAAGGTATGAATTTGAAAATTTTAGGTATAGATCCAGGTTCGAGAAATTGTGGTTATGCTATCATAGAAGCTGACAAAGGAAAAAACATTCTCATAGAAGCAGGACTTATAAAGATAAAGCCAAGTACCTTACAGTATCAAATCACAGAGCTTTGCGAGGGTTTGGACTTGATTTTTAAAAATCATTCTTTTGATGAGGTGGCTATAGAAGATATCTTTTTTGCTTACAATCCAAAAACCGTTTTAAAACTCGCACAATTTCGCGGAGCCCTATCTTTAAAAATTCTTCAAATTCATGGAGATTTTGCAGAATACACTCCCTTACAAGTAAAAAAAGCCGTTACAGGAAAAGCCAAAGCAACCAAAGAACAAGTTGCTTTTATGGTAAAAAGACTTTTAGGACTTAGTAAAGATATCAAGCCTTTGGATATCACAGATGCTATTGCAGTGGCTTTAACCCATGCAGCAAATTTAAGAGTTAGGGTGTGATTTTGGTAATTTTCATTACACAAAAGACCAAAGCTTCATAAACTCCCAAAATACCTTTAAATTTTTTCTATAAATTTTTAAAAAATTCATAAAAAATTTCAAAAGTTGGAACAGAACTTGCTTGTAAACTTCACATAAACGCAAAAGTTTTTTAAAGCCAAAGCGTTAAATTTTTTAAAGCAATATTTTATAAAGGATTTAAGATGATGAGATCACTTTGGTCTGGCGTAAGCGGACTACAAGCACATCAAGTTGCGATGGATGTTGAAGGTAATAACATTTCAAATGTTAATACCACTGGTTTTAAATACTCCCGTGCAGATTTTGGGACTATGTTTAGCCAAACTGTGAAAATCGCTACAGCTCCAACTGATGGAAGAGGTGGATCTAATCCACTTCAAATCGGTCTTGGCGTTTCAGTAAGTTCTACAACTAGAATTCATTCTCAAGGTTCAGTTCAAACCACAGATAAAAACACTGACGTTGCTATAAATGGTGATGGTTTTTTTATGGTGAGTGATGATGGGGGGCTTACAAACTATCTTACAAGGAGCGGGGATTTTAAACTTGATGCTTATGGGAATTTTGTAAACAATGCAGGTTTTGTTGTCCAAGGATGGAATATAAACTGGGATGATCAAACTATAGATAGTTCAAGAACTCCACAAAATATTTTTATCGATCCAGGTATGCATATCCCTGCAGCAAAATCCACAGAAGTAGCCATCAAAGCGAATTTAAATAGCGGTTTAAATATAGGAACTTCAAGTAGAAATCTTTATGCACTTGATTCTGTTCATGGATGGAATACTAAAACCCAAAGAGCCGAAGATGAAAATGATACAGGAACCACTCAGTTTTACACGACTTCTAAGAATTCTGTAGAAGTAACTGAAAAAGGTGTAGATGCAGGCTCGCTTTTTAACGCGAAAGGACAAGGACTTAATCTTAGAGATGGACAAGGAATTTGGGTATCTTATGCAGATGCAACATATTCTACCAATAAAGTAGGAGTAAATGCTTTTGATCCAAATTTACAGCAAAATCAAACTGCTGCTTTTTGGGGAACAGCTAATCAAAAAGTGAATTTAGATATAACTTTAAATGGGGTTAGAATTCAAAATGCTAATATTCAAAGTATTGATGATGCTATTGCTTATATCAATACCTTTACTGCACCAACGGATACAAGGGATGGAACAGGTGTAAAAGCGGTTAAAAATAAGGATGGTAGTGGAATTGATTTTGTCAATGATAATGCCGATGGTACTACAGATAATATGAAAAATATCAATCTTGTGGTTGCCAATACCAATACAGCAGGTGAGCTTTGGAATGCTGTATGGGATAACAACAATCAAACATTTACATTTAATAATACTGGTAATGGACAGGCTGGAACACCGACTATTAATAAAAATGGTTCTTCTTTGTGGACAGCTACAAATATTACATTTGCACCACAACCTCCTCAAGCAGCTACGAATGTTCAGCTTACTGGTGGACTAAATGCACAAATAATAACAGCACATAAATATATTTATAGTTCAAACCCTGTGGATATAGGTCCTATGTATAATCCTGACGGTGGACCAGCATTCCAGCCTGGTGCTAATGCAACTACAAGACCAACTGAACCAGGTTCAGCAGCTTATTGGGATGCTGTTAATGGTGGACTTTTAAATACTAATGTAAGAACTTTTAGAACCACAGAAGATTTAAGAGAACTTTTACAAAGGGATGCTAGATATGGGGTTGATTATGATGGAAGTGGAACTTTTGCTGCAGCTGATATTAATCAAAATATAAAAGTAGTAGTAACGGCAGATGGACATTTTGCTATTTCCAATGCTAATGAACAATCAACTGTTCCACCAAATGCTATTAATGGTGTAGGAAATGCCACTACAACAGATCCAAAAAATATGAGTTTTAATATAACAGCTTATAGTAACAAACAAGGAACTGTAAGTACTAATGATGCTTTCACTGCTATTTTTAAAGCTTTCGATGGTCCTTTGGTTATAGGAAATCAGATCAAAGAAAGCGAGCAACTTAAGCTTTCTGCTTTTTCAGCAGGACTTGAAATTTATGATTCCTTAGGTTCAAAACATACTTTAGAAGTGCAGTTTGTTAAGCAAAGCACCACTCAAGATGGGGGTAATGAATGGCAAATGATTATCCGTGTGCCAGAACCTGCTGAGATTAACACTACAGGCGAAGGACCAAACAATATCATCGTAGGAACAGCAAGATTTAATAATGATGGATCTTTAGCTAGTTATACACCAAGAACGATAAATTTTTCACCAAATAATGGTGCCGCACCAAATCAACAAATTAAACTTTCCTTTGGAACAAGCGGAAGCAATGATGGTCTTGTAAGCTCAAATTCTGCTTCAACTCTAACAGGACAGGCAACTGATGGTTATACTTCAGGTAACTTAAAACCTGATGCTATCCGTGTAGATGATAAAGGAAATATCTTAGGTGAATTTACTAATGGTAAAACCTTTGCTGTAGCAAAAATAGCAATGGCTTCAGTGGCAAATAACTCAGGTCTTGAAGAAATCGGTGGAAATCTTTTTAAAGTCACTGCAAATAGTGGTAATATCGTAGTAGGTGAAGCAGGAACAGGAGGTCGTGGTGAGATGAAAACCTCAGCTCTTGAAATGTCAAATGTGGATTTAAGTCGTTCTTTAACAGAGCTTATTATCATTCAAAGAGGTTATCAAGCAAATTCAAAAACCATTTCAACGAGTGATCAAATGCTTCAAACTCTAATCCAGCTTAAACAATAATTTAAGCTTAGTATTCTATAAAATATTGTTTTTTGCTCCCTTTAAGGGAGCAAGCCTTGCTTTACAAGCCTATCTTGGTAGTCTTGTAATACTAGGCTTAGGCTTGAACTGCCTTCAATTTATTGCTAACTCACTCTTGCTAGGGGGTGAGTTGCAATAAAATTGCATTTTCTTATCTGTATTATAATCGTTTTAAAAACTTATTTTGTTATAATTTTTGCTCGAATTTAAATTTAAGGAAATTTATGCGTTATGGTGAAAAGGAAATCAAAGAATTTGATGTAGAAAATATGGAAATTTGGCCAAATGATGCTAAAAATGACTATATCATTAAAATCACTTTACCTGAATTTATGTGTTGTTGTCCGCGTTCGGGTTATCCTGACTTTGCGACGATTTATCTTGAGTATATGCCTGATAAATTTGTGGTTGAGCTTAAGGCGATAAAACTTTATATCAATACTTTTATGTATAGAAATGTTTCACATGAAGCAAGTATCAATGAAATTTATAATACTTTAAAAGATAAATTAAAACCAAAATGGATTAAAGTTGTGGGGGATTTTAACCCGCGTGGAAATGTGCATACGGTGATAGAATGTCGTAGCGATATGGTAGTGCCAAAATAATATTTAAGTAAAATATTAACATATTTTTATGTAAAGATTAAGTATTTTATAAA
>OAWR01000351.1_pt1 | contig 10623 bp, 8 predicted proteins | sample 1476931 | NCBI WGS metagenome assembly OAWR01 (sample SAMEA2580242, study PRJEB22360) | human gut metagenome | biome: human gut; feature: human-associated habitat; material: faeces | place: Denmark | collected 2008/2010 | reverse complement strand
AACACGTGCCGTAGTACAGCTCGTATCGGCCGCCGACCCACTGATGGGCTAAGACTCCAGACGGCATGTCCCTTGCGGGCGCACACCAATCATTAATAATACACATGAGGGCGGGACGAGCTTGCCGTTCCGCCCTCTTCGGCATGTCACGTCGCCATTTCGACGCTATGCCTCAGACAGTACGCCCCTGTCCATGCGGTAAGTTCGATCCACATATGCGAGCGCATCCGGATCATGGGTGACCATGAGTACGGCCGTGCTTCCTGCAGTAGCCTCATAACGATGGCGGTGCTTTCGGCATCCAAATCGCCGGTGGGCTCATCGGCAATCAGTAGTTTCGGACCGTTCATCAAAGCTCGCGCTATGCTGACACGTCTCATCTCACCACCGGAAAGTTCTTTCGGATAGCATTCCGCCAAGTCATCGACCTGCAGTCGGCGCAACAACGAGTGCGCACGTTCCACGGCATGATCCTGAACGAGATTGTTTTGCGCTTTTACCGCCGGAACCGCCGCAATGACATCCGGAAGTCCGTTATCGACCGTCTGTTCGGAAGGCGAATCAGAAGCGTTCTCTTCCGTCGCTTTCAAATCGTGCGAATCCGCAAGTACCTGGGTATCGCACTGCTCTGTTTTGCCGTTCTGCAGAACGGAAGGAAGAATCACATTGTCAAGCGCCGTAAGATTCTGCAACAACGTCTGGCTTTGTGTGATGAAACCGATGGTGCGATTGCGCACGATCGACATTTGCCTGTCATTCAGCCGCGTCACGTCGTTACCATCCAAATCGATGGATCCGTACGTGGGTTTGAGCAGACCGGTTATAAGATTCAGCAACGTGCTTTTACCATTGCCGGAACGTCCAACGATCGCCACGAACTCGCCTTGATTCAAGGTGAAATCGACATGATCCACAGCCGCGAACGGTTTGCCACGACGTGTGAACTCGCGAGTGAGCTCTTTTACTTCGAGAACCGTGTTTTCCGCCATCATTCACCTTCTCTCAAAGTCAGATAGGTTTCGGGAGCGGAAAGTTTCACCGCCGTCGCCACGGAAGCAAGTAGTCCGGTAAGCACTGCGAACACGAAACTCACTGCGATCAATGCCAACACATTCCATATGTTGGCTTGCAGATACGGCAACTGCAGCTGCTGTCCGATAAGCGTACTGAACGGGAAAATCGCAAGAGATGCGACCGCAATGCCAACAACTCCGCCCGAAGCTCCAATCATGGCTGATTCCTTCACGATGATGCCAACCAAAGTGGAACGATTGGCACCAAGAATACGATACGCAGCGAATTCACGCTTACGTTCGTTCATGGCGGACGAAAACACCGCAAGCAGCACGATCAGGCCCATAATCCAGAACACCGCGACGAAAATGGTCACGTAGCGAATAATCACGTTCAGATTGGATTTCGTGGTAGCCGTAATACCGCCTGGATACACGTATCCAAGGCTTTTGATTCCGGTCGTTTTGGTGATGTTCGCAGCGACCTGCTGAGCGGAATAACCATCTTTGACCTTGATGAGCACTGCTGAAACGGCTTTGTCGGCAAATTCTTCCGGAATGGCGGCATGACCCACCTTGGCGGAATAGCCGACCACGTCGGGAACGGTCTGCATGCTCACGAATACAGAATTGTCGAGTGACGTACCCGTGTTGGCAAGTTGCGCCGCCACCGGGAATTCATGTCCGTACAGTTTGACCGTGTTATTGCCCGACACGTTGATGCTGGCTCCGGCAACAATTTGACCGCGCTGGAGCGTGCCGTCGAACTGCGATGCGATCCAAGGGGTGATTACGAAGTCGGTATCGGGATTGAATCCGATGATCTGCACTTTTTCGTCGCAGCATGCGGCGGCCAGCGATGAGATATATGCTTGTTCCGTGATTTCGTCGATGCCGTCGGCTTTCGCTACTTCACCGGTGATGTCGTTGGTGAAGTAGAACGTGCTTGCTGATCCATTGGTCAGCAACGCCTCGGCCTCGTTTTTGGTGTTTTGCGGCGTGACCATAAGATCGGCGCCCATACGTTCCTGCATGCTGTTCAAGCCAGCTTCAAGATTCATGGACAGCAGCGAGCCTCCATAAAAGGCCATAGTAAGCATGGTGACGACGATGGTAAGCGCTGCAGTACGAAACGGTTTGCGCTTGAGGTTGACCAGCGGCAAACCAGCGAGGGTGATGTGATTCGCCATCGTAAGATCAGGCGTGCTTTGCCGGCTTGAGATCAAGATACGCAGCGATTGACGCGAGCACGGCCAGCAGCACGCCAAGCACGACCAGCGTCGGCAAGGTGACCATATGGCAGTGCATCATGGCACCCTTGCACACGCCGATAAGCACGGTTGGCACAGTGATGGTCAGCACGCCAAGCACGGCATTGGCAATGTCAAGACCGGCACGGGTCTGATTGGAAACGAACAGCCCTGCGACGCCAAGCACCGCAATCACAATGCCGATGCCGAGCGCAGCCTGAGCCGTGTAATGGCATGCCATCGGCGTTTCTTTGACCGCGCACACGTGAGCGAAGGTCTGCGGTGCGATGGCCACCAAAGCGCCAAGCAGAATCTGCGAAATACCGGCATACAGTTTCTTATTCATGATTTTCCTCTCAAAAAGACAAGCATCACCGATTATTGCAAGGTCCTTTTGAAAAAGATAGTCTTGTTTTTTCTTCAACTTCGTGCTATAGAGAAAGGCTTCATATGCTTTCCAGCTTCATCACAGCATTTCGATGGGTGCCATACGCAGCAGCAGACGTTTGACCTCACCATTGCCGAAATCAACGGTAATGACCGAATTCGCGCCTTTGTCCTGTATTTCGATGACCGTGCCCATGCCGAAATGGTCATGCGTGAGCCTGTCTCCGACATGCACGTCCGAGATGCTCAAGCCGCTCCGATTGTCGGTTTGGCTTGCCTGCGAGGATTTGGTCAGGTCCACAGGTTTGCTTTTCGGCTTGACTCGTCTAGTAGTGACCTTGCCGGATTTTCCGCTGGACTTGCCGGAGCCGTACGAACCGTATAAAGAACCATATGAGGAGCTCGATCCCGCTCCTGCATACGAACGTTGCGAGCTGGAGCCGTACAAGGATGATGCGCCGCGCGCGGACGAACCACCGTATTGCGCGCGACCCGACCCATACGAGGACGACCCGTACGAGGACCGCGATCCATACGTACCGGAACCATATGAGGAACCACCATAACTCGACTTTCCATATGAGGAGCCACCGAACGGCACTGATCCGAAATCGTCGTCATCATCCCAGCCGCCGAACTCGTCGTCATCATTCCGCCAGCTGGCACGCATGCGTTCGACTCCGGCCTCACGTCTTTTCCAATCGATCAGCTCGTCGGGAATCTCGTCAAGGAACTGGCTGGGCATCATATCGTTGGCTTGCCCCCATTGCGCGCGCACGGCCGCACGCGTCACATACAGGCGACGCTTCGCGCGGGTGATGCCCACATAGGCAAGGCGACGCTCCTCGGCAAGCTCACTGGTATCCTCCATGGCCCGCTGGTGCGGGAATGTTCCCTGCTCCATGCCGGTCAGGAATACGTATGGATATTCCAGACCCTTAGCCGTATGCAGGGTCATCATCGTTACTTTGCCGGAGTCCTCGTTCTCCCCCGGCAACTGGTCGGAATCGGCCACCAAAGCCGTGGTTTCCAAGAATCCCGCCAATGTGGCATCAGGCGTGTTCTGCTCGAATTCCGCAGCCACCGACTGCAGTTGGGAAAGATTGTCGACGCGGGAAGCGTCCTGCGGGTCCTCGGAGCGCTGCAACTCCTCCAAAATCCCACTCTTGGAGAGCACTTCGGCAACCACTTCGGATGGTTTCGTATCATGGTCCTTCGCGAAATCCGCAAGCCCATGCATCATGTCGCGGAATACGCCCAACGGCTTCGTCGTACGCGCGGACATGCCTTCAATCTGCTCCATATGTTCAATCGCACCAAAAAACGTAGTGTCGTGAGCATCCGCATACGAGGCAATGAGGCCTTCGGCACGAACGCCCAATCCACGCTTCGGCACGTTGAGGATGCGGCGGACGTTCACATTGTCCGCGGGATTCACGATGGCCTGCAGATATGCGAGCGCATCCTTGATTTCCTTGCGCTCGTAGAATTTGGTGCCACCGACCAGCTGATATGGAAGATTGGCGTTGATCATGGCCTCTTCAAGCGAACGTGATTGCGCGTTGGCACGGTACATGATGGCGATGTCGCGGTATGCGATGCCTTCCTCTTCGTGGATTCGCGCGATTTCGTTGGCTATCCACCCTGCTTCCTGTTGTGCGTTGTCGGCCGCGTATCCGACGATTTTGTCGCCTTCGCCAAGTGCTGTCCACAATTTTTTCGGCTTGCGATTTTCATTTCTTGCAATCACCGCATTGGCTGCGTCGAGAATGGTCTGCGTCGAACGATAATTCTGCTCGAGCATGATGGTTTTCGCATTAGGGAAATCCTGCTCAAAATCCTGAATGTTACGAATATCCGCGCCTCGGAACGCATAAATCGACTGGTCGGAATCACCTACCACCGTAATCCAAGACGGTCCGACACGGCCCGCTCCTCGCATCTGCGGATCGGGCTGTTCTCCTGAATCAATGCCGGAAAGCTCACGTACGAGCACATATTGCGCATGATTGGTGTCCTGATACTCGTCCACGAAAACATAACGGAACTTGTGCCGGTAGTATTCGCTCACCTGTGGGCAACGCTGGAACAATTCGACGGTGCGCATGATCAGGTCGTCAAAATCCACGGCGTTCGCCATGGCCAGACGGTGCTGGTACTCCGCATACACCACGGCGACCAGCTCATCGACGTCGCCGGCTGAAACCTGATATCCGCGCTGGCCTGGCTTGTAGTACGTGAGCTGTAGTCGCACTTCCCTCTTTACAGCAGGTCCTGCCATGAAGTCAATGAATTCTTGCAGTCGGAGATTTTGCCGAGCAGCATGCGCGGCGTATACCGCTTCGTATCGATGTTCAAATCGCCGCTGATGAGCTTGACCAAACGTTCGCAATCAGCCGTGTCATAAATGGAGAATCCTGAGGTAAGGCCGATTTCCTTGCCGTCTCGTCGGAGGATACGCACGCACGCGGAATGGAAGGTGGAGATCCACATATGTTCGGCTTCAGGCCCTACGAGGGCAGCAAGACGTTCACGCATTTCCGCTGCGGCCTTGTTCGTGAAGGTGATGGCGAGAATGCTGCTCGCCCAAAAACCGTGTGCCAGCAGCCATGCGATGCGTCTGGTGAGCACGCGGGTCTTACCGGATCCGGCGCCTGCTCCGATAAGCAGGGCCTGACCGTAGTACTTCACCGCTTCCATCTGTTGCGGATTGAGGTCCTTGATCAGACTTTGCGGATCGCACAGACTTGGCCCCATATTCTGCTCCACCGGTTCCTCTTTCCATGAAGATTCGAAGTCGATTACTGCGAAATTCATGTCTATCACACATGCAGGTCAGCGCAACACTCGCATGGTCAATTGACACGCGTATGCTGAACGTTTATATGCGGTTCACCGTATGTCAACATCAACGCCGCCTTATGCGGCCAATAATCTAAGGGGATTCATGAAGGAGCTCGAAGAGCGCATTCGCCTGCAGGGTACCGTCAAGCCGGGTAATGTGCTGAAAGTGGACGCTTTCCTCAACCACCAGTGCGATGTCGAATTGTTCGACCGCATGGGTGCCGCTTGGGCGGAGCACTTTGCCGATAAGACCATCAATAAGATCCTGACCATTGAAGCTTCCGGCATTGGTATCGCCTGTGTTGCCGCGCGTCATTTCGACAATGCACCTGTGGTGTTCGCCAAGAAGGCGCAGTCCATCAATCTCGATGGCGACCAGTACACCACCACCGTCTACTCCTTCACCAAGCAGAAGGAATTCCCCGTGATCGTGTCCAAGAGGTATCTCAACGAAGGCGACCATGTGCTGTTGCTTGATGACTTCCTGGCCAACGGCAAGGCGCTGAAGGGCCTGATTAATCTGTGCCATGATGCCGGAGCGACGGTCGAGGGCATCGGCATCGCGGTGGAGAAGGGTTTCCAAGGTGGCGGCGATGAATTGCGTGCAGCGGGATACGACGTTGATTCCCTGGCAATCGTGGAGTCGATGGATCCGGAAACCGGTGCCATCGAGTTCCGCTCCTGATCGTCGTATCTTAGGGCACGCATCAGAAACCATTACAACCTGTTGCTCATCACAGTATGAATGAGAGAGGATTCGTTGTGAGCGAAGAGAAGAAGAAAGACAACACGAACGAAAAGAAGGGCGTTTCCTTTGAAGCACTAAGCAGCTTGGACGCACCTGTTTCGTTCTGGAAGGGCATCCCGTTCGGCCTGCAGCATGTCATGGCGATGTTCGTGGCCAATCTGGCTCCGATTTTCCTGGTGGCTTCCGCCGCCAACATGAGTGCCGAGCAGTCTGCCACGATCATTCAGGCCGGTCTGCTGGTGGCAGGTCTGGGCACTTGCCTGCAGCTGTACGGCGTGTGGCTGATCGGTTCCCGACTGCCAATGGTCACGGGCATTTCCTTCACATATGTGGCCGCCGCCATGTCGATCGCCCAGAATCAAGGCTATGGCGCGGTTGCCGGCGCAGTCGTGCTTGGCGGCCTGTTGGAGGTAGTGCTTGGTTTGACCGCCAAGTATTGGCGTCGCTTCGTACCGCCGATCGTATCCGCGATTGTGGTTACGTCGATTGGTTTTTCGCTGCTTTCCGTTGGTGCCACCAGTTTCGGCGGTGGTTCCGGCACCAAGGATTTCGGAAGCTGGCAGAATCTTACGCTCGGTCTGATTTCGCTGGTCGCCTGCTTGGCTTTCCAGCTGCTGATGAAGGGTACCGCCAAGCAGCTTTCCGTGCTGTTCGGCTTGGTTGTCGGCTATGTTGCAGCGATTTTTATGGGCAAGGTCGATTTCTCCGGATTCTCGAATCTGCAGGTCGTATCCGTGCCGCATTTCATGCCTTTCCAGCTTGAATTCGATCCGGGTGCGATTATCTCCTTCGCCTTGCTGTACGTCGTGTCTTCCGTAGAGGTGCTCGGCGATACCGCAGCACTCACCAAGGTTGGTCTAGACCGTCAGCCTACCGATAAGGAGACTGCGGGCGCCATTGCAGGCGACGGTCTCATCTCCTCCGTCTCTGGCCTGTTCGGCTGCCTCCCGTTGACGTCGTTCGCACAGAATATCGGCTTGGTCGCCATGACCAAGGTCGTCAATCGTAAGGTGATTCTTTCCGGTGGTCTGATTCTGGTGATCGCAAGCTTCGTTCCTGCTGTGGCAGAAGTGTTCAATTCCCTGCCGCAGGCCGTGCTTGGCGGCTGCACCATCATGATGTTCGGTAACATCATCCTGTCTGGCTTCCAGATGATTTCCGAGGCCGGCTACACGCAGCGCAACATCACCATTGCAGCGTTGAGCCTCACCATCGGTATTGGTTTCACGCAGGTCGGTGACTTTTTCTCCAACTTCCCGCCGCTGTTCCAGTCCATCTTCGCATCCAACTGCATCGCTGTGGCGTTCGTTGTGGCCGTGCTGTTGAATGCGCTGCTACCGAGTGAAGAGCATTTCCTGTCGGCTCCGCAGCATCAGGAAGACTGAGACTGTTCAGTCTTAAGGTGATATGAGGAATCCCCCTGCTCAAACGAGTCAGGGGGATTCCTCATATTCATCGCAAAACTGCTTTATCACGATTTACGAGAAGCTATTCTCAGTGTCCTTGCTTAATCCAGTTCGTAATCGCATCCTTAACGGCTTGGGCGTACAACGTATTGGACATGCCGGGGTGAATACCATCTCCGGCAAGCTCATCAGGATACGCCGAAATCGTAGCATCCCAGTCAACGAGAACAACGTTGTTGGAATGGGTGGCCGCGAAGTCGCTCAACGCGTCGTTCGTTCCGGGAACCCAAGACACGGGGGCATGCGCGTTAATCAGCACAAGCACATGATTCGGTCCAATGTCATTCAGTATGTCATTGAGTTGGCCATCGGTCACCGCTGAATTCGTAGCCAAGCCGACCAGCACCCATTGGCGCAATCCTTCCGGCTGGCTTTTGGCTTTGTCTATAAGTCCCAACGCCTTGGTCATCGAGCGTGAGGTTTCCGCATCAACAGTGATTCCAGGGAAAACGGATTGCAAACCTTTACTGGAGGCAAGCATTACCGAGTCACCGAATGCGACCATCTGCTGCCCGTTAGGCATGGTGTGTACGGGCTTCTTAGGCGTTGGCGGATGCTTCCTATCGAAGTCGAAATGCATGCCCTGCTGCTCTTTCAGCATTCTCGCATTCTCTTCCAACGCGTGTTCCACACTGGTCTGCTTTGGTGCGTTGTCCACCACGTATCCGGACATCAAGCATGTACTCAATACCACGACGATCGTTATCCAGCATCTGGCAGCATCCCATATGCCATTTTCCGGAAGAGGACGAATCATGGCGATGAATCCGCCTCGGGCAACAGGCTGTTCCACCAACTTCCACGACATGGCGGTACAACATGCGGTAAGAGCGAATGTAATTAGCAGCATCCATCCAAGATGACGCGCACCCCACTGGGGGAACATCGCCTTGGTAAACAACCATAAAGGCCAATGCCACAGGTAAATGCCGTATGAATATCGGCCGACCACATCAAATGGTTTGAACACCAGCAGATCCTGCATCCAAGATCCGAAAGGAATGGACCCGGCGACCAGAACCACTGAAAGTAGCGAAGCCGCGAAAAACCCTCCATAGAAAGCAGCAGGACCCTGCTCAACGTGCTGCATCATCCATAACAGAATCAGTAATGCCGCAAAAGCCACCGCAGGGCCGATCTTGCTCCAGACCAGACGAGCGTATTCCATAATCGCCGTTTCTTCCGGACGACCGTTGCCACGCCGTATGATCATCAGCAGCCATGCCAGCATGGCACCTAGCCAAAGTCCCATGGCATGTGTGTCCGAACCGAAATACACTCTGGTTGGATCGGTTCCCGGGTGATACTGCAATCCCATAGAAAGCGCACTACACACGGCAAGTCCAGCAAGTACCGCCACCGGCACCCAACGTACCAGAATTTTTCGAAGCATGTAGATCAGCAAAGGAGCCAACAAATAGAACTGCATCAGCACCGACATGAACCACAGATGACGGAACATGTCTGGATTCATCTGCGAGAAATAGCTGGCCCCACTGCCGATGGCATACCAGTTGTAGCAACCCAACATAACCGTCACCATCTGGTTTTTAATGCCCACCAACATGTCTTGGTTGATGAACCATGCCAACGATACGGTGACGGGAATCATCAGAATCAACGCCGGGTATATTCTGCGCAGACGCTTGAGGTAGTATTCCTTGAAACCTATTCCCTTGCCGGAATCAATATGATTCAGCAACGACGAGAAAATCAGAAAACCTGAAATGGTGAAGAATATGTCAACACCAAAGAATCCGCCCCGCAGAGTGCCCTGGTCGCAGTGATACAACACTATCGCGATCAAGGCGATGCCCTTGAGGCCATTTAGACCGACAAAACGACGTCTTACCACAACAATCAACCGCTTCTCTCAACATGCGACGTATGTGCGTAATAGACACAACGTCTCGTATCGTACTACCAGCCCCTCCCCCATTATGCGGAGCATGAACAGATATGGAAAGGCGTTGTCTGGGACGATTGGAAACGTTCGGTGAACGAGACCTCGGAAGCGGCGAAAACATAACGATTATTCGAAAAAGGACCGTACGTTCCATTGGTATTGATTTGATGCCAATGGAACGTACGGTCCTCTTCATACGGTCCCGTCAATCATTTGACTGCGGGATCTCCTCGCTCACTTGGAGAAGACGTTGCCGTAAGTGTCCTCGCCTGCTTCTGCGATGGCCGCGGACTTGCGGGCGATTGCCAGCTCCTCGTTGGTCGGAATGACGCAGATGGTGATCTTGGAATCCGGGGTGGAGATGATGCGCGGTTCCTTGGAACGGGTGGCGTTCTTCTCTTCGTCCAGCTTGACGCCGAACGGGGCGAGCTTGTCGCACACCATCTTGCGGACCACGTCATCGTTCTCGCCGACGCCTGCGGTGAAGGTGATCACGTCTACGCCGCCCATCTGAGCGGTGTAGTTGCCGATGTAGCTGACGATGCGGTGCACGTAGACGTCGAGAGCCAACTTGGCGTCCTCGTTGCCTTCGGCAACCAGACGGTGAACCTCACGGAGATCGCCGAAACCGGTCATGCCCATCATGCCGGAACGCTTGTTGAACAGAGCGTCGAGCTCATCCACGTTCATGTGGGCGTTGCGGATCAGGTGGAAGACGACGGCTGGATCGATATCGCCGGTACGGCCACCCATCATGAGGCCTTCGAGCGGGGTCAAGCCCATGGAGGTCTCGACCGGCTTTCCGGAGACCTCCGCGGAAGCGGAAGCGCCGTTGCCGATATGCAGCACAATCTGCTTGAGGCCTTCAGCCGGCTTGCCGATGACGTCCGGCACCACGGAGGAGATGAACTCGTGGGAGGTGCCGTGGGCGCCGTAACGGCGGATGTGGTACTGGTCGGCGATTTCCTTGTTCAGCGCGTAGGTGCTGGCGGCCTTCGGCAGCTGGAAG
>OAWR01000347.1_pt1 | contig 10750 bp, 8 predicted proteins | sample 1476931 | NCBI WGS metagenome assembly OAWR01 (sample SAMEA2580242, study PRJEB22360) | human gut metagenome | biome: human gut; feature: human-associated habitat; material: faeces | place: Denmark | collected 2008/2010 | reverse complement strand
GGTCGATCAGCGAATGCTTGCCGAGCGCGGTCATCATATGGTTGTAGAACGGCACCGAAGTGTCGATGTCGGTTTTGCCCGTGCCGTCGAGATTCAGGCTCAGTTCAACTTTGGATTCGCTGGTTTCACGAACGATGGTTGCGGTACGCGCCATGTTGCGACTCCTTTTGGAAAATGTTCGGTCCTGTTGTGTTGGTTCGATCCCGTATGTGCTCAATCTTGTTCCACAATACGCAACACTTCGACCAAGGCTTCACGGAAACGTGCCATTTCCCCGTCGGTGCCCATGCATACGCGCATCCAGCCGTCAGGGCCGACGGTGCGGATGAGCACGCCACGCTGGAGCAGCTCGTCGAAGATACGGTCGCGATTGTCGAAATGCCCGCCGAATAGAATGAAGTTTGACTGTGTTTCGGCCACTTCGAGCGGCTGGCCCTTGTAAGTTTGTTCCTTGAGCCATGCTGCGGTCTGATTGCGGATGTCGCGCAGGTGTGCCACACGGCTGAGCTGCTCGTCGGTATGTTCGAATGCGGCGAGGGCGGCAGCCTGGGTGACGGCCGACAGGTGGTACGGCATACGCACGATGCGTACGCAGTCGATGATGCCCTTGTTGGCGGCCAGGTAGCCGACTCGTGCGCCTGCGAAGGCGAACGCCTTGCTCATGGTTCGACTCACTGCGAGGTTCTCGTACTCGCCGATGAGTTCGAGCGCGGTGGGCGTGCCTGGATCACGGAATTCGATGTAGGCTTCGTCCACCACGACCACCGGATGCACGCCTTCGGCGGCACCTTCGACTTCAGCGGTTTTGGCAGCGTCGAGCACGCGCTTGAGATCGTCCATCTTCAGCGGGGTGCCGGTCGGATTGTTCGGACTGGTGAGCACGATCATGGCAGGCTTGACGTTTTCGATGGCTTTGATGGTGGCGTCGACGTTCAGAGAGAAATCCTCGTTGCGGTGCGCAAGCTTCCATGTGGTGAACGTGTCGCGGGCATATTCCGGATACATCGAATACGTCGGATCGCAGCTGAGCGCAATGCGCCCTGGACCACCGAAAGCTTGGAACAGCTGCAGCATAATCTCGTTGGATCCGTTGGCGCCCCACAGCTGGTCGACTTCCAGCTTGACGCCAGACTCGCGTTCGAGATAGTCGCAGAATGCCTGACGCAACGCGATATGCTCACGATCCGGGTAACGGTTGAGAGTCGGGGCGATTTCCTTGACTCGCTGTGCGATGGTTTCGACCACTGCCGGTTCCGGCGCATACGGATTCTCGTTGACGTTGAGGCATACAGGCACGTCCAATTGCGGCGCACCGTACGGCTCTTCGCCGATCAGATCGTTGCGCAGCGGAAGATATGCCGGAATGGCGTTGCTGGAAGTCTCACTCATCGAAGGCCTGCCTGCTCTTCCTGTTCCTTGATGGTTTCCTTATTGTATGGATCGTCGATGAAGCGGCTTAGCACGCTTTCGCCGTGTGCCGGCAGATCTTCAGAAACGGCGAAAGCATTTACGCGAGCAGCGAGGGTCTTCAGACCCTGCTCGTCGTATTCGATGACTTCGACCGGCTTCATGAAGGTGTGCACGCCCAGACCGGAGGCGAAACGTGCAGTGCCGGAGGTCGGCAGCACGTGGTTGGAACCGGACATGTAGTCGCCCAGCGGCACTGGAGAGTACGGGCCACGGAAGATGGCACCGGCGTTGCGGATCTTGGCGATCACGGCATCCGGGTCGGCGGTCTGGATCTCAAGGTGTTCGGCGGCGTACGCGTTGGCCGCGTCGATGGACTGTTCGATGTCATCGGTGAGGATGATGCCGGACTGACGACCACGCAGCGACGTGTTCACACGCTCGGAATGCTCGGTGCGAGGCACGCGGTACTTGAGATCCTCCTGCACCTGTTCGGCAATCTCTTCGCTGTCGGTGATGAGCACGGAACCGGCGAGTTCGTCATGCTCGGCTTGGCCGATCAGATCGGCGGCCAGCCAGCTCGGGTTAGCGCCCTTGTCTGCGATGATGGCGATTTCGGTCGGTCCTGCCACGGCGTCGATGCCTACAATGCCCGACACCATGCGCTTGGCGGTGGCGACGAAAATGTTGCCCGGACCGGTGATCTTGTCAACCGGATCGCACAGGATCTCGCCGTCCTGCGGTTCGGAACCCTTGGCACCGTAGGCGAACATGGCCACAGCCTGAGCACCGCCGACCGCATACACTTCGTCAACGCCAAGAATGGCGCAGGTGGCGAGAATGGTCTTGTCGGGCAGACCGTCAGCATTGTTACGGCTCGGCGGGGTTGCGATGGCGAGGGATTCCACGCCGGCGGCCTGTGCCGGAACCACGTTCATGATGACGGAGCTTGGGTAGACGGCCTTGCCGCCAGGCACATACAGACCGACACGCTGCACTGGAATCCAACGTTCGGAAACGCGGGCACCCTCAGCCAGATCGGTGTGGAACGGTGCCGGCACCTGGGAAGCGGACACGGCGCGGGAACGACGCACGGACTCTTCGATGGCGGCACGCACTTCCGGATCCAACTCGTCGACGGCGGCCTTCATGGCTGCCACCGGCACGCGCAGATTCTCCGGACGGATATGGTCGAATTTCTCCGCGAAGTCACGCAAGGCCGCAGCACCGCGGGCCTTCACATCGTCAAGAATGGGCTGCACGAGTTCGGTCGCCTCGTTGGTGCCCATCTCGGCACGGGGCATAGCCTCCAGCATTTCAGCTCGGGTCAGCTTCTTACCACGCAGGTCAATGATTCGCATATAGTTTTCTTCGCTCATAACGCCCCATGGTAACAACGTGATGTCACGAGAACGCCCGCACGTCTCAAGTTCAGCCGCATAGTGAGATATTCAGCCGAACTTTCGGCATCATCCCCACGACCGGTCAGCCCAAAGGCAGCGAACTGGGACCAAAAAGGATTTTGATCTCAGCGAACAGACTCGTGTCGCGGCGCACGCGGAAACGGTCGCCGAACGTCAGCACCTTGGCATTGCCCTTATCGTCCATCAACGCGAGCTTCACTTCGCAAGGTCCAGGATGATTTGAGAGAATCTGCCCCAACTGCTGCACATGCGATTGGTCAAGCGCGATCGGCGGCAGCATAATCGTCACCGGCTTCTCATCCTGCGCCTCTAACGTTGGCACGTTAAATTCCGTGGCACGCATGCTCACCGTCTCATCACGTTTTTCAACCTGTCCACGAATCTGCACCACCGTATCGACCGCCAGTTCGGGAGCGGCGGCCTCATATACCTTGCCGAAGAACATGCACTGGATGGAGCTTTCCAAATCCTCAATCGTCACAATCGCCCAAGGATTGCCCTTCTTCGACACGCGACGATCCACATTCGTGATCAAGCCTGCCACCGTCACCTGCTGGCCGTCAGGCATATTCGCGGCACGATCGATCAGATGCGCGATTGACATTTCACTCAACGACACCAGAATCGACTGCATACCGCTCAACGGATGGTCGGACACATACAAACCAAGCATTTCACGCTCGAAATTCAACTTGGTTTTCTTATCCCACTCCTCCACATCAGGCACACTCACCATGGCATCACCCATGCCGGCATCATCTTCGCCGGAATCCTCCAAATCAGCGAACAAATCAAACTGGCCCTCAGCCTGCTTACGTTTCAAACCGACCACCGAATTAATCGCAGCCTCATGAATCGTAAACAACGCACGACGGTTCGGATCAATCGAATCAAACGCACCAGCCTTGATCAACGATTCAACCAATCGACGATTCAACGCCTCCATCGGCACACGCTTGATGAAATCAGGGAAATTCACATACCTGCCATGACTGCCGTCACGTTCCTTGACAATCGCATCAACCGCAGCCTTGCCAACATTACGAATGGCGCCAAGGCCAAAACGCACCACATCGCCAACAGCGGAATACTCATACACCGACTCGTTCACATCAGGCGACAACACCTGAATGCCCATGCGGCGAGCCTCACCCAAATACAACGCGGTCTTGTCTTTGTTCGTACTCGCACCCTGCAGCAAAGCCGCCATGAACTCCACCGGATAATGCGTCTTCAAATACGCGGTCCAATACGAAATCAAACCGTATGCGGCCGAATGCGCCTTATTGAACGCGTAACCTGAGAACGGCACCAAAATATCCCACACGGCCTGAGCCGCCTCCTGGGAATACCCATGCTCCTTCATGCCCGCGAAGAACGGCACCTTCTCCTTGGCTAGTACCTCAGGCTTCTTCTTACCCATCGCTCGACGAAGCACATCTGCCTTGCCCAACGAATAACCAGCCAAAATACGCGCAGCCGACTGCACCTGCTCCTGGTACACAATCAGACCATACGTCTCATCAAGCACTTCCTTCAGCGGCTCAGCCACCTCAGGATGAATCGGCGTGATCTTCTGCAAACCATTCTTACGCTTCGCATAATTCGTATGCGAATCCATATCCATCGGCCCAGGACGATACAGCGCGATCAATGCGGAAATATCGTTGAAGTTATTCGGCTTCAACGTTTTCAGCAACGAACGCATACCATCGGAATCCAACTGGAACACGCCAAGCGTGTCACCTCGCGACAACAGATCGTACGTGGCACGATCATCCAACGGAATCTTCGTATGGTCGATACGTTCCTTGCCATTCGCCTCGATATTATTCAACGTATCGCGAATAACCGTTAAGTTGGAAAGACCAAGAAAATCCATCTTGACCAAACCAAGCGTTTCACACGTATGATACTCCAACGTGGTCGTAACCGTACCATCGGTACGTTCCAGCAGCGGCGACGTATTCGAAATCGGCTCGCTACCCATGATCGTGGCGCACGCGTGCACGCCGGTCTGACGAATCAGACCCTCAATGCCCATCGCCTCATCCGTAACACGCTTCGCATCCGGATCGGAATCATACAATTCACGGAATTCACGAGCCTCCGCATAACGCTTCGACGTCGGCTCGAAAATATCACGCAACGGAATATCCTTGCCACCCGTCTGCGCCGGCGGCAACGCCTTGGTGATGCGCTCGCCCATGGAGAATTCGTAGCCCATGATTCGCGCTGAATCCTTCAGCGCCTGCTTGGTTTTGATAGTGCCGTAGATCACACATTGCGCGACCTTGTCTCGACCGTACTTGTCGCCAACGTAATCAAGCACACGGCCGCGGCCATCCGGATCGAAATCGACGTCAATATCAGGTAGTGACACACGTTCCGGGTTAAGGAATCGTTCGAAGATCAGGCCATGTTTGATTGGGTCGAGTTCGGTGATGCCCATGGCGTACGCCACCATGGCTCCTGCCGCCGATCCACGGCCCGGTCCCACCATCACGCCATGCGATTTAGCCCAATTGATGTAGTCGGCCACCACGAGGAAGTATCCGCAGAACTGCATCTGGCAGATCACACCGCATTCGTAATCGGCTTGCTTGAGCACTTCAATCGGCGGATGCCCGTCATAGCGCTGTTCCAAGCCTTCCTCGACTTTCCGCAGGAACAGCGAGGTCTCATCCCAGCCTTCCGGGCAGTCGAATTGCGGCATGAACGCGCCATCCTCATGATCGTCGAACATGACGTTGCAGCGTTCGGCAATTTCCAACGTATTGTCACACGCTTCGGGAATGTCTTTGAACAGTTCGCGCATTTCTTCGGCGGATTTCAGATAGTAGCCGGTTCCATCGAATTTGAATCGTCCCGGCTCGTCCAGCGTGGAGCCCGAGTTGATGCATAGCATGGCATCCTGCGAGCCCGCGTCTTCAGCACGCACGTAATGCGAATCGTTGGTGGCAAGCAGCGGCGCGTTCAGTTTTTTCGCGATATCCAGCAGACCGTCGGTCACTTGCTTTTCGATCTTCAGACCGTGGTCCATGAATTCGATATAGAAATTGTTACGTCCGAAAATATCCTGCAATTCCCCCGCGGCGCGCAATGCTTCGTCGAATTGGCCGAGCAGCAGTCGCGTTTGTATGATTCCTGACGGGCATCCGGAAGATGCGATGATGCCTTTGGAATATTTGGCAAGGATCTCCTTATCCATTCGGGGGTATCGCATGACACGGCCCTCAAGATTCGCGTCGGTGGACGCTTTCATAAGATTGACGAGGCCTTCGTCGGTTTCGGCCCACATCGTAAGGTGGGTGATCAGGCCGCCGCCGGATACGTCGTTGGGGTTGCGCCGGCGATGCTGCGGATCGATATCGGGATTCCAATTGGTGTCCCAGCTGACGCGGGTTTGGTCCTGTCGCGCGGTTTCCGGCGTCACATACGCTTCGATGCCGATGATCGGTTTGACACCCTCTTTGACCGCGGTGCTCCACATTTCGTATGCACCATGCATGTTTCCGTGGTCGGTGATGCCGACGGCGGGCATATTGAGTTCTTTGGCGCGCTTGACCAGATCCGGAATTTTCGATGCGCCGTCAAGCAGCGAATAATGCGTATGATTATGCAGTTGTACGAAATTTCCGGAAGTAGCCATGCAGTCCAATCTACCGGTGATTGGTGACGTGTGCTCACGCTTCGGGCTTATCTTGTGTGTCGTGCCTTCCGTGCATCACATCAAGCGCATGTTGCAAATCAGCTGGATAATGCGATTTCACCGTAGTCCAGACACGGGTTCGCGGATGGCGGAATTCGAGTTGCATCGCGTGCAACCACTGCCGTTCCAGTCCCAACGTTTCGCTCAGTTGCGGATTGGCGCCATACATGGCGTCTCCGGCAAGCGGATGCCCGATGGATGAGAAATGCACGCGAATCTGATGCGTGCGCCCGGTTTCAAGGTTCACGGAAACCAGTGTCGCCTCGCCGAAACGTTCCATCACATCCCAATGGGTGACGGCCTCTTTGCCGGCAGGCGTCACACAAAAACGGAAATCGGAGACTTTGGCGCGACCGATCGGCGCTTCGATGGTTGCTTTGTTTTCCCTGAGATTGCCCTGCACGAGCGCATGATAGGTCTTCACGACTTCATGTTCGGCGAATTGCCTGCGCATTTCCACGTAGGCGAGATCGGACTTGCACACGAGCATCAAGCCAGATGTGCCCACGTCGAGACGGGATACGATGCCTTGACGCCCTGCAGCGCCATAAGAGGTGATATGCACTCCCCTGTCAAGCAGACTGCCAAGCACCGTCGGACCGGTCCAGCCGACAGAAGCATGAGCCGCCACGCCCACCGGCTTGTCAACCACCACCACATCGTCGTCTTCATAGACCACGGCCATATCATGCGCGATTGGTTCAGGCTCGGTTCGTTCCTCGACAATATCAAATTCCACGGTTTCGCCTGATTGCAGGGTCGACGATTTGGAAATGTCACGACCAAGCACACGCGCCTGCCCGCCTTCGATGAGTTCCGCTGCCTTGGCACGGGAAATGCCTAGCATTTTGGCAACGGCGACATCGAAACGTTTGCCGACAAGCGCATCGGGTGCGGGAACAAGACGGCTCATGCGCTCTTCTCTCCAGCCGTTCGTTCCATCTGTTCCTTGTTCCGTTCGTCAAGTTCCTTCTGGCTGAACGGTTCTCCTACGAACAGCAGCACGACTGCGGCAACGCCCGCCACCATCAGGAAAATGTCAGCGACATTGCCGACCGACCATCCGTAGTTGAGGAAGTCGACGACTTTGCCGTTGAGGAAACCTTCGGCATATGCCACACGGTCGATGAGATTGCCTAACGCTCCGGCAAACGCAAGAGCGAACACCACCGTCCATTTCATGGAAATGGTACGGATCTCCAGCCCCACAAGTGCCACGCAAGCCACAATGGCAAGCAGAGAAATCAACCACGTCATGTTGGAGCCCATACCTAAGGACGCGCCCGGATTATGCACCAACGTGAATGAAAGAATCCCCGGAATCACACGTACCGTATGCCCATCGGCAAGCGCCGACTGCGCCCATGCCTTGGTGATCTGATCAAGTACCAGCGCCGCAACGGCGATACACGCAAAGACGGCCACGCGAGTGCGCAGCCGTCTTTGATCATTTGTCATGATGTCAGACACAGCCTAATCTCAGTCGTTCTGGGAATCCTGATCATAGTTGTTCGTGTCAGACACCTGCGACACAAGCTGGCCGAGGAATTCGGTAAGACGCGCGCGGTATTCGGTTTCGAACTGCTTGAGACCCTGAATGTTGCCTTCGATGACCTTGGTCTGTGCTTCGAGATTGTCGCGGACCTGCTGGGCATAGTCGTCGGCCGCGGTACGGGTCTTCGAATCGTAGTCGAAGGCACGCTTCTGCACTTCGGACTCGTATTCGTCGGCTTCGTTGTGCTTCGTGGAGAAGTACGTATCACCATCCTGCGTCTTCTGCACAAGGTAGGCGTCACCTTCCTGAGTCTTCTGATCCAAGTAGGTATCGCCCTCCTGCGTCTTCTGCGCAAGATAGGCGTCGCCTTCCTGAGTCTTCTGATCCAAGTAGGCGTTACCCTCCTGAGTGCGCTGTGACAGGTAGTCGTCGCCTTCCTGAGCACGCTTGGTCAAGTACGCGTCACCCTCCTGAGTCTTCTGGTTCAGGTAACCATCAGCCTTGGCACGAGTGTCGGCCGAATACTGATCAGCATCGGAACGGGTGCTTTCGGAATAGTTGTCAGCCTCGGAACGAGTACGGTTGGAGTAGTCGTTGGCATTGCCGATGAGCTCGTCGTACTTGCGCTGGGACTCGTCGGTGATTTCCTTGGCCTTGGCTTTGCCCTTGTCGACATACTGGTCGTGCAGCTGCATGGCCAAGGTCAACATGGCAGTGGCGCGCTCCGGCTCCGTATTGGCGCTGGCTGCAGCTCCTGCGATCTTCTGCAGGCTGCCGGTTTCGGTGCTTGGCTCAACCTTGGCGACCTGTTCGCGCAGCTGGGCTTCACGCTGCTGCGATTCCTGCAGCTGCTGGGCAAGCTGCTGAATCTGCATGGCCTGCTGCTGGGCACGCTCATCCTGCTGCTGGGCCTGGGCGACTTGCTCCTGGGCTTCATCAAGCCTTGCATTGAGCTGCTGAATCTCAGCGGCCTGCTGCTGAGCCACCACAACCTGCTGCTGGGCGGAAGCCAGCTGACGGGACAGGTCTTCGGTCTGTGCGCGGAATGCGTCGCGCTCATGCTGCATGGCGGTAAGCTGCTCGCCCAAATCCGCCTGGCCTGCGGCTTCAGCCGCCTGAGCGGTAAGCTGGTCAACCTGGGCGGACAGGCGATCCACCTGACCTTTGAGCTGTTCGTTCTGGGCCGACAGAGCACGGTTGCTTTCCTCAGCCTCGGTGAGTTTGGCTGCTGCGACCTGTGCGGCCTGAGCTGCCTGATCACCAGCGCCGGCTGCCTGCTCGGAGGCGGACTTCAATGTCGCGTTCTCCTGCTGCAGGGACTGAACCTGAGCGCTGAGCTCGGAAATCTTGGAGTTGAGCCCCGCAACATCCGGGCCGAGGGACTGAGTAGCCTGGCCGCTGGCGACCGCCTGCTTGCCTAGAGCCTCCACCGTCTCGGTTACCTGATCGAGAAAATCGTCGACTTCGTCGACGTCATACCCCTCTTTGAACCTTACGGTCTGGAAAGTATGCTCTCTGATATCTTTCGGCGTCAACAGAGCCATAAATCTTACACCTCGCTTTGGGCTTGATGCCTTGCTGTTGTTGCTTTCATTTGTTGACTCTAGCACGGAACCACCGTTTTTTTGCGAAAAATCGGCATTTGACATGTATTAAATGAGGAAATCAATAACAATGAGAATGAAATAAAGAACAATGAATGCCACATCGAAGTAGATGGGACCCATTGGAATAGGACGGATATATTGGCGTAGCCAGCGTAGCGGCGGTTCCGTCAGCTGGTAAATGGCGTCGATCAGCGATGCAACCAACCCCCGTGGACGCCACAACGGAGCCAGCACGGCAACCCAATCGAGAATCATGCGAATGAACAGCACCAGAATGTAGGCATTAACCAGAAAGTGGACGATGCTACCAATCAAAGACAGAATCATGGAGTACCACCATAGCAACAGAACATAACAAAGTCTCCATCATGGCTGATGGAGACTTTGCACAGTCTGCTTTCGCAATGGCTTTCGTCTACGTCAGTCGGCGAACAGATCGTGCGACGAGTTATTCGCTTGCGGCTCTTCGACCTTGATGTTCACCTGGGCTGGGCTCAGCAGGAACACGCGCGGAGTGACACGCTCGATGGAGCCACGCACGCCGAAAACCACGCCTGCAGAAAAGTCCACAATGCGATACGCAACGGCCTCGGCAACGCCAGTTAGGTTCAGCACCACCGGAACGCCGTCACGAATGGCACGCCCGACCAGCTGCGCGTCCTCATAGGACTTCGGGTGAATCGTGGTGATACGGCTCACCCTTCCTCCTTGGAACGGGTTGGCTTTGGTCTGTTCGCGCGGTACGGACGTCGCGGCAGGCGTCGAAGCCATCGGGGTCACGGAATGGTCGGAATCGAACGAGGTTGCACTGCTCTCATCCTCCTCGCTGAAATCCTCGTCACCCTCAGCAACGTCGGTCATGCCCAAATAGGACATCGCGCTTTTCATAAAACCTGCCATAAACGATCCTTTCGCGTCTGCGCGTTGCTTTTAGCGCAGGAAATCCGGAATATCCAAATCGCCGGCGTCGCTCGAAGACACCACCTCATGCTCGGTGGTCTGATCGAATGACGGAACGACGGGTTCCGGAGTGGACGGAATATAAGTGGACAGCGGCTGCACCTTCGGGGCTTCCGGAGTCTGAATGAGCTGAGGCTGAGGCTGA
>OAWR01000341.1_pt1 | contig 11094 bp, 10 predicted proteins | sample 1476931 | NCBI WGS metagenome assembly OAWR01 (sample SAMEA2580242, study PRJEB22360) | human gut metagenome | biome: human gut; feature: human-associated habitat; material: faeces | place: Denmark | collected 2008/2010 | reverse complement strand
TAGGCTGAGTTTTTAAAGTATAGAAATTGTAATGTTTTCTAAAAAATGATATTCTTATTAGAGTTTGAGAGGGAGAAAACATGGATAAAAAATCAGTTGTATTTGTAGCCGACCTATCTTACATGGAAAAGTTAGAGGTAGCTCTTAAGTCTCTATGCGCCCATCAGGGACATTGGAAAATCTATGTCTTAAATGAGAATTTACCAACAGAATGGTTTGCGCTTATGAATCGTCGTTTAGAAACCATTGCATCGGAGGTTGTCAATTGTCGAGTATCTGCAGAAAGTTTTAAAGCATTTTCGCTTCCGAGTGCACATATTCATTATGCGACTTTCTTCCGTTATGTGATTCCAGACTTTGTTCAAGAAGATCGTGTTCTCTATTTAGATAGTGATATGATTTTTACACAGGATTTGTCACCACTTTTTGAGGTTGATTTGAATGGTCTTGGTATTGGAGCAGTAGTGGATTGTCCGACGACGACGGAAGGTTTCAATGCTGGTTTGATGGTTATTGACACTGCCTGGTGGCGCCAACATAAGGTAACAGAATCTCTCTTTGATTTAACGCAGAAACATCACCAAGAAGTCTATGGTGATCAGGGAATCTTGAATTTGTATTTTAAGGATGCTTGGCTCAGACTTCCTTGGACTTATAATCTTCAGGTAGGTTCTGATAAGGACCAGTATATATACGGGGATCTGGATTGGTATGATGCGTTTAAAGGGGTACCTGCAGTTATCCATTACACCTCTTACAATAAGCCTTGGACTGCTAAACGTTTTAATCGTTTCAGGGATATTTGGTGGTTCTATTACGCCCTATCTTGGGAAGATATCTTATTGAGAAAGCCAGCTGTAAAGCTCAACTTTAGTGATGTGGTGGGAGATTTTTCTTATCATACGGCTATTTATACCAATACGGCAGATATTTTTGAGTTGGAACGTCTGTTACAAGCCCTTCCAAATGTGGCTTTTCATGTCTTGGCCCACTCTCATTTTGGTTTTAATTTGGTGAAATTGGAGCAGTATCCAAATCTTATCCTCTATCCCTCATTTGATCCTCTAACCAGTCGCAAGGTTTTGGAAAAAATAGATTTTTATTTGGATATTAATCCATTTGACGAGGTTGATCATATTACAGAAACGATTCATCAGTTGGGGCTTCCTGTTTTCTCTTTTGAAGGGACCAATCATGACCAAACTGGGAAGAATCAAGTGTTTAAGAATGACCAAGTGGATGAAATGGTGAAGGCTGTTCGAGAATATCTAGAGACGATTGAGAGATAATCAATGGAAAATAAAGAAGTAGTTAGTATTGTTATTCCCATTTATAATGTGGAAGCTTATTTACGGAAGTGTTTGGAAACGATAGTTAACCAGACCTATCCTCATCTTGAAATAATTCTTGTTAATGATGGTTCTCCTGATCATTCAGAAGCCATTTGCAAGGAATTCTTCAAGCAAGATTCACGTATTCGCTATGTCCGACAAGTTAATGGTGGCTTATCTGCAGCTCGAAATACGGGGATTGACTTGGCTACAGGTGATTACATTACTTTTGTAGATCCAGACGATTGGGTGACAGAAGATTATGTGGAGACCTTGTATGATCAGCTGAAAAAGTATGAGGCAGATGTTTCTACTGGCAATTATAATTTGTTTAATGATAGTACGAGTAAGTTTTTGATTAAGCTGACGGATGATGATTATTCTGAAACCCTCTATGAGGGAAGAGATATTATCAATCATGATGCTATCCAAGAGACAAGAGATATGGCTTGGGCATGTGCCATGATGAAGCTCTATAAAATCTCCTTATTTGAGGACCTGCGTTTTCCGGTTGAAAAGAATGTCGAAGACAACTTCCTTATGTATAAGCTTTTGTTAAAGGCCAATCGTGTGATTCACACTGAAAAATGTATCTACTGGTATCGAGTAGGGCGCAAGGATACCTTGTCGCAGGTCTGGACGGAAAAGCGTGTCTTAGATGAGATGGAAGCTAAAAATGAAAAACTAGCACTGCTAGGGATGTTGGGCTATGATTTAACATGGCATCGTTACATTTATAAGACTCGTTTGAAGCGTGCCATTGAAAAATTGGAAGAAGCCAATCTTCAAGATACGGAGACCTATCAGACAGCAAAGGTCAACTTGAGATTTTTGGAGCAATAAAGGGATAGGTTAAAGCTATTTATTGCTTGAAATAGTTAGAAAGGATAACTATGCTCATTATTGCACAAGAACCCAGTCAAGCGACGGATAAACTGAGAAGATTGCTAGACTCTTTGGGGATGAAATCACGAGTGTTCTACACTAATTTTGAAACGAATGTAGATGAAAACACTATAAGTTTAGCATCGTCATTTAGTTATTCCTCTGAGGATGATTACCAAGGCAAACCTCTCTTTTTTAATGATTTGTCAGTTCCTCTTTATTGGGAGCTTTGGACTTTGGGAATTACGACTTATCTTTTTGACGGCAAAGATCGTCGAGCTAATATTATTTTTCGTGAAAATGTTAGAGAGCGCACGGTCAAGCAGGTTGAGTGGTTCGGCCAAGGGGAAAAGGTTGTCGCTATTGATGACTATAACCGTTATGGATGGCGGACCAAGCAACGTCTTTTAGATGATGAGGGGCGAGCCCTCATGGATATTTACTTTAATCGTGCGCAAGAGGAAGTCTTATTGCATTATATCCAAGAAGATTATTTGATTCATCAGGGTTCTGTGGGAAGAGATAAGATTTTCTCAGGTAAGGATGATGTAATCAAGTTTGTTCTTGGGCAGATCCTAAAGTCAGATGAAGCTATCATTTGTATGGATCCTAATTTGCTTCCACTGTTACAAGCTGAACGACTGGTCTATTGTTCAGGTAGCCATGATAATCTTGAGTATCTCCAAAATCAGGTGAGCCATATTTTGATTACTAATTATTATCCTCAAGAGGAGCGTAGGTCGGGATTGATTTATCTCGCTGGTGCAGAACAAGAAGGAAATCAACCTTTTGTTGCCCAGGCCATGGTCATGACTGCTTCGGAAAATATTGAGGGACTAGCTGGTTTGGTTGATAAGTTTCCAGATATTGACTTTCACATTGCAGCCTTAACTAGTATGGGACCTAAATTGACTTGCTTGGAGGAACAGACGAATGTCCATCTTTATCCTGGAATTAGTCGTGAGAAATATCGAGAGCTGCTAAGGAAATCTTCCATTTATCTCGATTTGAATTATGGCAGTGAGGTTTCTGATGTGACGCTTGAGGCTATTGCAAATGAGCAACTATTGTATGGTTTGGCTTCAACGGTCCACCGTCAATACTATAAGGCCCTACCAACTGTTTTTGCTTCGGTGGAGGAAGTGGGTCAAAGTATCCGCCAACTTTTGCAGGAACCAGATGTCTATCCTAGAGCGCTTAAGGCTCAAAAAGAGGCTTTAAAACTGGCTGATAGGGCAGAAATCATGGCTTTCTTTAATCAATTGGAAGGGGGAGAAAGATGACGATTTACACCTTTAACCTGCTGGTGGGCTATGAGCCTAATGGTGTTGATGTGGCCCAGGCATCTAGAGCCTTAATGCTGCGTGAATTAAATGCGCCTGCTAAATTTGTTTTCACAACTTGGCCCCAACCCTATAAATTGGATTATTATCTTTCTCTGGGACATCGCTATGAAGAATTCCTGCATGCCTATGTCTGTTTTACCGACCAAGATGGTTATATTCCGTCGTTGACAGTGGGAGCCTTGCAACAGCAGTTTCAGTTAACGCGACTGGATTTGAAGAAGCAAGATGAAACAGAGTTCCTTTATGAGTTTTCAGATGGAAGTAGACTCATCTTTACAATGGACCCATATAAAAAGGGGTGTGTCCGATATGTCGATTACCTTACGAATGGTATTTTGTTGAAGCGTGAGTGGTATGGAACCCGTAAACTGGTTACAGAATACTTTGAAAAGGGTATCCTCATCAGAAGAAGTTTCCATAACCAAGATGGTCATATTGCTTTTGAAGAACTCAAGCAGGGAGCTACTTGGTTGTACAGGTTGGAAAATGAGATTTTAGTGTCACAAACGGAAGTCATGCGTCGCTTTTTGGATTGCCTTTCCTTGACACAAGAAGACACCCTATTATTAGATAGGGCTGCCTTGATTGCATTTGCACGACCAATTTTAGAGCTTCAATCACCTGTAAAATTAGGTTTTGTTTTCCATTCAGAGCATGAGTTTAAAAATGGTGGACTCTACTATGAGTATTACTATATCTTTAAGTATGCCCAGCGGTTTGATTTCTTTATCACAGCGACTGAAGCACAAAAAGCAGTACTAGAGACTACCCTTCAGGAACAAGGGCTAAACAATGCTACTATCTATGCCCTACCTGTAGGTCACTTGGATAATCTTAGTTATCCAGATGGTCAGAGAAAGCCCCTTAGTTTGATAACGGCCTCTCGATTAGACCCACGCAAACGGCTGGATCTAGCCATAAGAGCGGTTGCCCTGGCCCATGACAAAGTGCCTAATCTTCACTTTGATATCTATGGTAAGGGTGTTGAACAAGAAAATCTGGAACACTTGATTGATGACCTTGGAGCAGGTAGTTATATCCATCTAAGAGGTCATGCGAACTTGCAGAAGATTTACCCACAGTATGAACTTTATGTGACCACCTCTCAGTGGGAGACCTTTGGTTTGACCCTGATGGAAGCAGCTGGAGCAGGTCTGGCCTTGGTTGGTTTCGATGCTCGCTATGGTAATCCGACCTTTATCAAAGACGGAAAGAACGGTTATTTGGTTCCTTATGATGAGACCATGGATGAGGATTTGCTTGTTTCTGATATGGCGGATAAGCTTGTAGCAGTCTTAGAAGGCAATCTTGAGTCTATGCATCAAGCTTCGTATGATTTGGCGAAAAAATACTTGAAGCCAGAAATCCTAGAAGCTTGGAGAAAGCTCTTGGTAGCCATAGACTAACTATCTTTCAAATATTGTGGTTTAAGCTAAACCTATAGTATCTGTAGTGACAAAAAAGTTGCTACAGATTTTTTATCCTCCAAGCAAAATAGCCGAAATTATGATAAAATAGAAGGTATTGAAAAATCATCATTTCACGAAAGGAAGCAAGATGAAAATTACGCAAGAAGAGGTAACCCACGTTGCCAATCTTTCAAAATTAAAATTCTCTCCAGAAGAGACAGCTGAGTTTGCGACAACCTTGTCTAAAATTGTTGACATGGTGGAATTGTTGGAAGAAGTGGACACAACGGGTGTTGCTCCAACAACGACCATGGCTGACCGCAAGACTGTATTGCGTCCAGATGTTGCTGAAAAAGGGACGGACCGTGACCGTTTGTTTAAAAATGTACCTGAAAAAGACAATTACTACATCAAGGTACCAGCTATCCTAGAAGATGGAGGAGATGCCTAATGTCATTCAACCATAAAACCATTGAAGAGTTGCACGACCTCCTTGTCTCTAAGGAAATTTCAGCAACCGAATTGACCCAAGCGACGCTTGACGATATCAAGGCGCGTGAAGAAGCAGTCAATGCCTTTGTAACGGTGGCAGAAGAAGCTGCCCTTGCACAAGCCAAGGCCATTGATGAAAAAGGAATCGATGCCGACAACCTCATGTCAGGGATTCCACTCGCTGTCAAAGACAATATCTCAACAGATGGTATCTTGACGACTGCAGCTTCAAAAATGCTTTATAACTACGAGCCAATCTTTGATGCGACAGCGGTTGCCAATGCCAAAGCTAAAGATATGATTGTCATCGGAAAGACCAACATGGATGAATTTGCTATGGGTGGATCTGGTGAAACGTCTTACTATGGACCAGCCAAAAATGCTTGGGACCACAGCAAGGTTCCTGGTGGATCATCAAGTGGTTCAGCAGCTTCTGTAGCCTCAGGACAAGTCCGCTTGTCTCTTGGTTCAGATACAGGTGGTTCTATCCGCCAACCAGCAGCTTTTAACGGGATTGTTGGTCTTAAGCCAACTTACGGAACGGTTTCTCGTTTCGGTCTTATTGCTTTTGGTAGCTCATTGGACCAAATTGGTACTTTCTCACCAACGGTTAAGGAAAATGCCCAATTACTCAATGTCATTGCCAGTGAAGATGCCAAGGATTCAACTTCTGCACCTGTTCGTGTAGCAGACTTCACTTCTAAGATTGGTCAAGATATCAAGGGTATGAAGATTGCCCTTCCTAAGGAGTACCTTGGTGAAGGGATCGACCCAGAAGTCAAAGAAACCATCCTTAATGCGGCTAAACACTTTGAAAAATTGGGAGCAACGGTCGAAGAAGTTAGCCTTCCACACTCTAAATACGGGGTTGCCGTATACTACATCATCGCTTCATCTGAAGCTTCTTCAAACTTGCAACGTTTCGACGGTATTCGCTATGGTTTCCGTGCGGAAGATGCTAAAAACTTGGATGATATCTACGTGAACACTCGTAGCCAAGGCTTTGGTGATGAGGTTAAACGCCGTATCATGCTTGGTACCTTTAGTTTGTCATCTGGTTACTACGATGCTTACTACAAGAAAGCTGGTCAAGTTCGTACTCTCATTATCCAAGACTTCGAAAAAGTTTTTGCGGATTATGACCTTATCCTTGGTCCAACAGCTCCAAGTGTAGCCTTTGATTTGGATTCGCTCAACCATGATCCGGTTGCCATGTACTTGGCTGACCTCTTGACCATTCCAGTTAACTTGGCAGGTCTTCCAGGGATTTCGATTCCTGCAGGTTTTGCGCAAGGTCTTCCAGTTGGTTTGCAGTTGATCGGTCCTAAGTATTCTGAAGAAACCATCTACCAAGCTGCAGCTGCCTTTGAAGCAACGACGGATTACCACAAGCAACAACCCCTTATTTTCGGAGGTGACAATTAATGAACTTTGAAACAGTCATCGGACTTGAAGTCCACGTTGAATTGAATACAAACTCAAAAATTTTCTCACCAACCTCTGCTCACTTTGGGAACGAGCAAAATGCCAATACCAATGTGATTGACTGGTCTTTCCCAGGTGTGCTTCCTGTCTTGAACAAGGGTGTTGTGGATGCTGGTATCAAGGCTGCCTTGGCCTTGAATATGGATATCCATCAGCATATGCACTTTGACCGTAAGAACTATTTCTACCCTGATAATCCAAAGGCCTACCAAATTTCGCAATTTGATGAGCCAATCGGATATAACGGTTGGATTGAAGTGCAATTGGAAGACGGCTCAACTAAGAAAATTGGGATTGAACGTGCCCACTTGGAAGAAGATGCCGGTAAGAATACCCACAGCCCAGACGGTTTCTCTTATGTGGACCTTAACCGTCAAGGGGTGCCATTGATTGAAATCGTATCTGAAGCAGATATGCGTTCTCCTGAAGAAGCCTATGCCTATTTGACAGCTCTCAAAGAAGTCATCCAATACACAGGCATTTCTGACGTTAAGATGGAAGAAGGCTCTATGCGTGTGGATGCCAACATTTCCCTCCGTCCATACGGTCAAGAGGAATTTGGTACCAAGACTGAGTTGAAGAACTTGAACTCTTTCTCAAACGTCCGTAAAGGTCTTGAGTATGAAGTGCAACGCCAAGCAAAAATCTTGCGTTCAGGTGGTGTCATTCGTCAAGAAACACGCCGTTACGATGAAGCCCACAAGAGCACCATTCTTATGCGTGTTAAAGAAGGAGCAGCGGATTACCGTTACTTCCCAGAACCAGACCTTCCATTGTTTGAAATCTCAGATGAGTGGATTGAGGAAATGCGTACTGAGTTGCCAGAGTTTCCAAAAGACCGTCGTGCTCGCTATGTGGCAGAGCTTGGCTTGTCTGACTATGATGCCAACCAATTGACAGCTACTAAGGTCACATCTGACTTCTTTGAAGCAGCCGTAGCCCTTGGCGGAGACGCTAAACAAGTGTCTAACTGGCTTCAAGGTGAAGTGGCTCAATTCTTGAACGCAGAAGGTAAAACGCTGGAAGAAATCCAATTGACACCAGAAAACTTGGTCGAAATGATTGCCATCATTGAAGATGGAACCATCTCATCTAAGATTGCCAAGAAAGTCTTCGTTCATTTGGCGAAAAACGGTGGCGGTGCGCGTGAATACGTCGAAAAAGCCGGATTGGTACAGATTTCAGACCCAGAAGTCTTGATTCCAATCATCCACCAAGTCTTTGCAGACAATGAAGCAGCCGTAGCCGACTTCAAGTCAGGTAAACGTAACGCTGACAAGGCCTTCACAGGTTTCCTCATGAAAGCAACCAAAGGCCAAGCCAACCCACAAGTAGCTCTCAAGTTACTTGCCCAAGAATTGGCGAAGTTGAAAGAAGATTAATAGATAAAGAACCAGCCGGGAGGTTGGTTTTTAAAATCTTCTCATTTATGTTAGACTAGTCGGGAACATTAAAAAAAGAGTTTAGGAGCAACCCAATGAACAAATTCTTAAGAGTCCTATTTATCCTCGTCATCCTGGCCATGACTGGTGCTATTATTTTTCAGCTGTTCTTCCCAACTTATATGGGAAGTCATTCGGGGTACGGTATTTCAGTTGGCTGGCAGAGGGAGATTGGTATCTGGAATGTGGCAGTCCTTGTCATCCTGATTGCCGTTAATCTCAAATACGATTGGTTTTATTTGAGAGCTGTACTGATAGCTTTGATTATTGGAGGCCTCGGGATTGGGACTAATCATTTCCTTAGCTATCTTCAACATCATCACTCAGTCAACGCCATAGGTGCACTTGAAAATTATCTTTTAGTCCTTGGCTGGGTTGTAGGTTGGTGGCTAGAGGTGTCTCGAATCAAAAAGAAATAACACAAATAAAGTTGAGATTAGGGAAGTATCTTATGGGGTGCTTCCCTAATCTCTTTTGTCCAGTTTTTCCTTGACAAGTAAAAAGAAAACGTTTACAATTTGATGTATAATGTTTCCTGAAAAGAAAACCAAAAATAGTGAAAACAAGGAGATCATCATATGGCTACTATGAAAGCAGCTCGCTGGCATGCAGCGAAAGACGTTCGTATCGAAGAAGTGGAAGTACCTGAAGTACAGCCTCATCAAGTAAAAGTGGCAGTCAAGTTCACAGGAATCTGTGGTACAGATTTGCATGAATATTTGGATGGACCAATCTTCATTCCAACAGAAGAACATGTGTATTCTGGTCAAAAAGCACCGGTTACTTTGGGACATGAATTCTCTGGTGAGATTGTAGAAGTCGGAAGTAATGTGACTCGTGTCAAAGTTGGCGATCGTGTAACCATCGAACCAATTCTTGCAGAGCACAACTTGATTGGTGATTATAACCTTGATCCAAACTTGAACTTCGTCGGCCTCGCTGCAGATGGTGGTTTTGCGAAATACTGTGTCCTTGATGGTGATCTTGTCCATGTGATTCCAGATAGCTTGAGCTATGAACAAGCTGCTCTTACAGAACCTGCTGCTGTAGCTGTGTATGCAGTCCGTCAATCTGCTTTGAAAGCTGGGGATACAGCTGTTATCTTTGGCTTGGGTCCAATTGGTCTTTTGATTGTTGAAGCCCTTCGTGCAGCAGGCGCATCAAAAATCTATGCGGTTGAATTGTCTCCTGAACGTCAAGCGAAAGCAGAAGAATTGGGAGCAATTGTTGTTTGCCCAGAAGAAGGGGAAACAGTCGTAGAGGCTATCCATCGTTTGACAGGAGGTGGAGCAGATGTTTCTTACGAAGTTACTGGGGTTCCGGTTGTTTTAGGCCAAGCCCTTGCAGCTGTTCATAAAGCTGGGGAATGTATGGTCGTATCTATCTGGGAACGTGAAGCCAGCATCAATCCAAATGAATTCGCCATCCAAGAAAAATCTCTCAAAGGAATTATTGCCTACCGTCACATCTTCCCTAAAGTTTTGGAATTGATGGAACAAGGCTACTTCCCTGCTGATAAATTGGTTACTAAGAAAATTAAATTGGAGAATATCGTTGAAGAAGGTTTTGTTGAATTAACCCAAGATAAATCTCAAATTAAAATCTTGGTTCAACCAGAATAAGTTTATAAAGGTCGAATGAATAGATAAAGGTCGAAACCGTTTTGTTTCGACCTTTTTGTGTTACAATAACAGAAACAAATAGATTTGGGAGGCGACTATGTCAAAGACGCTAAAAGGTAGTCTGATGGTCATAACTGCAGGAATTGCCTGGGGATTTTCAGGAGTTTCTGGTCAATACCTAATGGCTCATGGTGTTAATGTCAATCTTTTGACGAGTTTACGTTTGCTTCTGTCTGGTATTTTACTAACGGCTTCGGTCTTTTTTAGGCAGCGAGACAAATTAGTACAAGCTATTAAAGATAGAAAAACCTTAGTAAGTATCGCCTTATTTGCTCTCTTTGGTCTGGTACTAAATCAGTACGCCTATCTCAGTGCTATTCAATACACTAATGCTGGGACAGCGACGGTCTTGCAGTATGTCACCCCAGTTATCATACTGGCTTTTGTATGTGCAAAATATCGTAGGTTCCCAACAGCAGCAGAGCTAGTGGCGATTATCATGGCTATTGTGGGAACCTTTACCATCGCAACGCATGGTCAGATAAGGGAGCTGGCGATTACACCTCTGGGCTTGTTCTGGGGTCTCTTTTCGGCGGTGACCTATGCACTTTATATCTTACTGCCTGCTAAGGCTATTGAAAAATGGGGAAGTTTGATTGTCATTGGTTTAGGCCTGTTGCTCGGTGGTTTAATCTTTCCGATTGTTATCCAAGCCTGGAAGTATAAGCTTCCTTTGACTGGCGGAAATCTCTTAGCGCTTTTTGGTTTGGTCTTCATTGGGACAGTCTTTGCTTACACTGTTTTCCTTAAGGGGACGATCATGGTTGGAGCTGTCAAAGGGAGTCTCTTGGCTTCGGTAGAACCCGTAGCATCGGTCATTTTGACCGTATTAATTATGGGGGACCGCTTCTTTGCCATTGATGTGGTTGGAATGTTTTTAATTGTTCTTGCTGTTATCATCATATCGCTTAAGAATTTAGTTGCCCTTAAAAAACAAGAAAAAATTCAAAGATAAGATTGGAGCCTGTGATACGTACCGTGTCAAGTAGACAATTGAAATAAATAAAATGTGAGGAACCAGG
>OAWR01000338.1_pt1 | contig 11133 bp, 9 predicted proteins | sample 1476931 | NCBI WGS metagenome assembly OAWR01 (sample SAMEA2580242, study PRJEB22360) | human gut metagenome | biome: human gut; feature: human-associated habitat; material: faeces | place: Denmark | collected 2008/2010 | reverse complement strand
ATGACAGCTTCAGGAACCTTCTTTTTATTTTTGCGCCAGCCATAATCGGTCTTGGACTAGCCTATTACATTTATTTCCATACGGGCTTTGTTAAACAATTTAAAAAAGTTTGGGAAGGAAACTAGATGACGACTCTTATAGTTGCTAATGATTTGGTTGGTTTGGGGAAGGTTGCCTTAACCAGTAGTCTCCCCATCATGTCGTCCTGTCAGATAGAAGTCCTTCCTTTGCCTACGGTTCTTTTGTCCTCACATACCGGCGAGTTTGAGCATATCTATCTACGAGATCTTAAAGAAGACATGAAAGGTTTTTGCCAACAGTGGGAGCAGTTGGACTTTAAAGTTGATGGCTTGGTTAGTGGTTATTTCAAGTCAAGAGAGGAGCTAGATTTAGTTGCTCAATTGGCTGAAGAGAAGCAAATTCCTTTATTTGTCGATCCCATAATGGGAGATAATGGCCAGCTCTATCAGGGATTTGACAAGACTTATGTGGAAGCTATGAGAAACTTTTGTCAGCAGGCGGATGTGATTATCCCTAATATGACAGAAGCCTCCTTTTTGACTGGGTCCCCATATTTGGAAAGAGACACCTATGATAAAGCTACTATCGAAAAGCTTTTAAGAGATTTAGGCAAACTTGGCCCCAAAAAAGTCTTTTTGACCGGAGTCTCACTAGAGGAAGGAAAAATTGGATTAGCTTATTTTGATAAAGAAAAAGAGCAAACGACCTACCTCATGCGCCCTAGTTATTCGACACATTTTTATGGGAGTGGTGACATCCTAACTGCTATCTTATCGTCAGGGTATTTTCACCACTTGGATTTGCTTGAAGTCTGTAACTTGGCCTTGAATTTCATGGATAGGGTTCTTTTATCGACCATGTCAAGTGGTCGTCCTGTAAAATATGGACTCTGCTTTGAATCCCACATAGGCTATTTATTTAATGGATTTGAAAAATTATTGGAGGAAACAAATGGTAAATAATAAAATTCGTGAATTGGTCGAACTCAGTTTGTATGCAGCTTTAATTATTGTGAGTGTGCAGTTTATTCGTATTCCTTTTGGACCTCAATTTGTCCATTTGGGAAATGCCCTAGTTGTGATTGCTGTTTTGATTTTTGGTTCAAAAAAAGGTGCCCTTGTAGCAACAGTAGGATTAGGACTGTTTGATATTCTCAATGGTTATGCTGCTGAGGTTTGGATAACGATTTTAGAATCTCTGATTGTCTGTTATGTCCTTCATCTCGTTTTTGAGAAAGCCCTCAAGTCAAATGACAAAACGGGCAATATTATCCTCATTGGGGTGATAGCTGCAGTGACGAAAATCATTCTTAATTTTGTCAAATATACGATTATAAACACTGCTGTTGCATCTCTACCTTTAAAAGCTGCAATGTTGGCTTCAGTGGTTAAGATTGGTGGTACTTTTGGGACATCAGTTGTTACAATCATTGCGGTTCCCCTTTTATATCCTATCTTCAAACGCATTTTGAAAAAAGACTAAAGATTGAGCAGGCTTGTCCTGCTTTTTCTTTGCTTTTTGGATGATTTATGGTCCAAATTTACCTTAAAAATGGTAAAATGGTTAAGTTAATGTCAAGAAAGGAAGGGACTAAATCTTGGTTTAGTCCATAGGTCATATGTCTATTTTAGAAGTCAAAAATCTTAGTCACGGATTTGGTGACCGTGCTATTTTTGAAAATGTCTCTTTTCGTTTGCTTAAAGGAGAACATATTGGTTTAGTTGGTGCTAATGGTGAAGGAAAATCGACCTTCATGTCTATCGTTACTGGGAAATTGCAACCTGATGAAGGTAAGGTGGAATGGTCTAAGTATGTGACAGCGGGTTATTTGGATCAGCATGCTGTCCTTGAGAAGGGAATGACCGTTCGTGATGTTCTTCGGACAGCTTTTGATGAACTCTTTAAAACCGAGGAACGCATCAATGAAATTTACATGTCTATGGCTGAAGAAGGAGCTGACGTTGATGCTCTAATGGAAGAAGTAGGTGAGCTTCAAGATCGCTTGGAAACTCGTGATTTCTATACTCTAGATGCTAAGATAGATGAGGTTGCTCGTGCCCTTGGTGTCATGGATTTTGGTATGGATACAGATGTAACGGACCTTTCAGGTGGTCAACGTACCAAGATTCTCTTGGCTAAGTTATTGCTTGAAAAACCAGATATCTTGCTTCTTGATGAGCCAACCAACTATTTGGATGCAGAACATATTGCCTGGCTTAAACGCTATCTTCAAGAATATGAAAATGCCTTTGTCCTCATTTCTCACGATATTCCATTCTTGAACGACGTGATTAACATTGTCTACCATGTTGAAAATCAAGACTTGGTTCGTTATGCAGGCGATTATGACAATTTCCAATCCGTTTATGCTATGAAAAAAGCTCAATTAGAAGCCGCCTACGAACGCCAGCAAAAGGAAATTGCAGACCTGCAAGATTTTGTTAACCGGAACAAGGCGCGTGTTGCAACTCGAAACATGGCCATGTCTCGTCAGAAGAAATTGGATAAGATGGATATTATCGAGTTGCAGGCAGAGAAACCCAAACCTGAATTTCATTTCAAGGAAAGTCGTACACCTGGTCGCTTTATTTTCCAAACCAAAGATCTCGTTATTGGTTACGACCGTCCTTTGACAAAGGCACCTTTGAACCTTACTTTTGAACGTAATCAAAAGGTAGCTATTGTTGGTGCCAATGGTATTGGTAAGACTACCTTGCTTAAGAGTTTGCTTGGTATCATCCAACCACTTGAAGGGGAAGTTGAGACAGGTGACTTCATTGACCTAGGTTATTTCGAGCAAGAAGTAGAAGGGTCACGTCAGACGCCCCTTGAAGCTGTTTGGGACGCTTTCCCAGCCTTAAATCAAGCTGAGGTTCGTGCGGCTCTAGCCAAATGTGGGTTAACGTCTAAGCATATCGAAAGCCAAATTCAAGTGCTTTCAGGGGGAGAGCAGGCTAAAGTTCGCTTCTGTCTCCTGATGAATCGTGAAAATAATGTCCTTATTCTGGACGAACCAACCAACCACTTGGATGTTGATGCTAAGGAAGAACTAAAACGCGCTCTTCAAGCTTTCAAAGGTAGTATTCTTATGGTTTGTCACGAACCTGATTTTTATGAAGGTTGGACAGATGTTTGGGATTTCAATGAATTAGTCTAATTAAAATAGAGTGGTGACATCTTCTTCTAGGGAGGTAAGTGTCACTCACTCTTTTTTTGCATTTTTAAGAGCAAAGTACTGATTGCTAATTGTGAGTATTCCCGAGGTCATATTAGGGATACTATCTGTCATCACAATGCGGTTTTTAGCATGATTTGACACAATCAATTAGGAATATAGAGCAAAAATACTTAATTTGTTCAAAAAGTAACAAAGTCTGAGCATAAAAGGTGTAACCGTTTTCTGAATATGGTAGAATATTATAGTAAAACTATTATCAAAAGAAAGTTGGATAAACTTATGTCAAAAATCGTAGTTGTTGGCGCTAACCACGCTGGTACTTTTAGTATCAATACTATTCTCGATAATTACGGAGACCAAAATGAAGTTGTTGTTTTCGACCAAAACTCAAACATTTCATTCTTGGGTTGTGGTATGGCTCTTTGGATTGGTAATCAAATTTCTGGTTCTGATGGCCTTTTCTATGCCAACAAAGAAGGACTTGAAAGCAAGGGTGCTAAGGTTTATATGAACTCACCAGTTGAGTCTATTGACTTTGATGGTAAAACCGTTACAGCTCTTGTTGATGGAAAAGAACATGTTGAATCATATGACAAATTGATTTTGGCTACTGGTTCACAACCAATTTTGCCTCCAATCGAAGGTGCTGAAATTAAAGAAGGTAGCCGTACTTTCGAAGCTACTCTTGAAAACCTTCAATTCGTTAAACTTTTCCAAAATGCCCAAGAAGTTATTGATAAGTTGAACGACAAATCACAAGATATCAAACGTGTAGCAGTTGTTGGTGCTGGTTACATTGGTGTTGAATTGGCTGAAGCTTTCCAACGTCACGGTAAAGAAGTCATTCTTATTGATGTTGTTGACACTTGTTTGGCAGGTTATTATGACCATGACTTGACTGATCTTATGGCTAAAAACATGGAAAACCATGGTATTAAATTGGCATTTGGTGAAACTGTTAAGGCAGTTGAAGGGGATACTAAAGTTGAACGTATCGTCACTGATAAAAATGCTTATGATGTCGACATGGTCGTTCTTGCCGTTGGTTTCCGTCCTAACACAGCTCTTGGTGCTGGTAAGTTGGAAACATTCCGTAATGGCGCTTACCTTGTTAATAAGAAACAAGAAACATCAGTTAAGGACGTTTACGCAGTTGGTGACTGTGCTACCGTTTATGACAATGCCCTTGATGATGTCAACTACATTGCCTTGGCTTCAAATGCTGTTCGTTCAGGTATCGTTGGTGGTCATAATGCCGGTGGTGGCGATGTCGAATCAAATGGTGTTCAAGGATCAAATGGTATTTCAATCTATGGCTTGAACATGGTATCTACTGGTTTGACTGAAGAAAAAGCAAAACGTTTTGGCTTCAATCCTGCAGTAGTAGCTTCAACGGATCTTCAAAAAGCTGCCTTTATGGAAGATGGAAATGAAGAAGTCACAATCAAGATTGTTTATGACAAAGATACACGTAAAGTTCTTGGTGCTCAAATGGTATCACGTATGGATATCTCAATGGGTATTCACATGTTCTCATTGGCAATTCAAGAAGGTGTCACTATTGATCGTCTCCAATTACTTGATTTGTTCTTCTTGCCACACTTTAACCAACCACTTAGCTATATTGCTAAAGCAGCTATCTCAGCTAAATAATATGAAACAGCTAATTCATTTGAATTGGCTGTTTTTGTCTCTTTAATCTACTAAAAAAGCCTCCTTTCGGAGACTTTTTCTAGTTAACTAATGTCACATTAGTTTTTTGAAGCTTCTTGGAAGTCTGGGTTTTTCCATGCTTCATCAATGATAGCTTGCAATTCATCAGCTGAAGCTTTCATCTTTTGTTGTTCAGCATCGTTCAATGGGATGTTAACTGGACGTACAATACCGTGTGCACCAACGATAGCTGGTTGACCGATATAAACGTTACTTACACCATATTGACCTTCTTGGAATACAGACAATGGAAGTACTGCATTTTCATCGTCAAGGATAGCTTTAGTGATACGAGCAAGGGCTACTGCGATACCATAGTAAGTAGCACCTTTTTTGTTGATGATTGTGTAAGCTGCATCACGAACACCTTCGAACAATTCAACCAATTCAGCTTCTTGAACGTTTTCTTTGTCTTTAAGGAATTCTTCAAGGTTTACACCAGCGATGTTAGCGTGTGACCAAACGGCAAATTCTGAGTCACCGTGTTCACCCATGATGTAGGCGTGAACTGAACGTGCGTCAACGTCAAGTTTTTCAGCAAGTGCTTGACGGAAACGAGCTGAGTCAAGTGAAGTACCTGAACCTACAACGCGTTCTTTAGGGAATCCTGAGAATTTCCATGTTGCGTAAGTCAATACGTCAACTGGGTTAGCGGCTACAAGGAAGATTCCTTTGAATCCTGATTCAACAACTTGTGTAACGATTGATTTGTTGATGGCAAGGTTTTTACCAACAAGATCAAGACGAGTTTCACCTGGTTTTTGAGGAGCACCAGCAGTGATAACTACAAGGTCAGCATCCGCACAGTCTTCGTATTTAGCTGCATAGATTTTTTTAGGTGAAGTGAATGCAAGGGCGTGACTAAGGTCAAGTGCATCACCAACAGCTTTTTCGAACAATTGTGGAATTTCAATGATACCAAGTTCTTGAGCGATACCTTGGTTTACAAGTGCGAAAGCGTAAGATGAACCTACGGCACCGTCACCAACAAGGATGACTTTTTTGTGTTGTTTAGTTGCAGTCATGGTCTAAACATCTCCTTAATTTTTTATTGGGTTACCCCGTACAATGCTTATTCTACCACTTTAAGCGACAGATGTCACGAGATATTAAGTAAATATTGAATGAAAGCGTTTTATGAGACTGAAAAATAAAGCGTTTTATGGTATAATAATATAGAAATTTTCTATGCTCTTTTATTAGAGTTTGGAATGATTTGAATGAAAGAAAAGAGGCATTTTAAAGGTGCAAGATAATAATTTAATTGACGTTAAATTGACATCTGAAATGAAAACGAGTTTTATCGATTACGCCATGAGTGTAATCGTTGCTCGTGCTTTGCCAGATGTTCGTGATGGTTTAAAACCAGTACAACGTCGTATCCTTTATGGAATGAATGAGCTTGGGGTGACACCTGATAAGCCACATAAAAAATCAGCTCGTATCACTGGGGATGTCATGGGTAAATATCACCCACATGGTGACTCATCTATCTATGAGGCTATGGTTCGTATGGCCCAATGGTGGAGCTACCGTTACATGTTGGTTGATGGTCACGGTAACTTTGGTTCTATGGATGGGGACGGAGCCGCCGCTCAGCGTTACACTGAGGCGCGTATGTCAAAATTCGCCTTGGAAATGCTCCGTGATCTCAACAAAAATACTGTTGATTTTCAAGATAACTACGATGGTTCGGAACGTGAGCCAATTGTTCTGCCATCACGTATTCCTAATTTACTTGTTAATGGCGCAACAGGGATTGCCGTTGGTATGGCGACCAATATCCCACCGCACAATCTGTCTGAGACAATTGATGCTGTCAAATTGATGATGGACAATCCTGAGGTCACAACACGTGAGTTGATGGAAGTTCTCCCTGGTCCTGATTTTCCAACGGGTGGTCTGGTCATGGGGAAAACCGGTATTCACCGTGCCTATGAGACTGGTAAAGGCTCTATTGTTCTTCGTTCGCGTACTGAAATTGAAACAACTAAATCAGGTCGTGAGCGTATTGTTGTCACTGAGTTTCCTTACATGGTCAATAAGACCAAGGTTCATGAGCATATTGTTCGTTTGGCCCAAGAAAAACGTGTGGAAGGAATTACAGCAGTCCGTGATGAGTCGTCCCGTGAAGGAGTTCGCTTTGTTATTGAAGTGCGTCGTGATGCCTCTGCCAATGTTATCTTGAACAATTTGTTCAAATTAACGCAACTTCAGACTAACTTCAGCTTCAACATGTTGGCCATTGAAAAGGGTGTTCCTAAAATCCTTTCTTTGCGTCAAATATTGGCGGATTATATTGCCCACCAAAAAGAAGTTGTGGTTCGTCGCACACAGTTTGACAAGGATAAGGCTGAGGCACGTGCCCATATTTTAGAAGGTTTGTTAATTGCACTCGATCACTTGGATGAAGTGATTGCAATTATTCGTAACAGTCAAACGGATTCGGAAGCGCAAGCTGAGTTGATGGCTCGTTTCGAACTTACCGAACGTCAAAGTCAAGCGATTCTTGATATGCGTTTGCGTCGTTTGACCGGTTTGGAACGTGATAAGATTCAAAACGAATATAATGATCTGTTAGCCTTGATTGCAGACTTGGCCGATATCTTGGCGAAACCTGGACGTGTTATTGCCATTATCAAAGAAGAATTGGATGAGAGCAAGCGAAAATTCGGAGATGCTCGTCGTACCGAACTTATGGTCGGTGAAGTTGTCTCACTTGAAGATGAAGACCTCATCGAAGAAGAAGATGTGGTTATTACGCTTTCAAACAAAGGCTATATTAAACGTTTGGCTCAAGATGAGTTCCGCTCACAAAAACGTGGTGGACGTGGGGTCCAAGGTACTGGTGTTAATGACGATGACTTTGTTCGTGATATTGTTTCAACTAGCACTCATGATCACCTTTACTTTATGACTAACAAAGGGCGTGTATACCGTCTTAAGGGCTATGAAATCCCTGAATATGGTCGTACAGCCAAGGGATTACCAATTGTCAACCTCTTGAAGTTAGACGAGGGTGAGACCATTCAAACGGTGATTAATGCTAAGAGTGATGAAGCTTCTGAAAATAATCACCTAGTCTTTGTAACTCGTCAAGGTTTGGTTAAGCGCACTAAAGAAGCTGAGTTCAAAAATATTCGCCAAAATGGTTTGATTGCCTTAAAACTTAGAGAAGGTGATGAACTAATCAATGTCTTCTTGACTACAGGAAATGAAGAAATTATCATTGGTACCAAGTTTGGATACAGTGTACGCTTCAAGGAAAATACGATTCGAAGCATGAGTCGTATGGCTGCTGGTGTTTAAGGAGTGACTCTTCGTGATGGCGACCAAGTCGTTGGTGCTGCCGCCATTACGGACGACCAAGAAGTATTGATTATCTCTGAAAAAGGTTATGGTAAGCGTACTTCAGCCACTGAATACCCAACTAAGGGTCGTGGCGGTAAAGGTATCAAAACGGCTAATATCACTGATAAGAACGGTCATTTAGCTGGTATTGCTACCGTTTCTGGTAACGAGGACATCATGGTCATGACTGATACAGGTGTTATCATTCGTACAGCAGTTGACAATATTTCCCAAACTGGACGTGCCACTCAAGGGGTTAAGGTCATGCGTTTGGATAATTCTGCTCGAATTGTAACTTTTGCTTTGGTTGAACCAGAAGAAGTTGTGAAAGCTCCCGAGGCCGACCAAGAAAGTGGTGATAACTGATGAGCAGAGATAAGAAAAATAAGACAACTAAAAAGCGTCATAAATGGCTTGAAATCCTTCGTTGGGTCTTGATTGTTGTTCTTTTGGTTGTTGGTCTAGCGCTATTTTTCAATAAGTCCATCCGCAACACTGTGATTGCCTGGAATACCAATAAATATCAAGTTAGTAATGTTTCTAAAAAGACAATTGAGAAAAACAAAGAAGCTAAGACTAGCTTTGACTTTGAAAATGTTCAATCAATCAGTACTGGATCCGTTTTGCAAGCGCAAATGGATGCTCAAAAGCTTCCGGTTATTGGTGGTATTGCCATTCCTGAGGTCGGTATCAATCTCCCTATTTTCAAAGGCCTTGGAAATACAGAGTTGACTTACGGTGCAGGAACCATGAAGGAAACTCAAGTCATGGGTGGGGAAAACAATTATGCTCTGGCTAGTCACCATGTTTTTGGTATTGCAGGTGCTTCTGATATGCTTTTTTCACCTCTTGATAGGGCTAAGAAAGGCATGAAGATTTATCTTACGGATAAAAATAAAGTCTACACTTATGTCATTAGTGAGGTTACAGTTGTTCAACCAACTGAAGTAGCGGTGGTTGATGATACACCTGGTAAGTCAGAAGTTACTCTTGTAACTTGTACAGATGCTGAAGCAACTCAGCGTACAATTGTCAAAGGAGTTTTGAAAACTCAAGTAGAATATGATAAGGCTAATTCAGATATTATTGATGCCTTTAACAAATCATATAACCAATTTCAAAGTTGAGAAAAGGCCGTAAGGCCTTTTTCTAAGGAGGAAAAAATGTTTTTAAATACGGTACATCATGTTGCCATCATAGTTTCTGATTATGAGCGCTCTCGAGATTTTTATGTTAATAAACTTGGTTTTGAAATCATTAGGGAAAATCATCGTTCCGAGCGTCATGATTATAAGTTAGACTTACGTTGTGGAGCCATAGAGCTTGAAATCTTTGGTAATAAAACGAATGATCCGGCCTATGTGGAGCCACCTCAACGTCCATCCTATCCTGAAGCTTGTGGCTTACGTCATTTAGCATTCAAGGTTTCTCATATAGAGGAAGTTGTAAAAGACTTAGAAGAAAAAGGTATCTCTTGCCAACCTATTCGAAAGGATACATTTACTGGCGAAAAGATGACTTTTTTTGATGATCCTGATGGTCTTCCTTTGGAGTTGCATGAGTAGTTTTTTTGACCTTATTTTTTCAAGTCATGGTATAATTAATTCACGTCTGGCCCTTTTGTCAGTCGTCCTTTAGGAGATTATGGATACTAATCTATTTTCGAAAGGAAAAACACATGAAATTGAAAAAACTTTTTATTACTGGGGCTGCTCTGTTAGCTTCAGTGACCACCTTTGCTTCAGCTGCTCAAGCAGCCACATCGTCAGACGTTCAAAAGGTTATTGATGAATCTTATGTTCAGCCTGACTATGTCATGGGGTATTCTTTGTCAGAAGACCAACGCAACCAGACCTTGAATTTGTTGGGTTATGATAGCAATAAAGATACCAATGTTAAGACGCTAACGACATCAGCATATGCAAAAATCATGAATGTTGCAGACGATTCTAGTTTACAGTTATATTCTTCGGTTAAAATAGCAAAGCTAGGTGCTAAAGAAACCTTGACTGTTGATATTGTAACGCCACAAAATATCACGAAAATCACTCCAGATATGTACCGTAATGCTGCCACGACACTTGGTATTGAACATGCTAAGATTACAGTAGCAGCACCGATTGCCGTTACTGGTGAAAGTGCCTTGGCTGGTATTTATTATTCCCTTGAGCAAAATGGAGCCAAAGTTTCAGATGAAAGCAAGGAGCTTGCCCAAGAGGAACTTAAAACCCTTTCTCAAATCAATGAGGAAAATTCAGGTAAGAGTAACTATGATGCTGATAAGCTTAATGTAGCCATGACTGATATCAAATCTGCAGTTGCAGATAAAGGCGACAAGTTGACTGAAGATCAAGCTAAAACAATTGTTCAGCAAACCATCAATAACTACAACTTGAATCTTTCTGATAATCAAATCAATCTTTTGGTTAATTTTGCTTTGAATTTATCTAAGTCCTCAATCATCGATAGTGCTAGTTTCAAGTCAAGCTTGAGTTCATTGAAAGATTCTATCGTTTCTAAAGCTGGAAATACCTTCTCTGGCATCAACTTAAAATTTGATGCTAACAAGACACTTGAAAATAGCAAAAATATTTTTTCGCAAATCTGGCAAGCTATCGTAGATTTCTTTACTGGACTTTTTAAATAGTGAAAGAGCTATCCGTTTGGATGGCTTTTTTCGATTTTTCAGAAAATATTTGAAATACTATTGAAATTTTTTACACAATTGTGTAAAATAGTAACCATCAATTCAGATTATTCTGAAAATTTGTTTTAGGAGATTCTCTTATGTCACAAACAATTGTAACTAGTCAGTCTACCTGGCGTAGTAAAATAAAAGCAATGGGACCCGGTATCCTAATGGCTTCGGC
>OAWR01000337.1_pt1 | contig 11166 bp, 8 predicted proteins | sample 1476931 | NCBI WGS metagenome assembly OAWR01 (sample SAMEA2580242, study PRJEB22360) | human gut metagenome | biome: human gut; feature: human-associated habitat; material: faeces | place: Denmark | collected 2008/2010 | reverse complement strand
TGAAAATGGAAGTCAAGTTTTAAAACTCACTCAAAATCTTTCTGGATTGAAAATCGAAAAAGATATTACTTTTTATCCAAAAGGAAATTATGAGATAGAAGTTAAACTCAGCAAGAATGCAAATTATTTTATAAGTCCAGGATATCGTCCAAATATTGCCGTAGATAGTTATACAGTTCATGGTGCTTTGGTAATGGATAATAAAGAAACCATCGAAACTTATAAAGATGGAGATGTAGAAAAGGATGAAAGTGCTAATAATGTCGTAATGACTTCGGCTTTTGATAGATACTATGCAACTTTCTTTTATAATTTTGATAAACCTTTAAATGTGGCAATTAGCAAGGATGCTAATAAAAACCCTATAGTTTTTGCTTATAGTGATAATGAATTTAAAGCAGGGGGTTATATAGGTTCTAAAGAACATGTGATTTTAAGAAGTATAGATCCACGCCTTGAAGCAGTTGTTGAATATGGTTGGTTTACTTTTATTGCTAAGCCTATGTTTGAGTTTTTGAATTTCTTGCATCAGTATATAGGAAATTGGGGTTGGGCTATCGTTGTGATGACTTTAATTGTGCGTATTATTTTATTCCCGCTAACTTATAAGTCTATGATTTCTATGAATAAACTTAAAGATCTTGCTCCTAAAATGAAAGATATTAGAGAGCGTTACAAAGGCGATCCACAAAAAATGAATATGCACATGATGGAGCTTTATAAAAAACATGGTGCAAATCCTATGAGTGGTTGTTTGCCTATACTTTTACAAATTCCTATTTTCTTTGCTATTTATCGCGTTTTGCTTAATGCTATTGAGTTAAAAGCAGCTCCTTGGGCGTTTTGGATACATGATTTATCGGTAATGGATCCTTATTTTATTTTGCCTATTTTAATGGGTGTAACGATGTTTTTACAACAGCTTATTACACCTATGACTATACAAGATCCTATGCAAGCTAAGATTATGAAATTTTTACCAGTGATTTTTACTTTTTTCTTTATCACTTTCCCAGCAGGACTTACGCTTTATTGGTTTGTAAATAACCTTTGTTCTTTGGTTCAACAATGGGTTATCAATAAAATATTTGCCAAAGAACATCACAAAAAACAAGCGGAGCATGAAAAATGAAAATCGAAGCCATTGATCTTCAAAGTGCCTTAACAGAAGCTTCAAGAAGTTTAGAATGTTCTGTGATGGACTTAGAATATGAGATTATTCAGCATCCAAGAAAAGGTTTTTTTGGATTTGGAAGAAAAAAGGCAATTATAGAGGCTAAAGCAAAAAAAAGGATTTTGAAAAAAAATCCTAAAAAAGAATTTGCAAGTTCAAAAAATCACAAACCAGAAACACATGAGCCAAAACAAGAAAACAAGATTGAAATAAAAAATGAAAAAAATAAAATTCAAAAAGAAAAATACACAGTAAAAAGTGATGAAATTTTTGATAGTTTTCATCGAGAAAGCAAAGGAGTGCGTAATACTCAGGATATTTTAGATGAGATTCGTATTCAGCTTGTAAAACTTTTAGAAAGCTCCCAGTTTAAAATAGAGCTTAGTGAACTTAGAATGTATAATGAAGATTGTGTTTTGATTCGATTGGATGGGGAAGATGCTGCTTTGATGATAGGCAAAGAAGCGCATCGTTACAAGGCTATTTCTTATCTTTTGCATAATTGGATCAATTTAAAATATAATCTTTTAGTACGCCTTGAGATCGCTCAATTTTTAGAAAATCAAATTCAAGGTATGCAGCTTTATTTACAAAGCGTGATTGAAAAAATTAAAATTCATGGACGCGGACAAACCAAACCTTTAGATGGGGTTTTGATAAAAATTGCTTTAGAGCAGTTAAGAGCTGAATTTCCAGATAAATATGTAGGAATTAAGCAAAATAATGATCAAAGATTTGTTGTAATAAACGACTTTTTCAAAAAAGATGAGTGATACTATAGCGGCTATTGCCACAGCTCATGGTGTGGGTTCGATTTCTATTGTAAGATTAAGCGGTGAAAGGGCTTTAGAATTTGCCTTAAAGCTTAGCCACAAAACCAAACTCACCCCCCGCCATGCTACTTTTACAAAACTTTTTAATCAAAATAATGAAATTATTGATGAAGCTATAATGATATATTTTAAAGCCCCTTATAGTTTTACAGGGGAAGATATAGTAGAGTTTCAAACTCATGGAGGATTTAGTGTGAGTGAAGTTTTACTCGAAGAACTTGTAAGTTTAGGAGCAAGACTTGCTTTAGCAGGGGAATTTAGCAAAAGAGCGTGTTTAAATGGTAAAATGACTCCTTTAAAAGCTTTAAATATACAAGATCTCATACTTTCAAAATCTGCACTTGCAGCTAAAATTATAGCACGCAACATGCAAGGAAATTTAGGAGAACTTTTAGAAAAAATTCGCACAGATTTGGTTAAAACCTTGGCTTTTGTAGAAACTAGCATTGATTATGCTGATGATGATTTACCTTCTGATTTATTAGAGCAAATTTCTACTATGTGTGAAGAAAATTCTAAAATTTTAAAAGAAATTTATACGCTTTCTCAAAGCAAAAAAGGACTCATAGAAGGTTTTAAAATCGCTATTGTAGGTAAGCCAAATGTAGGCAAATCTTCGCTTTTAAATGCCTTGCTTTCTTATGAAAGAGCTATTGTTTCAGATATAGCAGGCACCACTCGTGATACTATAGAAGAGAGCTTTAAATTAGGAACGCATTTATTACGCATTATAGATACAGCGGGTATTAGGGAAAGTAAAGATGCTATAGAACAAATCGGCGTAGCTTTAAGTAAAAAAAGTTTAGAAGATGCAGATATTATTTTGGCAGTCTTTGATGCTTCAAGAGTGCAAGATAAAGAAGATGAGAAAATTTTTGACTTATTAGCAAATACTGATAAAAAAATCTTTTGGATTTTAAATAAAAGTGATTTAGAAAATGTTTTCAAAAATACTCAAAATAAAAATTTTATCAAGCTTAGTGCTCAAAAAGATATCACTTTGTTAAAAGAAGAATTGCAAAATTATCTTAATTCTTTTGATAGCGAAGGTATTATGGTAAGTTCTTTAGATCTTATTAATGCTTGCAAAATTTCAAGTGAAGCGATTTTTAGAGCTAAAGGACTTTTAGAGGAAAGTTCTTTAGAACTTTTTGCTTTTGAACTTAATTTAGCTATTAATGAACTTGCAAGATTTACCAAAGATTTTCAAAGAGATGAAATTTTAGACGAAATGTTTGGTAATTTTTGTTTAGGAAAATGAAAGGATAAAAATGGATAAAGAAACCATAAAAGCACATAAAATCAGCGATGAAGAATATGCACAAATTTTAGAAATTTTAGGACGAGAACCAAATCTGTTAGAACTTGGGGTTATTTCTGCGATGTGGAGTGAGCATTGCTCTTATAAATCCAGTAAAAAATATCTTAATGGTTTTCCAACTAAAGCACCTTGGGTGATTCAAGGCCCAGGAGAAAACGCAGGGGTTATTGATATCGGGCAAGGTATGGCAGCAGTTTTTAAAGTAGAAAGTCACAATCATCCTAGCTTTATCGAACCTTTTGCAGGTGCGGCTACAGGAGTAGGGGGAATTTTGCGTGATGTTTTTACTATGGGTGCAAGAGTGGTTGCGGGGCTAAATTCTTTAAAATTTGGCGATATTCATGATGAAAAATGTGGCAAACATCAAAAATACCTTGTTAAAGGCGTGGTAAATGGAATTTCTCATTATGGAAATTGCATGGGTGTGCCAACTATAGGTGGAGAATGTGCTTTTGATGAGTGTTTTAATGGAAATATCTTAGTTAATGCCTTTGCTTTAGGGGTTTGTAAAAGTGAAGATATCTTTTATGCTAAGGCTGAAGGTGTAGGAAATCCTGTGATTTATGTGGGTTCAAAAACAGGGCGTGATGGACTTGGTGGAGCGGTTATGGCAAGTGATAGCTTCAATGAAGAAAGCAAATCTTTGCGTCCTACAGTGCAAATTGGCGATCCTTTCAGTGAAAAACTTCTTATGGAGGCTTGTTTAGAGCTTTTTAAAACCGATTATATTGTGGGTATTCAAGATATGGGTGCTGCAGGGCTTACTTCAAGTTCTTTTGAAATGGCAGGAAGAAGTGGCAGTGGCATGAAACTTTACTTAGATAAAACTCCTATGCGTGAAAGCGGTATGACTCCTTATGAGTTAATGCTTAGCGAATCTCAAGAAAGAATGCTTATTTGTGCGAAAAAAGGCTATGAAGATAAGGTTATAGAAATTTTCAAAAAATGGGATTTAGATGCTGTGGTTATGGGTGAAGTTACCAATACAGGAAAAATGGAGCTTTTTTGGCATGATGAGCTTGTAGGGCTTATTCCTATCGAGCCTTTAAGTGAAAAGGCACCGATTTTAAGCCGTCCTACAAGCGAGCCAAAATATTTAAGTGAAATTAAAAATTATAAATTTGAGTTAAAATCAAGCATTCAAGAGCTTTTTATACAAATGCTTCAAAATGAAAATATTAATAATAAAGCTTTTATTTATGATCAATTTGATTCAAGCGTGCAAACCAATACCATAAAAGCTGATGGAAAATTAGGTGCTAGTGTTATTCGTATCAAAGAAAATGGTGCAAGTGTGGCTATGGCTATAGAATGTAATTCACGCTTAAATTATGTAAATCCTAAAATAGGAGCAGCTTTAGCAGTAGCTTCTGCAGGAAGAAAAGTTGCTTGCACAGGAGCTAAGCCTTTGGCAATAAGTGATTGTTTAAATTATGGAAATCCGCAAAATCCTGAAGTGATGTGGCAATTCGCACAAGGTTGCGAAGGTATTAAAGAAGCTTGTAAAGAGTTAAATACTCCAGTAGTAAGCGGCAATGTTTCACTTTATAATGAAACTGAAGGCGTAAGTATTTATCCAAGTCCTACTATAGTAAGCGTAGGGGTTTTAGAAGATGCAAATAAAACCTTAAAAGCTAGTTTTGAAAAAGAAAATTTAAGCGTTTATCTTTTGGGTGAAAGTTTAGGAGAATTTGGCGGATCTATGGTAATGAAAATCCAAGATAAAAAAGTATCAGGAAGTCTTAAAGAGCTTGATTATAAAGCTGAACTTGCACTTTGGGATTTGCTTTATAAAGCCAATCAAAATTCTTTACTTGAGTGTGCCAATAGCGTAGGAATAGGGGGTATTGCTATGACTTTGGCAAAAATGTTTGCTATTTCTAGTGTGGGTGCAAATTTAACAAGTGATTTTGATGATGAAAAAATGATTTTTGATGAGAGTGCAAGTCGTGCTATAATAGGGCTTAGTAAAGAAAATGAAGAAGCTTTTTTAAATTTAGCTAAAGAATTTGGAGTAAAAGCTTATAAATTAGGTGTGAGTACAAGCCAAAAACATTTTAAACTTGATAGCATTGAGTTAAGCAAGGCTGAACTTGATAAGCTTTATTTTGAAAGTTTTAAAGAGCAAATCCAATGACTTTAGTTTTAATTATACTCGTTGTTTTGGTGTTTTACTGGTATTATAAAACTTGGGGAAAACAGGATTTTTTAAACTCAGCTACAAGAGGAGCCAAAGGCTTTGCTAAGGGTTTTGCTCGTGGGGTTATGGAAGAAAGAATGGATGAGTTTAAAAGGCGTATGAATTACTATGTTATCGCACTTTTGGCAAAAATTGCAAAAAGCGATGGCAGGGTAAGTGAAAATGAAGCTGAAATGATCAAAGATCTTTTAGATGCAAATGCCAAAGATGAAAAAGAAAGAGCTTTTTTAAAAGCAAGTTTTAACGAACATAAAGAAAATTTAAGCGATGCTTTTTATGTGGCAAAAGATTTTTTAAAAGAAGTGCCTTTGCCTAAAAATGAGCGTTTTAATGTCTTGCGTGTGCTTGTTTTTATGGCTTTAATCGATGCAGATTTTAATGCTAAAAAGCGTGAAATTTTAGAGCAAATCGCTAAAGCCTTTGATATAGCAAAAAGCGAGCTAGACGCTTTTATAGCAAGTCTTTCAAATTTAAAAAGTACTAAAAAAGAATTAAGTCTTGATGAAGCTTTTGCTATTTTAGAACTTCCAAATAATGCGGATTTAAATGCGGTAAAAAAACAATACCGCAATTTAGCAAAAAAATACCATCCTGATATTTTAAATGCAAACAATGTTAGCGAAGAAGAGCTTAAAATCGGCGTAGAGAAATTTCAAAAAATCAACGAAGCTTATGAAAAAGTTAAAAAACATTTAGAAAGGTAAAAATGAGAGCATTACTTAGTGTGAGTGATAAAGAAGGCATAGTAGAATTTGGCAAAGAGCTTGAAAATTTAGGTTTTGAGATTCTTTCAACTGGGGGGACTTTTAAGCTTTTAAAAGAAAATGGAATAAAAGTTATAGAAGTGAGTGATTTTACAAAGAGTCCTGAGCTTTTTGAAGGGCGTGTGAAGACTTTGCACCCTAAGATTCACGGTGGGATTTTGCATAAAAGAAGCGATGAAAATCATATCAAACAAGCAAAAGAAAATGAAATTTTAGGCATTGATCTAGTTTGTGTAAATTTATATCCTTTTAAAAAAACTACCATTATGAGCGATGATTTTGATGAAATTATAGAAAATATCGACATAGGCGGACCTGCGATGATAAGAAGTGCAGCAAAGAACTATAAAGATGTGATGGTGCTTTGCGATCCACTTGATTATGAAAAAGTGATTGAGACTTTAAAAAAAGGTCAAAATGATGAGAATTTTCGTTTAAATTTGATGATAAAAGCTTATGAGCATACAGCAAATTACGATGCTTATATTGCAAATTATATGAATGAACGCTTTAACGGAGGTTTTGGAGCGAGTAAATTTATAGTAGGACAAAAAGTATTTGATACAAAATATGGAGAAAATCCACATCAAAAAGGGGCTTTATACGAGTTTGATGCCTTTTTTAGAGCAAATTTCAAAGCCCTTAAAAGCGAAGCAAGTTTTAACAATCTAACCGATATTAACGCAGCTTTAAATTTAGCTAGTAGTTTCGATAAAGCTCCAGCTATTGCTATAGTAAAACATGGAAATCCTTGCGGTTTTGCTATAAAAGAAAATTTAGTACAAAGCTATATACATGCTTTAAAATGCGATAGCGTCAGTGCTTATGGAGGAGTGGTTGCAATCAATGGAACTCTTGATGAGGCTTTAGCAAATAAAATCAATGAAATTTATGTAGAAGTAATCATTGCAGCCAATGTAGATGAAAAAGCTTTAGCCGTGTTTGAAGGTAAAAAACGCATTAAAATTTTCACTCAAGAAAGTCCGTTTTTAATTCGCAGTTTTGATAAATATGATTTTAAACATATTGATGGGGGTTTTGTATATCAAAACAGCGATGAAGTAGGCGAAGATGAGCTTAAAAATGCAAAGCTTATGAGTCAAAGAGAGGCAAGTAAGGAAGAATTAAAAGATCTTGAAATCGCTATGAAAATAGCAGCATTTACCAAATCAAACAATGTTGTTTATGTAAAAAATGGCGCTATGGTGGCTATAGGTATGGGTATGACAAGTAGAATCGATGCAGCAAAGGCAGCAATCGCTAAAGCTAAAGAAATGGGACTTGATTTGCAAGGTTGCGTTTTAGCAAGTGAAGCCTTTTTTCCTTTTAGAGATAGCATAGATGAAGCAAGTAAAGTAGGGGTTAAAGCTATAGTAGAACCAGGCGGAAGTATAAGAGATGATGAAGTGGTAAAGGCGGCTGATGAGTATGGTATGGCGCTTTATTTTACAGGAGTAAGACATTTTTTACATTAAGTTTAATGGAATGTTATGTTTTTTACACATAATTCAATAAAAATTAAATAAATTATGTGTAAAATATTTCCGAAAAATTTTATTTTTAGGAAACTATGATGTTTAAAACTATAGGATTTAAGGTTTCTGCTGCAATTTTTGTGGTGTTGCTTATAAGTTTTATTGTAATGCAAGTGATTTTAAATTTGGACTTTAAAAATACTGCCAATAAAATGAGCAGGGCAAATTTAGATACCGTAAGTACTTCTGTTTTTCAAACAATGAGAATGGCTATGAATTTAGGAGATCCTGAAAAAATTAAAGAAGCCATTGAAGATGCAAAAAGTATAGAGGGTATTAGTGATATTAAAATTTATCCTTCAAAAGATACTATAGATCTTTTTGAGATGAAAGCCCCTCAAATTTCAAATGATAAGCGTATTATAGAACAATTTTCAAATCCTAAAATTCAAGCTTTAGAAGAAAATGTAAATGGTGTTGTGCATTTAAGATTGATACGCCCTTTGATTGCAGATGAAAGTTGTGTTGCTTGTCATGCAAATGCTAATGTAGGGAGTGTGATAGGGGTTATGGATATATCGCATTCTTTAGAAGGTGTTCAAAAAGATATAAGTAAAACCAGTCAATCTTATATTATAATATTTACTATTGCTTTGATTTTTACCCTTTGTGTGGTTCTTTTAATGCTTAAAGTTGTTGTTGGAAAGCCTGTTTTAGAGCTTTTAAATCATGCTAAAGAATTAGCTCAAGGAAGTGGCAATTTAAAAGCTCGTATTTCAGTTAAAGGTCAAGATGAAATTGCTTTAGCTTGTGGATATATCAATCAATTTATCGAAAAAACTCACAAGGCAGTTAGCGGTGCAAGTCATAATTCAAAAAATGTAGAAAAACAAAGCAATCTTTTAAATTCAAATGCTATTTCTTTAAGTGATATCAGTTCACAAAGTCATAAGCAAATAGATCAAAGTTTTAAACTTGGTGCAAATGTTGGCAATGAACTTGGAGAACTTGCTAGTTTGTCAAATAAAGCAAATAGTGCCAATGAAAAATCCTTTTTATTATTAGAACAAATGCTTAAATCTTTGTTTAATGTTGCTAATAAAGTATCAACAGTATCCCAAAATGAAAATGAATTGGCTAAAAAAGTTGAAAACATGGTCAATCAAGCAGGTAATATACAAAAAGCAACTCAAATGATGGATGAGATCGCAGATAAAACCAATTTACTATCCCTAAATGCTGGCATAGAAGCAGCTAGGGCTGGTGCATTTGGACGAGGTTTTTCTGTAATTGCTGAGGATGTTAGGCAGTTGGCTCAGAACAGTGGAGAATTTTTGGGAAATGTAGCTCAAATTACAAAAGAGCTTTTGCAAAGTATTAATGAGGTTAGCGCAGAATTAAAGAAAAATGCTCAAAGTGTACAAGCTTTAAATGATGACACCGCTTTATTGGTTGATGATGCTAATGAGGTTAAATTATGTAACGAAGATGCTAGGGCTTTGGTAACTCAATGTACTGAAAAAATAAAAATTTCCCAAGAGAATATACAAAATTTACTTTCTCGTATGCAAGAAAATGTTGAAGTAAGTGAAAAGAATGAAGAAATTTCTAAAATTCTGCTTCAAGTTGCAGATGAGTTAAAAATAGTGTGTCATAATCTCGAAAGCGAACTTAACCAATTTCAAATTTAAAGGAATAAAATGAAAAAAACGCTTCAAATTGCTTTAGCAGCAGCTTTTTTTGCAGGTTGTGCTAGTACTTCTGTTACTTCATCTACTTCTAAAGGTAATAATGAACTTGTGCAAAATCAGCTTTTCAAAATAGAAAAAATTATAGTTAATGGTAAAACTTTTGATCCAAAAAACGCAGAGGAAAGTCCAAATATCAGTTTTGAAAATAATAAATTTTATGGTTATTCAGGATGCAATCGTTTTTTTGGTTCTTACCAAACTAAGGCGGATACTTTACAAATCGAAGGTGATCGCGTAGCTTCAACTCAAATGCTTTGTCACCCAATGGATGTAATGGATTTTGAAAATTCTTTCCTTTCAAATTTCAAAGGAACTTTTAAAATTTCAAATGAAAATGGAAAACTTGTTTTAAGCAATGATGAAATGAAAATCTTTTTTAAATAATACCCTAAAGCCTCGAAATATCGAGGCAAACTTCTTAAATTTGACAAAAGTCTAAAAAATGATACAATTATAATTTTATTATCAAAAAAGGTAGTTAAATGATAAAATCAATTCCTGAATGGAGTGAGCAAGAATACCTCATGCTTTCTTTACCTCATGAAAAAAGCGATTGGAATCCCTACTTAGAGGAAATTTTACAAAGTTATAAAGAATTTGTAAAAGCAGTGAGTGAATTTCAAAAAGTTTTACTTATAGCTCCTAAACAGAGTGATTTTGAAAATTTTAAAGATATAAAAAATGTAGAGTATTTTAAATGTGATACCAATGATACTTGGATACGTGATTTTGGAGCTATAGATATAGTGGAAAATGGTCGCTTTAAGGCTCTTGATTTTACTTTTAATGCTTGGGGAAATAAATTTCAAAGCGAGCTTGATAATGCTGTAAATTCTAAGCTTTTTAAAGAAAAATTTAAAGAGGAGCTTAAAAAGGTTGATTTTATTTTAGAAGGAGGAAGTATTGACTTTAATGGAGAGGGTGTGATGCTTACAAGCTCTCATTGTCTTTTAAATGAAAATAGAAATTCTCATCTAAACAAAACTCAAATTGATACAAAATTAAAAGAAATTTTTGGCTTAAAACAAATTATTTGGCTAGAAAATGGTTTTATAAAAGGTGATGATACAGATCATCATATCGATACCTTAGCAAGATTTATAGATAAAAATACCATAGCGCATTGTATTTGTGAAGATGAAGAGGATGAGCATTATTTGCCTTTACAAAAAATGAAAGAAGAGCTTAAAAAAACAGGCTTTGATTTAATAGAACTTCCTATACCTAAGCCTTTATACTATGAAGGAAGAAGATTGGGGGCGACTTATGCGAATTTTGTTTTTATAAATAATGCTTTAATTGTGCCTTTTTACAAGGATAAAAATGATGAAATCATAGCTAAAAGACTTTCTAAAGCTTTACCTAATCATAAAATTATAGGAGTAGATGCAAGAGTGTTTTTACGACAAAACGGTTCTTTGCATTGTTCTTGTCAAAATCGTTTCAAAGGTTTAAGATGAGTTTGCAAAAAAAAGCAACTCTTGTAGCAAGTTTATGTGCTATTGTTTTAGCCTTGGTTAAATTTATAGTAGGCTTAACAAGTGGTTCTGTTGCAGTGCTTTCAAGTGCGATTGATTCTTTAATGGATTTTGCTATTTCTGCTTTTAATTTTTTAGCTCTTAAAAAAAGCTCACAAAAGGCGAATGAA
>OAWR01000333.1_pt1 | contig 11418 bp, 10 predicted proteins | sample 1476931 | NCBI WGS metagenome assembly OAWR01 (sample SAMEA2580242, study PRJEB22360) | human gut metagenome | biome: human gut; feature: human-associated habitat; material: faeces | place: Denmark | collected 2008/2010 | reverse complement strand
GATTAATGGTTTAACCATCTCACATCGCGGAGTTGACAACGGAAATGGCGTGCAGAATACGATCCCGGCGTTGGAAGCCACTGCTAAGGAAAAGCCCGATTATGTCGAAATGGATTTGCACGAAACCAAAGATCACCAATTTGTTGTGATGCACGATGAAAATCTAAGCGCATTAACCGGACGTAATGCTCGGCCGCATGATTTAACTTTGGCTGAACTAACACAGCTAACCGCGCGTGAAACTGGGCACGCCGCCAAAGTCGCTAGTTTCGATGACTATCTGGCCGCCGCTGAAGCAGCCCATCAGAAATTATTGGTTGAAATTAAAACAACCCCCTATGACAGCCCAGAAATGATGGATCGTTTTATCCAGCGATATGCGCAACGCTTATTGGCAGATCATGATCAAGTTCATTCGCTCGACTATCATGTGGTCACCACTCTGCGTAAGAAGGTCCCGACACTCAAGACGTTCTTTATTCTGCCATATACACTGGTTTCCCCTGCAACGCCAGCAAGCGGTTATACGTTAGAATCAACCACCCTTTCAACGACCGTGACTGATCAAGCCCATGCACGGCATCAGGCGATTTATGCATGGACCGTCAACGATAGCGATGATATGCAGAAAATGACGTTTATGGATGCAGATGGGATTATCACTGACCAACTGGCAACACTTAAGACGACCTTACGTCAGATGAACGATCACCCTAGTTATGCCGATCAGCTGCTGAATTACATGACCAGTTTCTCCTCTGGGGATAATAGTCCGTTTTAAATGATTCGCGTCATGTTTTCAGAGATGCTAAGTTTAAGAACACGAAAAAATCCACTCATTTGAGCGGGTTTTTTAAACCATCTTTACTTAAAGTAATACCGCGCTGTTTCTAATGCGCTGGTTTCCATCAATCGTTTGCCGTACTCCGACAAAACCGCAGATGACAACGGTGACCGATCACCAAATTCCAGTGCGACTGCCATTTCATCGTGCGCTTCATTAGATGAAATTTCGTTTGGATAGAAAGTCAAAACAAGGTAGTAGTTTTGCTTGTAACGATAAAGATCACTCTTACCGCCTTCCAAGCGAAGCGTCTGAGCAAGGCTGATGAAATCTTCAAAATCCTTTAATTTTAAGACTAATTCGGTTTGTGGTGCTTTGGCAGCATCAATATAACCGCCTTCGTCAACAGCTTGCTGATCATGTTGATCGTTGGCATCTAACCCCTGCAGCTGCTGGCGAATATAATCCGGCACCTGGGTATCCGCACTATCACCATCAGAACCGGTGTCGCTATCATCATTCTTTTGTCCGTTCTTACTGATCAACAACTCGAGTCCGGACTGACTTGGCATGACTTGAAACGTCACGGCCTCATTTGTCGCAAACGTATGATCTTTATCGACTTCATCGAGGATACTGTAGAAGAAGCTTTCAATCTGCTTGTGATTACCAAGCAAATCCAGCACGGTAATTCCCCGCTGCGCTAGATCATCGTTGCCTAACATGACCCGGATCGTATTTGCGTTAATCCGTTCCATTTCCATGATTGCTGCACCTCACTTTAGTCACGGAACCCTGACTTTTGTGGTTCATCACATGACCACTTACTACATTATAGCAGATTTCGTACTTCACGGCATTCTACCGCACGTACCTGTTATGATCAAGTCGCAGGCTTTGAAATCTTAAAATCGCACACATTTTGTACGCAAAAAGAACTGCCTCGGCGATCCATTGTGCCAAGGCAGTTCTTTTAATTGCGCCTGTTGCAATTCCAAAGTCCGAACAGATCGTGGCAAGAAGCGGCGGATTTCGTCCTCGTTATAGCCAACCTGAAGGCGTTTGTCATCCATCATGATCGGTCGCCGTAACAGACCTGGATATTTCGCCACTAACTTAATCAGGGTACCCGTTGACAGTTCATCAATATTAACGCCGAGCTCCTGGAAGATCTTTGAACGTGTTGAAATAATTTCTTCAGTTCCTTCTTCGGTCATCATCAATAACCGTTTGATTTCATCAACATTCAATGGATCAGAAAAAATATTTCTTTCTTGGAATGGAATCTTATTTTCCTTTAACCAGGCGCGCGCCTTCCGACAAGATGTGCAACTTGGGGATGTATATAAAATAACCATGAGCGCTCGCTCCTTTTCTTTGACGAGGTATCTTTCTCAACTACAGGTATAGTATACGAGATTGCCTCAAAGCGGCGCAATCACATTTAGAAAAATAATTTTTCAAATGATGAAAATTTCGCGTTCAAAGTCTTGATATTGCGTGATCTATCAACGTCTTTATAAGTTTAATTGTAATAAATACCCCAAGTTATAATAACTAAATTTTTAACATTTTCCTCTCATTTTAAACGATCAGTTATCATCACTATCAGACATTAATTGTCAAGTCATCCCTGGCAACGTCAATTGGTATACCTCCCGCTACTGCTTGTGCCTGATCCTTCAAAGTGACAAGATCTAGCTGTTGGGGCAAATGCGTTAAGAGTGAACGCTTCACCTGCGCTTCTTTTGCTAACGTTCCGGCTTCTGGAGCGGTCAAATGCCATCGTGGCGCTGGTTGATCGGCAAGGAAATTGGTATCTGCCATCAACAGGTCAGCGTGCTTAGCAAAGGGAACCAATCCAGAAAAATAGCGCGTATCACTCGTATTCACAAGTACTTTGTTGGTGCCTTCTTCTTTAATCCGTACCGCAAACGCCGGAACAGGATGCTGTGTCTCCAGGAAGGTTAACGTAAGCGGCCCTAAATGTAAGGTGCTGTCTCCGGTATAACCGATCCCTTGCGTAAACGGACCAAACGTTAAGCTCCCAAAGTTCAAAGGATCCTTTGTGTGCCCGTAAATTGGCAATGGCGACACTTTTTTGTTTCCCTTGCGTAGTTGATAGAAGTACTGCAAAACGCCGACATCCGCCGTATGATCATGATGATAGTGCGTCAACAAAACCGCGTCCAATTGCAATGGGTCAAAGACCTTTTCCAATGCCAGCAAACCGCCACTACCTAAATCCATCAGTAAGTGATAGTCGCCACTTTCAATTAAATAAGTACTCGTTGCATGTCCGGCATCCGGATAGCCGCCGAGATAACCTAAAACTGTTAATTTCATTTAGTTTTTCCTCCTTTTCAAAGTGAAATGCTGCCAAGAAGTTTATAATAAAAGTGGAGGTGGTCGTTATGTCCACAATACAAACGGTTTTCGGCAGCAAGTCTTTTCTGACTAAATTGCTTGATGAACGCCATGATCCGCAACTAAAACTCTTGAAACCAGCACAAAGCGGTCTAGACTATATGATTTTCGATCCCAGCGGTCAAGCCACATTCAGTGCTCCCCTACGCTATGAAATTTTAGCTAGCCTAGGGAAAACCGAGCAAAGCGGCTATGTGCATTTCATGTACTTTAACCTTGATACGGATGACGTCAAAGTCTTCTTATCCAAAATTAAACAACTGATCGATAATCATGATATTTTGTTGGGCGAAAATCATATTTTACTAGCGCAGGAAGCCAAACATCCGGACAATTTCCTGGTGATGTCAGTCTGGCAAACGAGCAATGACTATTACGAATTCAAGAATACGCCGGCACTCGCATCAGTCAAGGAATTCATTCGCCGCGCTGCCTCTGCCAATGGTTTTCATGAGGCCGGTTATGCCGTGATCGACCCGCACAAAAAGTGACAGTGTCAACCGCCAAATCATTTTCGTAGCGGTTGCTGCATTTGATTGGGATGAAAAATTTAAACCTGCACCAAGCTACTCGACACCAGAAGTTTGCCACCAAGATTCAGCGTCCGGCTTTACAGGCTGGGTTTTGGCGATTCAAACATGCTGGTGTTTTTCCATGCCGGAAATTCATTCAGTTCGCCACCGCCCAATCGGTGAATCGACCATGCGAACCATCACATGAACGGTTGCTTCGTAAAAGAGCCAGTCAAATGCTGCATAAATGCCAATCATGACGCCTAAATAGCGCGAGGGTGGATTATCAAGATAATTGGTCATCACACTAATGACACATAAGGCGATCAAAATACCGCAGATGAGCGGAACAGCAAAAATAACTGCAGCCTGGCGATAAAGCGTGACCCGAATCTGATGGGGATCCATCCCTAACTGTTTCAGAATCTGAAAATGGCGAATTTCCTGCCGCACCGCGATCACTTGCTTCAACAACAAGATGCTTCCGGTTGCCACGACGAATACACCGCTAAGCAATAAGATCAAAAATAGTAAGAACCCATATAAGGTACTGACGAAATTCTGCTCGGCCGCCTGAAGACCAATGGGGTTACGCCAATATACCATGTTGGTGCTCGCTCGATCCGTCACCGTTAAATCATCGCCTTCACGCTGTTGTATGCCAATATTAACAAACTCTTCCAGATTTTTACTGTTGCCCAAATGCTGCAGCAAGGTAAGTGCGCGTTTGGCAGCTTTTGTTTTTGGCAACTTAGCCATATACAAGCGATCCGGCGTCCCATTCAACATATCAAAGGTTCGATTGGTCACCAACAGACCACGGTCAAAATAATTATTGCTTCCGGTTGGAAAACGATTGGTCGTCTGCGTCAGACGTAACGATGTATCACTGCCAGGCAGGATAATGGCGCGGTTCGGATTACGTCTGGCGCCAACTGGCCGAAAGCCGCTTCTGGTCGGAAGCATCAACTTAGCCTCTTGTGAATGCAACCGAATCGGTCCTAATTCCCGTTGAATCTTAGCCGCGCGCTGGTAATCACGTAACGCAACCACATTGTAGACCCCCGGCTGTTTACGCACTTCACCAATCTGATTACGGAGACGAATTTCAGCATAAACCAGCTTTGAGGGAATCGTCATCGCCTGCTTCGGTTTGACTTTTGCCTGTTTCAAAATATCGGTCACATTATCAACACCGACACCTGATGCGACTATGGTTGTCGGAATCTCACGTAAAACCAAATCCTGATTATATTGAAAAAGCATGACTGAACTACCTAGCATGGTAATGGTGATCGCACACAGCAACGTGGTTAACCACAACGAATGAGCATTCCCCTGCAGACGCTTAATAATCAGATGTCGGGAAATACCGCTCGCATTATGGGTTTGCATCTCGTGCCGTTTTTGATACCACGCTACCAGTCCCGGCAGGAAATAAGCAAAAACCAAAAACAACCCAAGCAATAAGGCGCCGATTACCAACAATAAAAAGAGCGGTAACACAATCGGTCCCGGGAGCCAGGAGAGTATGCGCATCAAGCGACCGCCAATTGGAAGCAAACGCAACATCGTCAACAAACTGCCGACCAACAACAAAAAGCCAAAAATACCGACCCAGAAGCGCCAGCGGGTTTGCGGTTTTGGTGGTGCCGGGACATCTTGCTGGCGAATAAACTGGCGTAACGGACTGCGAACATAAATCGCATTGATCGCACCGACTAAAAGATAAACAACTCCCATCAACGTCAAGACGTCCATTAATGCGGACAAAGAAAACATAAAGCCGATGGGTGTGTGCAATGCCATTAACCGGATCAACACCATCCCTAGCAATGGCGATAAAATCAAGCCAAGCAAAGCCCCGACAAACAGACCCACTATGCCGATCATCACACTTTCAAGAAAGACAATCAGCCCAAGTTTGGCGCCTGATAATCCTAAAAGACGGTATAAGCCAATTTCCTGATCACGCCGGCCAATTAACAGACTATTCAAATAAAGCAGGAAACTGATTGAAAAAAGTGCCAACACCATCATGACAATCATCAACAGGCTCGGGACAATATCCAAGTTACCAAGTCGCTTACTGGCATCACTTAAAATTAACCGATTATTGGCAACTGCACCGATCGCGTACATAATCGCACTAATCAAGGCAGCAATCAGTATCTGTAGGCCGTCCTCGTGCCGATGCCGAATCAGATTCGTTTTAATCTGTTCCCACACGTGAATGGCCTCCCCCACTAACGGTCGCTTCCATATCAATGATGCGATCAAAAAATTGTTCTCGCGACTTACCACGCGTTACTTCGGCAAAAAAGGCCCCATCTTTAATAAAAATAATCCGACTCGCAAAACTAGCCGTAAACGGATCATGCGTGACCATTAAAATAGTCGTTTTCTCTTGCTGATTCAACTGGCGTAAATAACGCAAAAATTCTGTTGCTGCCAGCGAATCAAGGCTGCCAGTCGGCTCATCGGCTAGCAACAGACTGGGTTGTGTAATCACGGCACGCGCTGCTGCTACCCGTTGCCGCTGCCCCATACTAAGCTCACCCGGAAAAGCGTTCAACAAAGCATCCAGATTAAGGTGTTTTGACACCATTTGTAACCGTTCGGCCCGGTCAGGCTGCACATGATGTTGCAACGTCAGTGGTAACAAGACATTTTGGGCAACCGTCATATCATCTAGTAAATTAAAGTCTTGAAAAACAAAACCAAGGTGATCACGGCGAAACTTAGCTTGCTGCCGTTCATTAAGCGCCTCTAGATCATGGCCGGCAATCCTAACCTTCCCCGTACTTGGCGTTTCAATAGTTGCCAAAATGTTCAAAAGGGTTGATTTGCCCGCACCACTAGGACCCATGATGCCAATAAACTCACCTGCCTTAACCTGAAAGCTAAGATCGTTTAAGGCCCGAACCCGATCGTGGCGCTGGCCGAAAATCTTACTTAAATTAGATACTTCCAAAATTGCCATGGGCTTACCTCCGTCATCATCATACCAAAAACCGCCACATTCAACATGCCAGTGCGACTATCAAGCTTTCTAAACGGGACAGGTTAAAGGCATCAGAAAAAGTTCCGAGAACTTTTCACCATAATACGCTTATGTTCTAAGTTACGCCCATAGCGCGCTCACCGGCGCAGGGATCTGCGTGTAAGGACCTTGGTCGCAATGGCCAAGGCCACTTATGTTCTAACTTACGCCCATAACGCGCTCACCGGCGCAGAAACCTGCGTGTAAGGACCTTAAGCGCAATGGCCAAAACCCGGCCATCACGCCTGAGGCCACTTATGTTCTGTCTTACGCCCATAACGCGCTCCCCGGCGCAGAAGTCTGCGTGTAAGGACCTTAAACGCAATGGCCAAAACCCGGCCATCACGCTTAAGGCCACTTATGTTCTGTCTTACGCCCATAACGCGCTCCCCGGCGCAGAAGTCTGCGTGTAAGGACCTTAAACGCAATGGCCAAAACCCGGCCATCACGCTTAAGGCCACTTATGTTCTGTCTTACGCCCATAACGCGCTCCCCGGCGCAGAAGTCTGCGTGTAAGGACCTTAAGCGCAATGGCCAAAGCCCGGCCATCACGCTTAAGGCCACTTACACTCCGACTTCTAAGCGCGCCGGCTCGCGCTCACTTTTGTTTGTGTCTCGGCCACAAAACTTGTACGATAAGTTCAGGAATGGAGTTGGTCGCGTGTTTAAAATCATGATTGTAGAAGATGATCAGACAATTAGCGGTCTTATCGCTGACAACCTCAAGAAGTGGCAGTTTGAGCCTGTCGTTGTGACTGATTTTAACGCTGTCTTCGATGATTTTCTGCAGGAAAAACCACATTTAGTCTTATTAGATATCAATTTGCCGGTTTTTGACGGCTATTATTGGGTCCAAAAGATTCGTGAAGTTTCAAAGGTGCCGGTTATTTTCATCTCAAGTCGCAACACCAATATGGATATGGTGATGGCAATGAACATGGGTGCAGACGACTTTTTGAATAAACCTTTCGCGATGGAAGTCCTCATCGCAAAGATCAATGCGCTGTTGCGGCGAACTTATAATTATGCCGATCAAGGAACCGATGTCCTTGAACACAATGGACTCATGCTGAATCTAAAAAACGGTATGGCCCAAATTGGCGAAAAGGAAATCAATCTGTCGAAGAACGAATATAAATTACTTCAAATTCTGATGCGGCAACATGGCCAAATTGTCAGCCGGTCAAGACTTTTGCGCGACCTCTGGCAAGATGAACGCTTTGTGGACGATAACACGCTCACGGTCAACGTTAACCGCTTGCGTAAGAAAATCGAAGAAGCAGGATTGAAAGATTACATTCAGACTAAAGTCGGTCAAGGCTATATTGTTCCCTAGGAGGCAGCCATGCGTTTTCGCGACTATTTTAAAGACCATATTTGGGCGATTGGCGGCTATATTTTATGCGTCGGTTTAGCTGCCATCATCGTTTGGCTGGATCCGCAACACCGCGTTAAATTGGCAACGGTCTGGTATGCGGTCTTACTCGTCACGTTGGTTGCAATTGCCTTCTTTATCGCCCATTTTGTCCGTATTCGCCAGTTTGCTGCTCGCTTGCAGGCGCGCCAGAATGCTGAAGATGCTGCTTTGGATTGGCCGCTACCAGGGGGTCAATCCGGACTGGAACAGGTTGTCTCGGATACTTACAACAAAATTCTGACCTTGCATCGGCAACAAATTACCGCGCTTTTGGCTCAACATCAAGACCAAAAAGATTTCATTGACTCGTGGGTACACGAAATTAAAGTACCGTTGGCCGCGGTTTCATTGCTTGCTGAAAGTTTTGAGGGCCAAGTTCCCGATGACAAGCTGGATAACCTCAATTTACAACTGGATCAAATCGAGTTTTATGTTGAGCAGGTCTTATACTATTCCCGACTTGACAGCTTTTCGAAAGATTACTTGCTGCATAATACGCAATTGAAACCGCTGATTAATGACGTTGTTGCCAATCAACGTAATGGCTTCATTAACAAACGTCTGTCATTTAAACTGAACGGCGATGACCAAACCGTCTTAACGGACAATAAATGGCTGCGGTTTATTTTGACGCAGCTCATTTCCAATGCAGTCAAGTATACCCCAGAAGGTGGGCGCATCCAGGCAACCATTCGCGACACCGGCAAGGAAACCCAGCTGATGATCATCGACAACGGCATCGGCATTCCTAAAGACGAGCAACACCGCGTTTTTGAAAAAGGCTTTACCGGCAGCAATGGACGCCTGTCAAATCATAAATCGACTGGTTTGGGATTATTCTTAGCAGAAAAGTTGGCCGAAAAGTTAGGGCATCACTTAACGTTGACGTCCGTGATCAATCAAGGCACAACGGTTACCATTCATTTTCCATATGTCAGCTATTACAATGATGCTGGTCAAACCGTTGAACATCCCAAAAAGGCACTTCATCAAACAGCAGATACATCTGATTCATCCAACCAAAATGAGTAGGACATTCTTCTTTAACGAATAAAGCGAGTAGCTAAGCACACGACCGTCATTGTTGTCTTGTGGCTAGCTACTCGCTTTTTTATCTGTCTATATTTTGTTTGCAGCAAAGAACCCAACCACCAGCGGCTGCGACTTTAATCAGGGTCAAACTTTTATCGAATGAGGTTTTTCCAAAGCTTGATCTCACCCGCCGCCTGGGTTGCCGGCACATCAATAATCCGTTGGTTGGAACTGCCGCGAAATTGCAGCGTTAAGTCTTTTTTTGCCAACAGGAAGCGCCCATCCACCAATATATCGATGAGGCTCAGCAGCGTTAACTTGTCTTCGGAATCCTGCATGAGTTCTTCGTAAGTGTAACCACTCCAACTCCAGATATCCTTATCATGCCCAAACTCTTGGCGAATCCGGCGGCAAAGACGAATGCAGACCTGAGTATTCAAAAAAGGTTCTCCGCCTAGCAGGGTCAAGCCTTGAACATATGACTGAGCCAGATCCGCAATAATCCGATCTTCCAGTTCCTGAGTGTATGGCTGACCATACCGAAAATTCTGGGCGACACGATTGTAACAACCCGGGCAAGCAAAGCGACAGCCCGAGACATATAAACTACACCGAACCCCTTCCCCATCAACAAAATTAAACGGCTTGTAATCAGCAATTCGTTGTTGTGAAAGTTCACTAGCAAGCCATTCTTTCGGTTGTGGATTCTGCGGTAAACGAGCTGTGGTCATCATAAGATCTGCCTTTCTTAACAGGTTGCGTTAGTCAGGTTAAAACGCAGCCGTGCGTGTTCTTGATTCAATCAACGCTTCAAAAATGAACGCCAACGAATAAGTCTTTTTCATCGTATCATCTTTTGACTACAAGATGTAGTATCGATTGTGCACAAAATACCGGCCTATTATCTATATCTTGATAACAGGCCGGTATGGATGCTGTTTTTAAATACGATTACGCGCGCTTCAAATGCAGTGTCATGGCATTTAACGCCACCACGATGGTTGATAACGACATAATCGCGGCACCAACAGCCGGGCTGAGAATGAAGCCAACTGGTGCTAAAATGCCTGCTGCCAGTGGAATAGCCAGGATGTTGTAGCCGGCACCCCACCAAAGATTCTGAACCATTTTACGATTGGTTGCTTTAGCCAAAGATAAGAAGTTAAGAATATCGGCTGGATCACTATGAACCAACACAACATCGGCAGTATCAATGGCCACGTCGGTTCCGGCACCAATGGCGACTCCGATATCCGCTTGCGCTAGACTAGGAGCATCATTAACCCCATCGCCGACCATCATCACAACGCCACGTTTTTGATAAGCTTCGACTTGCGCCACTTTGTCTTCAGGTTTTAATTCGGCTTGAAAATCAGTGATGCCGAGTTGATCGGCCACTTTTTTGGCGGTTTCGTGGTTATCACCAGTCAGCATGACCGGTGTAATTCCTTGCTGCTTCAACGCGGTGACAAACGACTTGCTTGACGGCTTCAGCTGATCGCCTTCTGCAACCATCCCTAGAACTTGATCATCCTGGATCAGAAAAGCCAGTGAGTTACCGGCCCCCGCTAATTGATCAGCCTGCGCTTCATCATAAGCCAAGTGATGATCTTTTAGATACCGGGCATTGACGATCGTGTAACGTTGGCCATCGATTTCGCCTTCCAGACCGATGCCTTTTAAGACTTGAACGTTTTGCGCATCCGGCAGCTTTAACGCCTGTTGCTTGGCGGCAGCTTTAATCCCGGTTGCCAGCGGGTGTTCGGAATGATTTTCCAAAGCAGCCATGACAGACAGTACCTGCGTTTGATCGTGACCGGCAAAGGCAATGGTTTTGGCAACGGTGAATTTGCCTTCTGTCAACGTTCCGGTTTTGTCCATCAAGATAAACTGCGCCCGCTTGACAGTCTCAAGTGCCTGGCGATTACGAATTAACAGTCCATTGGTTGCGCCAATACTGGTACTGCGTGCAATGACCAGCGGAATTGCTAACCCAAGTGCATGGGGACAAGCAATGATAAAGACAGTGACCATTCGTTCAAACGCCACTGCCGCCCCGCTTGGCAACCACAGGAAGAAAGCAAGTAACCCAACTGCCAATGCGGCGTAGAAAAGCCAGCCGGCCACTTTATCTGCCATACCCTCGGCTTTACTTTTATTGGCTTTTTTTCCTTTTTCTAACATTCTCACTTTCATGGTGATC
>OAWR01000332.1_pt1 | contig 11441 bp, 10 predicted proteins | sample 1476931 | NCBI WGS metagenome assembly OAWR01 (sample SAMEA2580242, study PRJEB22360) | human gut metagenome | biome: human gut; feature: human-associated habitat; material: faeces | place: Denmark | collected 2008/2010 | reverse complement strand
CGCTGAGCGGCAACAGGTGAATAACTTACACGCATGTCCGGATTCACGCAAATCAGGCGCACGAAGATAAGCCCAAATCGTTGAAACGACAGGCTTCGCCCGGCGTGTCGCAAACAGCCTATTTGCGCTGTTCTGATATCAGAATAATCCGTTTTGCATTGCCGATGCGTAACAAATTCATGTGTTCATCGGCGTGTTGCAAGAATTCGATTGCGTGACCATCCAGGTTCACCTTCTCGCAACCGGTCATCGCATATGCAAAAAGGGACTTCCCTTTACGGGAAGTCCCTTTCAGTAGCTATTGAAGCTCGCTAGCTTCAGGCCAGGGTGTTCGGGTCAACCGGAACGCCCGGGTTCATCGTGGAGGTGATGGTTGCCTTGGTCAGGTAACGGCCCTTCACGGTGGACGGCTTCAGACGCTTGACTTCGTCGGCCACAGCCTTGAAGTTCTCGTCCAGAGCGGACTCATCGAAGCTCATCTTGCCGATGAGGAAGCTCAGGTTGCCGTTCTTGTCGACACGGAACTCGATCTTGCCGCCCTTGATGTCCTTGACAGCCTTGGTGACATCCATGGTCACGGTGCCGGTCTTGGGGTTCGGCATCAGGCCACGCGGACCGAGCACACGGCCCAGACGGCCGACCTTGCCCATCATGTCCGGAGTAGCAACCACGGCGTCGAAGTCGAGGAAGCCGCCCTGAACCTTTGCGATCAGGTCGTCATCACCGACGATGTCGGCGCCAGCCTCGGTAGCCTCGGTAGCCTTCGGGCCACGGGCGAACACGAGGACCTTGGCGGTCTTACCAGTGCCGTGAGGCAGGTTGACGGTACCACGCACGAGCTGGTCGGCCTTACGCGGGTCAACGCTCAGACGGAACACAGCCTCGACGGTCTGGTCGAAGTTGTAGGAGGGCATGCTCTTGAGCAGAGCGATGGCCTCGTTGGCGGTGTAGAGGTTGTTGCGATCGACGCGCTCAGCGGCTTCGCGGTACTTCTTGGAACGCTTTACCATCTGTCCTTCTCCTTATCAGTCCGTAACCGTGATGCCCATCGAGCGAGCGGTGCCCTCGATGATCTTCATGCCGGCCTCGATATCGCGAGCAGACAGATCTTCCATCTTGATCTCGGCGATTTCGCGAACCTGCGCCTTGGTGACAGAGCCGACCTTGTGGGTCAGCGGGTTCTCGGTGCCCTTCTCAACGCCAGCGGCCTTCTTCAGCAGAGCTGCAGCCGGCGGGGTCTTGAGCACGAAGGTGAAGGAACGATCTTCGTAAACGGTGATCTCGACAGGGATGACCTGACCCATCTTGTCCTGCGTCTGGGCATTGTATGCCTTGCAGAAGTCCATGATGTTCACGCCATGCGAACCCAGAGCCGGGCCCAGCGGCGGGGCCGGGTTGGCCTTGCCAGCCTGGATCTGGAGCTTAATCAGCGCCGAGACTTTCTTCTTGGGAGCCATATTATGGTTCTTCTTTCTATAACGCGGTTCGAATGGTCGCCGTCCTCAGGTTCGGCTGTCTGCCATCATGCTCGGTCTTGACTCATTATTTATCCGTGCATGCTGTAGGCAATCGGCCTGTGGTCGGTCTCCTCCCGCAACTTATATTGCTGTGCTGTGCTAGCGAGTCTCCTCTCCAGACACAAGCTTTCCTATTATGCAAATCCACCCGGACAACACAAAAAGCCCGACCACGATGGTCGGGCTCTGCAAAGTTTGGGAGTTAATCTAGCTTCTGAACCTGGTGGAAGCCAAGCTCCACCGGCGTATCACGGCCGAAGATGGACACGAGCACGGTGAGCTTCTGAGTGGTGGGCTCCACGTCGGAAACAACGGCGGCCATGGTGGCGAAAGGCCCATCGGTGACGGTGACCTGATCGCCAACGGCGTAGGAGACCTCGACCCTGCGCTTCTTGGCGGCGGCGGGCTTGTCGCCGGCGGCCTTGAGTGCCTCGGAAGCAATCATCGGAGCCATCATCGCCACGACTTCCTTGCGGGAGAGCGGCGCCGGATCCTTGGTCGGGCCAACGAAGCCGGTCACGCCTTCGGTCTCACGAACGATACGGCGGGCGTTCTCATCCGGCCACATACGAATCAGCACGTAGCCAGGAACACGCACGCGGGTGATGACCTTCTTGCCCTTCTCGGTGTGCTTCTCGACTTCTTCCATCGGCACCTCGACCTGGAAGATCTGGTCTTCCATGCCGAAGGAGGCGACGCGGGACTCGATGTTGGTCTTCACGCGCTTCTCGTAGCCGGAGTAGGTGTGCAGCACGTACCACTTGCCATCAAGGGAACGCAGGGACTTGGAGAATTCGTCAACGGCCTGCTGACCGGCATCGGTCTCCTCGGCCTGCTCGGATTCGTTGACTTCTTCCTCGTCCTCATCCAGAGAAACGGTCTCGGTCTGAGTGGAAGCAACGGGAGCGGATTCAGTCGCCGCCGGAGCGTCGGACTCAACATCTGCATTGTCGACGGATGCGTCAGATTCTGCGGAAAGGTCAGCGACCGGTTCGACCGGGGCAGCTGCCTCATCGGCAGCAGCTTCGGAAGCCTCGACAACAGGCTCCTCAGCCGGGACGGCGTCGAGGTTCTCGAGATTCAGTTCATCACTCATGCGTTGTTATTCACCTTAGGTTGTGCGGATCAGCCGAACACCCACAGCGTGGCCTTGCCTAGACCGAAGTCCATGCCAGTCACGAGGGCCATCAGCAGCAGCACGAAGATGAATACGGCCAGAGACCAGAAGAACAGTTCCTTGGCGGTAGGGGTCACGACCTTGCGAAGCTCGTCGATGATCTGCTTGATGAACAGACCGATACGCATGAAGACATTCGGCTTGACTGCCTTTTCACTCTTGCTCGTCTTAGCCATTCCGTACCTCGCGTCAGCTGCTTGATTATTAGAAACTTGGCAGGGAAGGCGGGACTCGAACCCACAACCTACGGTTTTGGAGACCGTTGCGCTACCAATTGCGCCACTTCCCTAGGTGAAAATCCACCTCGGCGTGCGTTCCGTAGAGAACGCTTCGCCACGGCGAAACCGCCAAGTCGTTATAGTAACGGCTCCGGTGGATTATCGCAAATCGCGTGTCGCGCGCGTGGCACGCGACTCTTCTCAGTTAGCCCATTCCTTGAATCGACGCATGCCTTCGGCTAGGTCTTCGTCGGCCAGTGCGTAGGAGAAACGCAGGTAACCGGGAGCACCAAAGGCCTCGCCGGGGACGGCGGCCACGTGGGCCTCATCCAACAGTGCAGCGGCAAAGTCAGCGGACGTATCGGACACTGTGCCCTTGGGACCCAGCGGCTTGCCAAGCAAAGCGGTGATGTCCGCAAAAGCGTAGAACGCGCCGGTCGGAGTCGGGCAGTTGACGCCCTCGATATCGTTCAAGGCGGTCACAATCGCACGGCGGCGCGCGTCGAAGGCCTTACGCATCTCGTGCACCTCATCCAGCGGGCCGGCCACAGCAGCCAAAGCAGCACGCTGGGAGATGTTGGCCACATTGGAGGTCATATGACCCTGCAGCTTGGCGGCGGCCTTGGCCACCTCAAGCGGAGCGACCATCCAGCCGACACGCCAGCCCGGCATCGCATAGGTCTTGGCCACGCCGTTCAGCACCAGCAACTGCCCGCGGCATTCCGGCACGGCGGCACCGATGTAGGTGGTGTGCGCATCGTCATAGTTCAGGTGCTCGTAGATCTCGTCGGAGATAACCCAAATGTGGTGCTCGACGGCCCAACGACCGATCGCTTCCACGGTTTCCGGCTTCCAGACGGCTCCGGTCGGGTTGTTCGGGGAGTTGACGATGATTGCCTTCGTATGCTCGGTACGGGCCGCTTCCAGCGCCTCAAGCGAGGGCTCGAAGTTCACGTCGGCACCGGCGAATACTTCGACCGGCACGCCACCCGCCAATTTGACGGCTTCAGGATAGCTGGTCCAGTACGGAGCGGGGATGATGACCTCATCGCCATCGTTGAGCAAGATCTGGAAGGATTCATACACGGCCTGCTTGCCACCGTTGGTCACCACAACCTGGTCGGCGGACACCTCGTAGCCGGAATCGCGCAGCACCTTAGCCGCAATCGCTTCGCGCAGCTCGGGCAGGCCCGGCGTAGGCGTGTACTTGTAATTCTTTGGGTCAAGGCAGGCATCTGCCGCAGCCTTGACCACGTTTGCGGGGGTCGGGAAATTCGGTTCACCTGCGCCGAAGCCGATAACGTCAAGTCCGGCGGCCTTCATGGCCTTGGCCTTGGAATCGACGGCGAGCGTAGCGCTCGGTGCCACAGTGTTGATACGGTCGGAAAGAGTCTGCCATTGCGCCATAGTCATGGCTTCCATGCTAAACCTACAGCACGAAAAATCGCCAGAGCCGCACTATGGTGATGGGATCTGTCGTGTGACAGATCCCATCAGTCACACAAGTACAAGATTGTCGCGATGAACCAGTGGGTGGGCGTACTGGGGGCCGAGGAAACGCTTGAGTTGGGCGGTGTTACGCCCGAGCATCTGCGGAATTTCTTCGGAATCGAAGCCGGCGAGGCCTCGGGCCAGGTGTTCGCCGCTTTCGGCATCGATCCAGACCGGATCGCCGGCGGAAAAATCGCCATGCACTTCGAGCGCGCCGGCCGCCAGCAGCGAGGCACGCCCGCCGCGAATCGCCTGGCCGGCACCCGCATCGACCACAATCGTGCCGCGCGGGTCGGCGGCGAAGCCGATCCACAGACGGCGTGAGGAGCCGCGGGCCTTAACCGGTGCGAACACGGTGCCCACCGGATCGCCCATCATCGCAGGGCCCGCGTTCGAGGCGCAGGTGAGTACCGTGGGGATGCCCGAGACGGCCGCCACGCGCGCGGCCTCGAGTTTGGTGACCATGCCGCCGGTGCCGACCTTGGAGCCGGAGCCGGAGACTTGGATGTCGCCCAGCGCATCAATCACGTTGGGCACATATTCCACACGGCGGGAGCCGGGCTGCGAGGGCGGCGCAGTGTACAGCGCGTCCACGTCGGTCAGTAGCACCAAGGCTTCGGCCCGCACCAGGTTGGCCACCAACGCGGAGAGTCGATCGTTGTCGCCGAAGCGAATCTCGTTCGAGGCCAACGAATCGTTTTCGTTGATGATCGGCACCACGCCGAGGTCAAGCAGACGGTCCAGCGTGCGTTCCACATTGCGGTACTGGGTGGCACGAATCGTATCTTCGGCAGTGATCAGAATCTGGCCGACGCGAATACCGAATCGACCGAACGCAGTCTCGTAGCGGGCCATCAGTAGCCCTTGGCCGACGGCTGCGGTGGCCTGCTGAGTGGCCACGTCCACCGGCCGCGAGTCAAAGCCCAGAGGCCCGAAACCGGCGGCGATAGCACCGGACGAGACCAGCACCACACGTCCGCCCATCAATCGGACCTGAGCCAAGGCCGCGGCCAACGCGTCGAGCTTGTCCGGGTCGAGGTGACCGCTCGGCTGGGTCAGCGAGCTGGAGCCGACTTTCACGACAATGGTTCCGGCTGCGGCGATCATGCGCCGCACCTCGGCCTGACTCGGAGTGCTCATTTATTCCTCGGTTTCACCATCTTCGCTGGACTCACCGTGGCCGAACAGGCTGGTTTCGTCATGGCGATCGTCGTCAACGGTCGGGTCGGCCCAGTGGCCGGCCTTGCGTTCGGCCATCATCGCGTCGCGCACGGCGGCACGGGCGTCCATCATCTCGTGGTATTGGGCACGACGTTCGGCGTTGGAGCGGCGGTGCGTGCGCGGGTCCAGCTCTTCGAGACGCAGATCCTTGCCTCGGGCACCGAGGTTGGAGCCGTCGAGCATTTCGGCACCAGCGGAGATGGTCGGATCCCAATCGAATTCGACCATACGGGCACCACGACCGATGCGCACTTCGTCGCCGGGGTGAGCACCCTTGCGGCGCAGCTCGTCCTCCACGCCCAGCTTGGCCAAGCGGTCAGCCAGGTAGCCCACGGCCTCGTCGTTGTCGAAGTTGGTCTGCATGACCCAGCGCTCCGGCTTGACGCCACGCACCTCGAAGAACACTTCGCCATTGCCGAGTTCGCGGCGCTCGACCGTGAACTCAAGCGCACTGCCGCCCTCGTCAGCACGACGCGGACGGCGGCCCTTGGTCTCCAATGGCTTGATGACCACGCGAGCCTCCTCTTCGGCCTGCTCGCGGTTGGCCACTTCCTCACGCATCTCGTGCACCAGCGCAGACAACGCGAAGTTGAGCTCCTTTAGACCCTCGTGCGAGGCAGTGGAGATCTCAAAGACCTTCAGCCCGAGTTTCTCGAACTCCGGACGCACGAACTCAGCCAATTCCTTGGCCTCGGGCACATCGATCTTGTTCAGAATCACGATGCGCGGGCGTTCGGGAATCGGGATGGCACCCAACGGCAGCTCGAGCTTGTCGGCGTAGAGCGCCAACTCGTTTTCCAGCGCGTGGTAGTCGGACATCGGGTCGCGGTCCGGTTCAAGCGTGGCGCAATCGATCACATGGGCGATGATTTCGGTACGTTCGATGTGGCGCAGGAACTCCAGTCCCAGGCCCTTGCCTTCGGAGGCGCCCGGAATCAGGCCCGGCACGTCGGCGATGGTGTATCGAGAGTCGCCGGCGATAACGACGCCGAGATTCGGCACCAGCGTGGTGAACGGGTAGTCGGCGATCTTCGGCTTGGCGGAACTCATCGCCGCAATCAGGGACGACTTTCCGGCCGAGGGGAAACCGACCAACGCCACGTCGGCGATGGACTTCAATTCCAGAATCACGTCGCGTTCCTCGCCGAGTTCGCCGAGCAGGGCGAAGCCGGGGGCGCGGCGGGTCTTGTTAGCCAGGGCGATGTTGCCGAGGCCGCCGGCACCGCCTTGGGCGACGACGCAGCGGTCGCCCTCGTGGCGCAGGTCGGCGAGCTGCGCGCCGGGATGCTTGGCTTTGCCCTGTTCGCCGCGCGCCTCAAAGACGACGGTGCCGCAGGGCACGGGCAGAATCAGGTCCTCGCCCTTGGAGCCGTCCTTATTGTCGCCCAAACCCATGGTGCCGCTGCCGGCGACACGATGCGGCATGAAACGATAGTCGAGCAGGCTGGTGGCGTTACGGTCGGCCACGAACACCACGGAACCACCGTCGCCGCCATTGCCACCGTTCGGGCCGGCCAACGGCTTGTATTTCTCACGACGGATGCCGGCCGAACCGTTGCCCCCATCGCCGCCCTTGACATGGACGGTTACTCGATCCACAAAATCACTCATATTGATTACCTTACAAAAAAGCCGCGTCCTTACGGGCGCGGCTTGAAAAAAGCTTGACGCTATATCGCTCAGGCGATGACGTCGACAACCTTGCGGTCGCGACGCACACCGAACTTCACGGAGCCATCGGTGAGGGCGAACAGCGTGTGATCCTTGCCCATGCCGACGTTGTGGCCCGGGTGGAAGTTGGTGCCACGCTGGCGAACGATGATGTTGCCGGCCACGACGGCTTCGCCGCCGAACTTCTTCACGCCGAGGTATTGCGGGTTAGAATCGCGACCGTTGCGAGAGCTGGACGCACCCTTCTTATGTGCCATGATTCATGGTCCTTTCTATAACTCAGGCAATCGCCGTGATCTTGACGATAGTCAGCTTCTGGCGATGACCCTTACGGCGAGCAACACCAGTCTTGTTCTTGTACTTCTGGATGCTAATCTTCGGGCCCTTGGCTTCGTCGTTCACAACCTCAGCCTTGACGGACACCTTGGCCAGATCGGCGGCGGCAAGGGTGACCTTGTCACCATCGACAACGAGGGAGACCGGGAATTCCACGGTATCGCCCTTCTTAGCGTCGAGACGGTTCACGAGGATGACGTCGCCAACCTCGACCTTTTCCTGATGGCCACCGGCCTTCACAATCGCGTACATTATCGTTCCTTTTATGTTTTGGAAAGCTACCTTGCCTAACACGCACCGAGCTTGCGGTCAGACACCGAGTTTCGAATCTACACCACCATGCGGACTAAATCAAATGATTTTTGCCCGCGTGTCAAGCACGACACACCTGTTACTCTTCCGCTTACTCTTCCGCCGTGTTGTTGGCAGCGACGGCAGCGGCGGCAATCTGAGCCAGTTTGGCTTTGACGTCGGCGCTGGAACCAGCCGGTTCGGGAGCGGGAGCGGTGCCGCGACCGTGCTTGTTGGTTTTGACGAACGGGTCGCCACCGCGAAGCGCGTAGGGATCGTCGTAGTCGGCCGAAACGGTCGGCTGATCATGCAGGATGAAACCACGGCCCTTGCAGGTCGGGCATTCCTCGGAGAACGCCTCGACCAGACCCTGGCCGATGCGCTTGCGGGTCATCTGCACCAAACCGAGCGAGGTGACTTCGGCCACCTGATGCTTGGTGCGGTCGCGTGCCAAGCATTCGACCAAGCGGCGCAGCACCAGATCGCGGTTGGCGGGCATGACCATATCCACATAGTCGATCATCACCATGCCACCGATATCGCGCAGGCGCAGCTGGCGGGCGATCTCTTCAGACGCCTCCAGGTTGCAACGCGTCACCGTTTCTTCCAAGGACTTGCCCTTGCCGATAAAGCGGCCGGTGTTCACGTCAATGGTGGTCATGGCTTCGGTGCGATCGATGACAATCGAGCCGCCGGACGGCAGGTAGACCTGACGCTCCATGCCCTTACGCAGCTGGGAGTCGATGGACCACTTGTCGAACACGTCCTTGCCTTCATGCTCGGCCGGGTCCCACTTCTCCAGCTTGTCCTTCAAGTCGGGGGCCATGGTGTCAAGGTATTCCTCGATACGGTCGTAGACCTTGTCACCTTCCACGATGAGCTTGCTGAAGTCGTCGTTGAAGATGTCGCGCACCACGCGGATGGCCACGTCGGGCTCGCCCTGCAGGAGCTTCGGGCGCTTGCCGTGCCAGAATTCCTCGCGCTTGGCGTTGATGCGCTCCCACTGGCGGACCAGTGATTCGAGATCCTTGACGATGGCGTCTTCGGATGCGCCCTCGGCTGCGGTACGGATGATCACGCCCATGTCTTTCGGGGCGATCTTGGAGACGATGTTCTTCAGACGGCTGCGTTCGCGCTCCGAAAGCTTGCGGCTCACGCCGGTCATGCCGCCGGATGGCACGAGCACCAGGAAGCGGCCGGCGAGCGTGACCTGAGAGGTCAGGCGGGCACCCTTGTGGCCGATCGGGTCCTTAGTGACCTGCACGAGCACCGGGTCGCCGGACTTGAACGCCAGCTCGATGCGGCGCGGCTGGCCTTCGAGACGAGCGGCATCCCAGTTGACCTCGCCGGCGTAGAGCACGCCGTTGCGGGCCTGGCCGATGTCCACAAATGCGGCCTCCATGCTGGGCAGCACGTTCTGCACGCGGCCAAGGTAGATGTTGCCGACGGTCTGTACTTCCTGAATGTCGGAGACGTAATGCTCGACCAGAACATTGTCTTCCACCACGGAAATCTGGGTGTGATGTTCCTTCTCACGCACCACCATCAGGCGGTCCACGTTCTCGCGGCGTGCGAGGAAGTCCTGTTCCATGAGCTGGCTCTGGCGGCTGCGCTCACGGCGGTTGTCACGGCGGCGCTGCTTCTTGGCCTCGAGACGAGTGGAGCCCTCCACATCAGTGATCTCGTCGATGTACTGCTGCTTGCGGGAGCGTCGGACCAGCGGCTGTTCGCTGTTCTGACTCTGGTCGTCGGTGCCCTCGCCGTTCTTGCCGCCACGACGGCGACGGCGACGGCGAGTAACGGTCTGCTCCTCATCGTCCTCATCGCGATCACGGTCATGATCATCGCGATCGTCACGACGGCGGGAACGCGTATCTTCGGCATCGTTCTCGGCGGTATCGTGCTCGCCGTTGGCACCGGTTTCGCCGCGTGAGCCGCGACGGCGGCGACGGCGCGAACGGGTGCGGGTGGCGTCGGATTCTTCGTCGCCCTCCTCTTCGGCAATCGGCGAGTAGGCGATATCGTCCAGCTCGAGGTCTTCCTCAATCTGCTCGACTTCGGCGGCTGCACGGCGCTCCTGGGCGTTCAGGCGGCGGGAGCGACGGGAACGGCGGGAGTCCGAGGTGTCGTCGGCGTCGAAATCGTCGTGATCGGCGTTGGTATCGCCGGACGCGGCGTCACGGGAAGCGTCACGGTCGGCGGAGGCGCGGCCGCGATCGTCGCGGCGACGGCTGCGCGGCTGGGCATCGTCATCGTCGTGGCTGCGCGAGCGGCGGGAGCGACGAGACGGGCGTTCGTCGGCGTCAACATCGTCATCACGAGTGTCAGCGGTATCGTGCGCATCCACGGCGGCGGGCAGCACCGGTTCCTGGAACAGCAGGGACGTCATCGGCTTGCCACGGCGCACGGTCTCGTGGCCAGAGGGCAGGGATTCGACCGCGTCGAACAGGCGCTCATCCGGGGTGTCCTCGTGCGTATCCGCAACTGCACGGCGAGAACGACGGCGAACCGGACGGTCCTCGTCATCATCATCCATATCCATAGACGCACGGCGAGAGCGGGAGCGAACCGGCCGATCCTCGTAGTCATCATCGTCGGACTGGCGGGAGCGAGAGCGGCGGCGAACCGGGCGGTCCTCGTCGTAATCGTCATCGTCCACAACCGAACGGCGGCGGGAACGTGGGGCGTCATCGTCATCGAAATCATCGGCACTGACAGTGCGGCGCGAACGACGAGGACGATCATCCTCGCTATCCGAGTCGGCCACTGCGGAAGCGGCGCGGCGCGAACGGCGGCGGGTTGGACGTTCGGCGGAATCCTGGGAATCGCTGGATTCATCGGAATCGCTGGAATCGGCTGACTTGGAATCGGCCGCAGTGCCGGCATCGGGAAGCGCGGGGGCTTCGAACAGCGGGGCGCGTTCCTGCACTTGCAGTTCCAGAGAAGCGCCGGCAGCACCGGTGCCGCGGACCACGCGGCGGCCGCCACGACGACGGCGAACAGGTTCGGCGGGCTGGGAGGCGGCGGCAGGCGCGGCGTTCACGGCTGCAGCCGAATCGGCATTGGATACGGTTGAATTATCGGTTCCGTCGTTGACGAAACCTTCACGGTTGTCAGTGGGCACAATGCTCCTCGCGGCGCGCTGCATCACGACGCCTATTTCCAGGCCTATACGCTTGTCTCACACCACGCTCTCACCGTGGCCGCACGAAAACGCGCCGCGTAAAGGCAACTTCGTCTCAAGTCTGTCCTGCGGGTGGCGGACACCGGCGCTTGCGTTGTCTCATTCTCAAGAGCCGCAAGGGGATCGACGCCATCTCGCACGCTGATGGTTATGCAGAACCACCATCCTTTAGTATGCCACATATTTTGTGCGGGCGTGGCCCGGCGAGGCTGACGTTCTCTCGGCTCCCCTCCCCCGCGGTGACAGCTCCCCTCAGGGAGGGGAGCTAGAGAGGTGTCAGACCAGCCAGTCGGTAAGGATTGCGGCCATGGCGGTCAGGTCGGATTCAGGCACCT
>OAWR01000326.1_pt1 | contig 11606 bp, 12 predicted proteins | sample 1476931 | NCBI WGS metagenome assembly OAWR01 (sample SAMEA2580242, study PRJEB22360) | human gut metagenome | biome: human gut; feature: human-associated habitat; material: faeces | place: Denmark | collected 2008/2010 | reverse complement strand
TTTTTTTAATCAACTAGGATAACAACTATTTTTACTACTTTTCCATGATTATAGGAGGCTTATCTATGAAATTTTTGATGAAAATTACTCACAAGAAATACCTACTCGTATCAAATGTTTAAGAAAAAGTATAATTTAAAGCAAAGTGACTTAGGTAATGCAGGTCAAGTTAGCCAAGTTGAAAAGGGAAAGCGACAAGTTACCGCTTCAATATTGCTTTATTTGAATACTCAAACCGACTTAGACTATAAAGAAATTATTTTTGGAGATATTGCCAAGTTTGTTGAAAATATGTTTTACCACTGCTTCAGCTCTATTTTATTTAGAGATTTGGAAACTGTAGATAAAAGAATGAATTCTTTGTCGGATGATGACTTAATTCAATACAATCTAAATGTCTTGGACTTTCCAAGACATTCGCAAATTTCAATATTCAAAGAAAAATGTTTTGGCTTCTGATGAAACTGAAATGGATACTTTTCACAAAAAAGACGACATTGACATTACTGTTGGTGAAAAAAGTTATAACCTCGCTAGAAGTTTTAGAACCAGTACCATCAATGAATTGACTGTCATTGATTTTGAAGAAATGTTTGATATTCTTTGGTTGATGTTAGGGGATAATTTAATTAAATCATTTGAAGTTAATGTCTGTGGTATACTAATTGAATCAGACGGAAATGGCATACCCTCAACATTTAGGCAAGAAAACATTGATCCCCTCATCAATAAATGGTGGTATGATAATGTTTCGACAGAAATTATCCCTAATCTAATAAAAAAACTCAAAGAAAATCCACTATTCAATATCAGATTCAGTTTAGCTTAAATTATCAAAATCAACTTTCTTTTGTATCATTTTGTTGGATTTTTTGTAGTAAATAGTAGAAAACTTTTTATCCTTCACATTTTCAGCCCATAAGTTATCCTTAATTATATTGCGAGCATATATGGAGACTTTCTCAAAAGTTAGATAATAATCAAAAAAGCTGAAACCTTATAGTTTCAACCTCTTGAATTTTTTGCAATCAAAATTTACTGTTACCTAAAAGCCAAACTTAGAAACTTTGCTTCTTAGCTTTACGCTCAGCACGGCCCTTAGCACGGTTGGCCGCACGGCGTTCACGTTTGCGTTTCTCGTCAACCTTCCACTGAATTTTCTTCTTGTAGCCAGGCTTGATTTTTTTCTTTTTCTTCTTAACCAGACCAATCATTTCTGTATCAAGTTTTTGATAGGCTTTTTCACGGTTGGCACGACGGTCACGGTCATAGGTATCTTGAAACTCACCATCCTTATAAACCTTAGGATTAAAGGTGATACCCATCTTTTCAAGCTCACGAATATCGGAATCGTCACTTGGTTGATAGAGGGTGATGGCTGTTCCTGACAAACCATTACGTCCTGTACGTCCCACACGGTGAACAAAGAAGGACAAATCTTGAGGGATGGCGTCATTGATAACATGGCTAACCCCTTCAATATCAATCCCACGCGCTGCAAGGTCAGTTGCTACAATATACTCAAAATCAAGCTTCTTGACTTGATTCATGATACGCTTACGTTCACGTGGTGGAATACCTCCATGAATTTTGGCAACCTTAAGACCATTTGACACCAAATAACTGTGTAAGTCATCCGCACGTTCCTTGGTATTGACGAAAATCATTGCCAGATATGGCTGCATACCCTTAAGCATCTCAAGAATCTGTTCATTCTTATTACGTCCCTTAGTAGATACCAACCAATTATCAATGGTATCCGCAATCACCGTTGAAGTCTTGATTTGTTCCATGACAGGATTAGTCAAGTATTTCTTCAAGAACGGTTGTAATTTTTGGGGAATCGTCGCAGAAAAGACCAAGATTTGAACTTCTTTAGGCAGACTTGCCGCAATCTTGTCCACAGTATCCAAGAACCCCATGTCCATAGTCATGTCAGCTTCGTCAACAACAAAGGTATGGGCCTTATGAATTGCCAAGTCACCAGACTTAATGAGGTCATAGATACGCCCAGGTGTCCCAATAACGATATGAGGTTGGGCTACCTTAAGTTTCTCAATCTGACGTTGCTTGTCCGTACCACCCACGTAATTAACAACACGAATTTCTGTCGCAGAGTGTTTGGCAATCTGTTTTGTCGCCTGGTAAATTTGTGTTGCCAATTCACGTGACGGCGCAGTAATCACTACTTGCACATCCCCACTCTCTGGGCTGAGCTTTTCAAAAATTGGCAAGAGGAAGGTATGAGTCTTCCCTGACCCCGTCTTTGATTCACCCACCAAATCACGACCTGAACGGACTACGGGAATCAATTTCTGCTGAACAGGCGTTGGCTCCTTAAACTTAATCTCGTCAAGGGCCTCCTGAATAAATGTTTTAAAATTAAAATCTTTAAATGACATCTTTACTTACTTCTTTTCTATCTAGTCTATCCTTATCATTATAACAGAAAAAGAGCATTTCTGCTCTTTTTCGTTTATTTCATCACGTTCCCGAGAACCATCCAAAGGGTAAGGGCACTTGCAAGAGCTCCAATAGTCCAAAGGAAAGCATCAACCTTCCATTCTGACCATTTCTCTCCATTACCTGAGAGACCACCCAATTCGAGATGATGGTGGAATGGTGTCATACGGAAAATACGACGACCTTCACCATACTTACGCTTAGTGTATTTGAAATAGCTGACCTGCAACATGACAGAAGCTGTCTCAAAGACATAAACCAAACCAATCAAAAGCAATGTCCACTCTACACGTAGGGCGATAGAGATAACGGCAAGCATGGCACCAAGTGACAAGGAACCGACATCTCCCATGAAGACCTTGGCTGGCTTGTGGTTAAAGACAAAGAAACCAAGAAGGGCCCCAATCATAGTGATGATGATTGTTAAAATAGCGAACTCACCCTTAACAAAAGCGATAATCCCATAGGCAATCAAGCTGATTACCACAGAGATAGAAGCCAAACCATCAATACCATCTGTCAAGTTGACCGCATTTGAAAAACCAACAATCCAGAAGAGGACAAAGATGATATAGAAAACACCTAAATGAATGGTCAAACCACCAATAGCTAGGCTATCTGTACCACTTGGAAGGACATGAATAAAGTAGAAAAGCAAACCAGCAATAATTTGCAAGGCCATCTTTTGCCAAGGTTTAAGCCCCTCATTGATTTGATGGAAAATCTTAAGGAAGTCATCCAGAAATCCAATGATACCATAAATCAAGAGTACAAAGAGTATCCCTACTGGGGCACCATAGGCTTGGTGTCCCTTACTAAAGACATGGAAATTAAAAATCAAACTAACCAAAATCGCAACTACAAGGAAGACAGTTCCTCCCATGGTTGGTGTTCCAGCCTTGGCCAAGTGCTGTTTCACATCTTCGTGCATCTGTTGGCCACCAATTTTTTTGATCTTGTAATAAGTAATAAAGTGAGGCATGGCTAGTACCGTTAACACAAAGGCAATCACGCCCGCTATCAGACTCATAGTCATCTTAATCTCCTAAAGTAATGGTAATCTTCTTAGTTTTAGACAGGGCTTTTCCTGCCGCAACGCTTTGTTTGGTAACAGTTCCTGACTTGCCACCCTTGTATGTAATCTTAATACCTTTCCATTTAGCAAAAGTTTCAACATTATCCTTGGTCCATCCATACATGTCTGGAAGTTCGGTGAAATCGTTGGTCATGATTAGGATTTGCTGATTAGCTTTAATATTTTCTTTCGCACCTACAGAAACCTTTTCAATCTTATCACCAACACCCAGAATAATGGGATGAGTCAAGTTTTGGCGAAGGGTATTGGCCGTCTCACCTGGGCGTTTTCCAATAATGTCACCCGTTTGATAGCTCGTTTCATCGGTCTTTCCACTACCTTCAGAAACAGAGCTATCAAGCGTATCACCCATGGACATGGCTTCTTCTAGGACAGGGTTAACCACCGTCGCATAAAAATTATTATCCCAGGTCTTAGGTTCCTGAACCGTTACATACATGACATATTGTGGATCATCAGAAGGAACCATAGCTACAACTGAGTTGAGCGTTTCGTTGGTCCCAACTTTATAGGTTCCTGTCTTTTCATCAGCCACTTGGGCTGTTCCTGACTTAACCGCAACATCATAGTTACCAACCTTAATGATTGGCGAACCTTCAGACTTGTTGTACAGGGTACCAAACTCTGGGTCTGTACCAACAGAAATCATATAATTACGGGTCTCAGAAGCAGCCTGCTTGGAAACTGGCTTACCAATAACTTCTTTCTTAGCCGTACGAACAGTGCCTTGGTTGACATCCGCAACTTGTTTGATAAATTGAGGTTCCAACATAACACCATTGTTAGAGATGGCTGAAAAAGCACGAAGCATCTGAACCTGAGTCACTGAAATCCCTTGTCCAAAGGATGATTGAGCAATATTCACAGAGTTTCTTGAGACAACCCCTGAAGATTCACCTACCATCCCAAAACGGGTTGGAAGTCCAAACTTATAGAGTGATAGGTAGTTTGACCAAACCTTGTCTCCCATCTCTTGTTCCAACATGGTCATCCCAACGTTACTTGAATAAGAGAAGCCTTGGGCAAATGACATGGTTCGACCTGACGAGATACCTTCATTAATAGACCAGTCATTGATTTCAACATCATCAACCTTGATACCATTGGCATTGCTATAGGTCGCATTAGGATTAAAACTTCCGTTATTGATAGCCGATGACAGGAGCATCACCTTCATGGTTGACCCTGGTTCATATTGGGCCTCATAAAGTCGGTTAACCCAGTCATAACTTTTCTTGGCTTGTCCTTCGAGGGTATCAGAGTTATAGGTAGGACGTTGTGTCGTCGCAAGAATTTCACCTGTTTTTGCATTGACAACTGTCGCTGAAGCATTAACCCCTTGGGTTTCCTCCATAAAGGTATCCATCTGCGTTTCCAAGAAGGTTTGAAGAGGCGCTGATAAGGTCGTATAGATGTTCTTACCATCAATAGCTTCCTTGGTAACAGTTTCCGTTCCAAGAAGAGTATTACCGTCCTTGTCCTTTTCGTAGATGGCTTCGCCGTCTTTCCCTGTCAAAAGGCTATTCAGCGAACGCTCTAAACCGGTTTGACCGACCAATGAATAAGAACCGTCTTTTTTGTTCTCAACAGCTTCGGCACGGCCAAGAAACTCTGAAGCAAAGGTTCCATTAGGATACATACGTGAGGTTGTCGCTTCAAAAGCCATACCCTTGATATCTGCATCCTTAAAAGCCTTTTCAAGTTCCTCTTTAACTGAGTAGGTGATACCCTTACCCTTTAGACCAAAGGAAACCTGATAGGCACCTTTAGTACGCAATTGAGCTAGAGCATCGCTTTTCTTAATTCCTAGCTTGTCCTTTAAAATATCGGCAACCTTATCAAACTGGCTTTCTTGAACGTAGAGTTTCTCCTGCGTTGCTGAGACATAGCTGGTTGACACAATAGCGTAAATGGCGTAACTGGTTGAATCTTCAGCCAAAACATTTCCATTTCGGTCGTAAATCGTCCCACGTTTGGCAGCCACTGTGGTTTTAGTGTTATATGACTTAGCAGCTTGTGTGGACAAATCAACACCAAACTTACTATCTGTCCCAATGATTACCACAAAGTTGATAATGAAGACGAAAAAGATAAAGATACTAAGAACCATAAGGTTCTGACCAACATGCTGTCGATTCTGGGCAGGTTTTCGCCTATCCTTTACGACATAATTTAGAAATAAATGTTTAAGTTTTCTTAGTCTGTTCATTGGCTATTTCACACTCTTAATACTATCGTTATTAATAGACAGGCCTGCTTTATTAGCAATCTCTTTGATACGATCAGAGTTAGTCAACTCATTCACTGCCTGTTTTGCATTGTTAAGCTCTGTCTTCTTATCACTGATCTTGCTATTAAGGTCTGTGATTTGTTGCTTGATGGCCTGATTACGTCCCTGTAAAAAGACAACCGAGATACTCATCACAACAGCTGTCAAAACAATTGCCGAATAGAAGGCCTTTTCCATACGTGTCATAAAACGAATATGGTTTCTAAGGGCTCTATTAACAACCTGATGTTCCTGATTTTCCATAGTTATTTCCTGATTTTTTTAGCCACACGCAATTTAGCAGAATGCGAGCGGTTGTTTGCTTCTAATTCTTCCTGGCTAGGCAGGATAGGCTTGCGATTTACTAATGCTACCTTAGGTTGGAGGTCTTCGGGAATAAAGGGTAAGCCTTTAGGCACATCTACCGTACTGGCTTCCTTAAAAAGCTGTTTGGTTAAACGATCCTCCAAAGAATGGAAGGTAATGACCGAGATACGACCATCCACAGCTAATAGGTCCAAAGCCTCCTGAATAGACTCATCCGCAGCACCAAGCTCATCGTTGACTTCGATTCGGATGGCTTGGAAAATTTGTTTGGCTGGATGGCCCTTTTTCTTTAGTTCCTTGGCAGGCTTAGCAGATTTAATAATTTCCGCCAGTTCCGTCGTCGTCTCGATAGGTTTGACCTGACGTGCTTGCTCAATCTTACGTGCAATCTGTTTAGAGAACTTGTCTTCACCATACTTGAAGAAAATACGCACCAAATCGTTGTAAGGATAAGTATTAACCACCTCATAGGCCGTTAAACTAGCTTCCTCATTCATACGCATATCCAGCTTGGCATCCTGTTTATAGGAGAAACCACGCTCACGCTCATCCAACTGTGGGCTAGACACACCCAAATCGTAGAGAATGCCATCAATTTCAGACACTCCCAGAGCTTCAAGGTTAGACCTGAGGTTACGGAAATTATCCTTAATGAAAGTCACCATTCCCTTGTCAATATAGTCTTTCAGACGTCCTTGGGCGTTATCAATAGCCTTTTGGTCTTGGTCGAAACAGTACAAATGCCCTTTTTCAGACAATTGTGACAATAGATAGGACGAATGTCCTGCGCCACCCAAAGTCGCATCGACATAGATGCCATCAGGCTTGATATCAAGCATATCAACAGTTTCGTGTAAAAGAACGGTTACATGGTGAAATTCATTAGTCATAACTTTTATTATAGCACAAGAATAGAGAAATTGTCTCGCCTTGAAAGTTGTTAGGACAGCAAAAAAACCAGACCCAAGGCCTGGCTTGATGAATGATAGATTGGTTATCCAAAATCAGTCTACTCTGTAGAAATAGCTTTCCTCAGATGGCACCCCATTCGTCGCCAAGATACGATCCTTACTGTTATCTCCCGCATCACTCGCATCACTAACTCCCTTAGGACATAGCTGAATTGGCGTATTACCTACTGGACTAGAATCAACATAAGTTAAAGTATATATCCCAGACACATACTGATTGGCTGAGACTTTGTCGATAGGGTAAGTATGTCCCCAGAAATCCAACTGTCCGTCCGAAGTAATTTTGATGGTCTTTCCATCTGAGGACTTCCACGTGCCTACAGCTGACTTGTAGTTACCATTTTTCAGTTCATCAGCCTTAAGTGAGGTCGAGCTTGTTTTATCTTCCAATGATGTTTTAGAACTACTATTACTTTCATCACTACTCAAGTCCTCCCAATCCCAACTAGAAAGATCTGCTTTTTCAGCACCTGTATCGCTATCGTCTTTGACAAGAGACTGGCCATCATCATTAAAGTGATAACCTGAACCACCGCCTGCCGTGGCACCGGCACTACCATAGTAGCTAAACGTCTTATCCTTGAGGTAAGCCAAGGTCATACGCTCACCCAACATGCCTAATTGCGAACCATCAGTCAGACGAATAACCTGTCCATCATCCTTAGAAATGGTGTAGATATCCGTAATCATATAGTCTTTAAAGAGTTTACCTGGCTTAAAAGCAAGAATCAACTCATCAACACCATTACCATCCAAATCACGGTAAGTATAGACCGTTGAGGCAGGACTTGTTTGAGAATTAGCATAGTTCACAACGAGAAAATTAAGTGAGGCATCCGTTTGGTTATTGGCCACAGCTGTTTGATACTTGCTGATGATGTCATCATAAGCAGAGGTATCCACTTTTTCCTCTTCACTTGAGCTTTCGCTGCTATCTGATTGGGACTGCTCTACTGATGAGGAAGAATTGGTAGATGATAAATGATTAGACTGATTTGAACAAGCAGCTAATAGGGCTAGGCTAGATAAGCCAGTTACTAATAACAATAATTTCTTTTTCATAATAATCTTTCTATTCGGCTACAGTAGAGTTAACATCCCCGTTATAAATCGTAGATGTTGAAGCATCATTTGTGATTCGGTATAAGTTGTTGGGGGAGCATAATTATACTGTGGCGCTTGGTAAGTCCCTTGGACTGAAGAAGGAGTCGTTGTTATCATCTAATTCGTTGTGCCTGCCTGTGTCTGACTAGCTGCTACAGATGCCGTGCTAGAGCTGGATGACTCGCTAGACCTTGATGCCGACGATGACATGCTAGAGCTAGATGATTTAGAGGAAGCCTTAGCTTTTGATGACGACTGTTTGGTGCTGACCCTCACTCCTACCTCGGCATGATGATGAGTAGGACGGAAAAAGACAATAGCCAAAGCCAATAAAAGAGCTGGTAGGGTAAATGCCAAAATAAGGTAACGTTTTTCTTTCAAGTGACGAAATAGTTTCATAAGTTATTCACATTTCTTAAATTATATTTTAGTATTGATTAGTCTCAGATAAGATTATATCAGAAATATTAAAATGTGCAACATTAACATAAAACTTTTTTGGCATCAGAAAAACCAACTCAAAGAGTTGGTTGATTTGCATTATTGCTGTGGGTTATTGAAGTTGCTAAATGGCACTTCTACTTTTGTTGGTTGGCATAGTAGAACAATGAAGATAATACCACCGACAAATGGAATCAAAGGAATAAAAATAAATGCCCAATTATAGCCAGCATCACGTAAACGGCGAACTGTTACAGCAATACCAGGTAAAAGCGCAGCAATACCAAAGGCAAAAAAGATAAATAGGATGATAAATGAAATAACAGCTAAAAAGCTTGATTCTGTCGCACGTGCAATGCCTCCAAAGATTGCTAGCAACACATAAAAAGCAATAACTGTTAACATATTTGCCAAATATGCAAACCAGTAATCTGAACGTGTTGAACGTCCCTCAAAATCTACGTAGCCTTTCCAAAACTTCTTATAAGCTTCGATCATAATAAAATCTCCTCATTTTTTGATACTTATAGTATAGCAATAAAAAAAGAATTTGACAAATTGACTAAAAAGCAGCCTCGCAAGGCTGTTAAGTCATTATTATTGTTGTGGATTATTGAACTGGTTGAAAGGAAATTCTACTTTTGTGGGTTGACAAAACAAAACCAACAGAACGATATCGCCTATAACAGGCGCATAGCGTAAGAAAATCAATGCCCAGTGAAAACCGGCATCACGTAAGCGACGCACCTGAAGGGCAAAAGATGGAATATAGTTAGCAAAGAAATATACCATTGCAAGCCCATACAATAATTTAAAAATAATATGATAATGACTACCTGGACTATCAAATACAATGGCAACTATAACCACGGTAAATAAAATGATAGTTACAATCGCATTCGCTAAAACTGCCAACCAATAGTCTGAGCGGCTTGAACGTCCTGTAAAATCGACATAGCCCATCCAATACTTTTTATAAGCTTTAAACATGGCAAAATCTCCTCATTCTTGATACCACCAGTATATCAGAAGACCTGTCGTCTAGCAAACTAACTAAAAAAGCTCCTTCCTGGAGCTTGATGGGTTATTCTCTAATTTGTCCTTGGCCATTAATATAGAACTTGGTTGAGGTAAGGGCCTCCAGTCCCATTGGACCTCGGGCATGCATCTTCTGAGTTGAAATTCCGATTTCAGCACCTAGTCCAAAGACGAATCCATCTGTGAAGCGGGTTGAAACATTAACATAGACAGCTGCAGCGTCAACATCGTCTTGGAATTGCTCAGCACGACTAATATCTTGAGTCACGATAGCCTCTGAATGCGATGTCGTGTAAGTGTTAATCCAGCCAATAGCCTCGTCAAGGCTATCTACCACTTTAACAGACATTGTGTAGTCCAAAAACTCTGTCGCAAAGTCTTCTGGTAAGGCTGAAACAGCTTTGTCCATTACTTTCAAAGCACGCTCATCTGCACGAAATTCAACAGCATGAACTTTAGAAATAGCCTTTTCCAAGTTAGGCAGGAACTCTTCTACAATATCAGCATGAACGACGAGAGATTCTGCCGCATTACACACACTTGGTCGTTGAGTCTTGGCATTGATGACAATCTGTGTCGCCATATCTAAGTTAGCATATTTATCCACATAAATATGACAGTTACCAACACCCGTTTCAATGACTGGAACCTTGGCTTTTTCTTTAACCGTTTGGATGAGACGAGCTCCACCACGAGGAATGAGCAAGTCAACATACTTGGTCGCCGCCATGAGTTCCTCTGCTACCTCATGAGAGGTATCTTCAACCAGCTGAACGGCATCTGCTGTGATACCCGCATTTTCCAAAGCCTTTCGGGCCACTGTAACCAAGGCCTTGTTGGAATTGATAGCATCACGTCCTCCTCGGAGAATGATAGCATTATTGGTTTTAAAGGCAAGGCTAAAGGCATCGATTGAGACATTGGGACGGCTCTCAAAAATCATAGCGATAACACCCATAGGAACACGCTTTTGAACGATTTTGAGACCATCCAGATTCGTATAGCCACGAACCACTTGACCAATTGGGTCCTGAAGGTCTGCCACCTGACGAACACCCTCAGCAATTCCTGCGATACGGTCTTCTGTTAAAAGCAAGCGGTCTTGCATAATCTCTGAAATACCATTTTCCTTGGCATTGGCCATATCCTTAGCATTTTCAGTGATAATATAGGCACTTTCAGCTACTAGAGCTTTAGCTACCTGATTTAGAAGGTCGTTTTTGGCTGCTGTTGATAATTTAGCAATCTGACGACCTGCTACTTTGGCCTGTTGGCCAAGTGTATCAATATATGTCATCTTAGTCCTCCTGTTTAAAGAGTGTACCGATTTTAGCTCCTTCAAGGACACGAAGGATGTCACGTGGATTTTCACCGTTCATCAAAACCATTTGGCTATGATTCTCAAAAACCATCTGGGCAGACTTAATCTTACTCATCATACCACCCGTACCAAACTTACTACCAGCACCACCAGCCGAGGCCAGAATTTCCTCTGTAATCTCTGGTACATAGCTACGAAGGGTTGCATCCTCATAGATATTAGGATTCTTATCAAAAAGCCCATCAATATCTGACAACATAATCAGAAGGTCTGCACCTACAATCTTAGCTACGATAGCTGACAAGCGGTCATTATCACCAAACTTAGTCGCATGGTCCATTTCATCTACGCTGACAGCGTCATTTTCATTAACGACTGGAACCACTCCCAGTTCAAAAAGGCTGTCAAAAGCGTTAATGGCATTAGAGAGACTCTCAGGATACTCAACCACATCTCGAGTTAAAAGAAGCTGAGAAACCTTAGTCTGGTAATGTGCAAAAACCTGAGAGTAGAGGCTCATCATGGCAACCTGTCCAACACTTGAGACGGCCTGCTGCTTACCGACTTCTACCGGCC
>OAWR01000319.1_pt1 | contig 11902 bp, 9 predicted proteins | sample 1476931 | NCBI WGS metagenome assembly OAWR01 (sample SAMEA2580242, study PRJEB22360) | human gut metagenome | biome: human gut; feature: human-associated habitat; material: faeces | place: Denmark | collected 2008/2010 | reverse complement strand
ATACTTTGAGAAATTAAAAAATAACAATTTCAAAAATAAAAAAGAAATTTGTGATTTTTTTATTTTTTTAAAGAAAATAGTATAATTTTTTTGCAAAGTGATAAAAAAATTAAATTAAAATGTAGTTTTTTAGCTTAAAATATCTTAAAATTTCTTCTTTAGCTTTTAAAATATCATCAGTATTTAACTCAAGATCAATCTTATCTGGTTTTTTATAAGTTTTATCATAATACTCCAAAAGCATAGTAATAAGCCTTTGCCATTCTTTTCTCTCATAACTTTGAAGCAAATCTTGGCGTAAATTTAAGCTGATATAAGGGCTGATTTTTTGCACACATTGTTGAAATTTTAAAGGAGTCATTTTCTCTTGATAAATTTTTTGTATTCTTTTAACGCGATTTTCCAAAGAACAAAAACAATAAATTTTAAAAGCCTTTTGCATTTTTTCATAAAATTTCAAAGGTAAGATGATATCCCCTATTTTGCGACTTTCACTTTCTATGAAAGCAAAATTTTCTAAATTTTGCATATTGTGAAAAAGTTCTGCTTCAAAAGCTTTTTGCGTAGGTTGTTTTCCTAAAATATCACCAAAAGACGAGCCTAAATGATTTGCTATTTTTTCCAAATTTATAGCTTGTGGGAGTTGTTCTAAAAGCTCTGTTTTTCCACAGCCTGTATTGCCGCAAAGAGTAAAAAAATCAAAATTTATTTCATTTTCAAAATAATGCGTTACAAAAGTTCTATAAGCTTTAAAGCCACCTTTTAAACGCACCACTCTAAAGCCAAGCTCACTTAAAATCACTGCGATAGACTTTGAACGCAAACCCCCACGAGAACAATAAATCCCCACCTTTTCTCCTATGCGAAAATTTTGGGTGATTTTTAATATATGCTTAGCGGTATTTTGACAAATATAACTCGCACCCCTAGCCTTGGCTAAAGCTTGATTTTTCTTATAAATCGTTCCTATTTCTTGATATTCTTCATCATTGAGTGCATAAAAATTTAAAGCTCCTATCAAATGAGAATGCAAAAATTCTCTAGGGCTTCTTGCATCGATTAAAAGAGAGAAATTTTCTTTTTGAAACTCTGCAAATTCAACTTCACTGAGCATTTTTAAAAGCCAAAACAAGTTTTTGATAAACTTGCTCGATATTAGTACCACAAACCCTAGTTTCTCCTATGGTTGTGATAAAATTTGTATCTCCTGCCCAGCGTGGCACTAGATGATAATGACAATGAGGTGCTATGCCAGCTCCTGCATCTTTGCTTAAATTCATACCGATATTGACCCCATTTGCATGAATTTGCTCTTTTAAAATTTTCACTCCCAAACGCACAAAATGGCTCATTTCTTGCCAAATTTCATCGCTTAAATTTTCTATATGCTCTTCATGTACATAAGGAATCACCATAAAATGCCCCACAGAATAAGGATAGCGGTTCATCACTCCAAAACAATGCTTTGCTCTAAAAATTACGCCTAAATCTTCATCGCTTTTGATCTTATTAGCACAATCACAAAATGGACAAATGCTTTTTTCTTTTTCAAAATACTCACTCCGCCATGGTGCATACAAATACTGCATTTTCCCTCCTTAAAGCAAAGCTTTTAAAGCCTTTCCTTCATCTTTTTCGCGCATAAAATATTCGCCGATTAAAAAAGCATCAACGCCTAAATTTTGCAAATGCTCTAAAAATTCTTTATTTTCTAAACCACTTTCTGCGATGATGATTTTTGAATTTGGGATTTGTGGGATAAGTTTTTCGCACAAACTCATATCCATAGTAAAATCCTCTAAATTACGATGATTGATACCGATAATATCCGCTCCAGCAAAAATAGCCTTACTCAAATCCTCTTTATCATGAATTTCAACCAAAGCCTCAAGACCTAAATGTCTTGCAAACTCAAGCAGTTTTTTAAGCTCTTTCATGCTTAGCATTTTAGCGATTAACAATACAAAGTCTGCCCCATAAACCAAAGCTTCTAAAATTTGATACTCATCAAAGATAAAATCTTTTCTAAGTAAAGGAATTTGTGTATAACGGCGTATAAGACTTAAGTATTCTAAAGAACCTTTAAAAAAATGTGGCTCAGTCAAAACAGAAATCGCCGCAGCTTTGTTCTTCTCATAATTTAAAGCAATACTCAAAGGATCAAAGTCTTCTCTAATGACTCCCTTGCTAGGGCTTGCTTTTTTTACTTCTGCTATGATTTTAACTTCTTTTTCTACTCTTTTTAAAGCTTTAATCACATCTTTTGGAAAGAAAGGATTTGAAGCTAAAGAACGCCCTAACATATCATAAGGAAGTTTTAGTTTGCGTTCTTTTAAATCTTCTTTTGTTTTTTCAAAAATTTTATCCAATATCATGGTTTTACACACGCCTTTATCGCTTTTATATGAGCTTTACTCTCATCAGAATTTGCAAATTCTTTATCATCTAATGTTTGTTTTAAAATTTCCCATGCTTGCCTACAATCGCCTAGTTTATAATACCCCCAAGCTAAAGAATCTAAATAATACAAATTCTGCGGATCTTTTTCTAAGGCAAGTTTCACAAGCTCTATACCTTTTTTAACATCTAAATCATAATCTATAAGCAAATATCCATAGTAGTTTAAATACAAAGCATTGCTATCTTTATCGATAGCTTGTTCGAATTTTTCTTTTACAGAATCAATTACTTTCGGAGTGATTTTTTTAGCTTCATTTGCAGCTTCAAATTCAAAAACTGCCGCTCGTAGAAGATATTCTTTATTTTTTGTTTTATGATAAAGAGCTAAACTCATTTTTTTAGCATCATCAAAGCGTTTTAAATTCTGATACAAAGCGAGTTTAATATCATCATCTAAATCATACTGCAAAGAAATTTTTAAAGCTTCTTCTGTTTTGCCTTGAGAATTTAAAAGCTCAACCAAAGCCAATGCAAAACTTTTATTTTTGGTAAGTTGATAAAGCTCTTTATATATACTTTTTAAAGCTTCGATATTTTTTTCATCAAAATAAATTTTAGCAAGCAAGACGCAAGTTTTGAGAGTGCAACCATTGGTTTTTCTTGAAAATTCTAAAACATTTTTAATATTTAAAGTATCATTTAAAATCGCATAAATTCCTATGAGTTTAAATAAAATTTCTTCATTTTGCACTTGATTATAAGCAGATCTATAGTATTTTGTAGCATTTTTTAAATCATTTTTTTTAACCAAAATATCCCCGTAAAGCTCTAAATTTCTAGGATCACTATCCTTTTTTGTTAAAAGCTCTTTCATAAGTTTTTGAGCATTGTTGATATCATTTGAATTTAAAGCATAAAGAGCACTAAGTCGCTTAAGATTGTCATTTTGATTTAAATAAGGCTTTGCTAGATTATTTAACTCTGCTTGCTTGTCAAGATTGTTTGCTAAAGTAAGTAAAAATGCATTTTCTAAAAAATTAGTATTATTATAATCTTGATAAAGACTTAAAAATTCATCTCTGGCTTCTTTGTATTGTTTATAATACTCATAATTATAAGCCTTCATAACCCTTAAATCAAAATCATTGCTTTTATATTTTGTATAATCAGGATAAACAACATTGATTTTTGAACTTCCACAAGCTGCCAAAAAAAAGGCTGCTAAAACAAATAACAAATACCTATACATTCTTTTTCTAATTCCTTTTGATGTGTTTTAAAATATTCCCAAAATGGAAAAGTTCTGCATTGTTTTGGACGAAAATCGTAGATACTGCAATTTCTTTTTTGAGTATCAAAAAAAATGCAAGCAAAGCCATCTTCAAATTCGACTTCCTTAAAACTCATTTTAAAGCCCACTTTTCTCAAGTATTTTTCAGCAAATTCTTTGCTTTCTAAATTTAAATGCTTTCTTAATGCTTCTAATTCTTCTTTGCTTGCAAAAATATTGCCACTTTCTCCAGTGCAACACTTTCCACCGCATTTCTCACAAGCATTTTCATCAAAAGCATAAGAAAAATTTTTATCAAATATCATAACTTTTTAACCTAAATCTTAAGTGAATTTCTTGCATTTGTTTGCTTAAAATTTCATTTTCATATACAAAAAAAGGAGGTAAAATCTCACAAGGCGATTTTGAACCTTTTTTTACCTGTATCAAAACAAGTCTTGCTTTTTTGTTTTGATGTGTATGTACAAAGCAAAGCTTTGTTATTTTTATTTTTATATCTTTTAAAATAAAACAAATTTCATCTAAAGCTAAAGCTTCATAGCAAAAATACAAAGTACCATTTGGCTTAAGCATAGAATTTGCTTTAGTTAAAAAGCTATGCAAGGGTAAAAATTCCTGAAATTTACTTATAGCTTTATGCTGATCTTCACTCTTGTAAGCTCCTTGTCTATAAAATGGAGGATTGCAAACTATGAAGTCAAATTTTTGCTTTGAAATTGATTGAAATCATCATGAAAAATATCGCCTTGTATTTGGTTGGATTTTAAATTTTTTTCAATCAATTTTATATTTTCTTTTTGAATATCAATCAAAGATAAACTTAAATTTGCAATATTTTTTTTAAGTAAAATACCTATGATACCACAGCCCGCACCTACATCAAAAACAGCGCCTTTAATTCCTTGTTTTAAAATAAAATCAGCTAAAATTAAAGAATCACTATTATAACGATACCCTTGTGATAATTGTGCTAGCGTAATCAAATCTGACATATATTTTAATGCGTTGGAATTTTAATGCGTTTTGGAGGTTGTTCTTTAAATATATTTTGTTCTTTTGTTATATTATTATCTTCTTTAAAATTTACTGGGCTTTGTGCTGTCAAAAAAGAAATTACAAAAGTTATAAAAAAAGCAATTTTTATCATAATAACACCTCATAAAATGGTGTCCACGGCGAGATTCGAACTCACGGCCTCAAAATTAGGAATTTTGCGCTCTATCCTGCTGAGCTACGAGGACAGAAAGCGGGAAAAATCCCGCTAAAAATTTAACCGTTTCTTTTTTTGATGATTTCATCCGCAACATTTTTAGGAACTTCATCATAGTGATCAAATTCCATAGAATAAGTCGCACGACCTTGAGTTTGACTTCTAAGATCAGTAGAATAACCAAACATTTCAGCCAAAGGACAAAATGCTGTGATGATTTTATTTCCACCACGCTCATCCATGCTATTTACTTGACCACGGCGTTTGTTAAGATCTCCAATAACATCACCCATATAATCTTCAGGAGTTTCTACTTCAACTTTCATCATAGGCTCTAAGATCACAGCACCTGCTTTTCTAGCACCTTCTTTAAAGCCCATAGAAGCAGCAAGTTTAAATGCCATCTCAGATGAATCCACCTCGTGATAACTTCCATCATAAACAGTTACTTTAACATCTTCCACAGGATAACCTGCTAAAACACCATTTTGTAATGCTTCTTGAACACCTTTATCAACTGCAGGAATGTATTCTTTTGGAATTACCCCACCTTTGATATCATTAACAAATTCATATCCACTACCTGGCTCAAGTGGTTCAAGGCGTAAGAATACATGTCCATACTGACCACGACCACCTGATTGTTTAGCGTATTTGTATTCTTGTTCAACAGTTTTTCTAATAGTTTCGCGATAAGCAACTTGTGGTTGACCTACTTCAGCTTCAACTTTAAATTCACGAAGCATTCTATCAACGATAATTTCAAGGTGTAACTCACCCATACCTGAAATGATAGTTTGACCACTTTCTTCATCTGTAGAAACTCTAAAACTTGGATCTTCTTGTGCTAATTTATTTAAAGCAATAGACATTTTTTCTTGATCAGCTTTAGTTTTTGGCTCAACTGCAACAGAAATAACTGGATCTGGAAAATCCATTCTTTCAAGGATTACCTTATCTTTTTCACTTGCAAGAGTATCCCCTGTTAAAGTATCTTTAAGTCCTACAACAGCACCAATTTCGCCTGCGTAAAGCACTTTAATCTCTTCTCTTTTGTTAGAGTGCATTTTTAACAAACGACCAATTCTTTCTTTTTTATCTTTAGTTGAGTTATATGCATAAGAACCGCTTTCTAAACAACCGCGATAAACACGCACGAAAGTAAGTTGTCCTACAAATGGATCTGTCATGATTTTAAATGCAAGCCCTGCAAACTCGCCATCATCAGTTGATTTTACAGAAACTTCTGTGCCATCTTCATATTCACCCTTGATATTTGCCACTTCATCAGGAGCTGGCAAATAAGCCACAACAGCATCAAGTAAAGGTTGAACCCCTTTATTTTTAAACGCTGTACCGCAAAGCATAGGAACGATAGAAAGACTTAAACATCCTGCTTTAATCCCTGTTTTAATCTCTTCAAGGCTTAATTCTTCTCCGCCTAAATATTTTTCCATCAACTCATCTGAAGTTTCAGAAACTGCTTCTATCATTTTTGTGCGATATTCTTCTGCCTTTTCTTTAAGTTCAGCTGGAATTTCTTTTTCTACATAATCCGTTGGCTTAGTATCATCTTCCCAAACTAAAGCTTTCATAGTTACAAGATCGATTACGCCTTTAAAATTATCCTCAGCACCAATTGGAATTTGAAGTGGAACTGGATTAGCTTTTAAACGGTTGCGAATTTGATCTTCTACATTATAAAAATTTGCACCGATTCTATCCATTTTATTTACAAATACTATTCTTGGAACACCGTATTTATTTGCTTGTCTCCAAACTGTTTCACTTTGAGGCTGCACCCCACCCACTGAACAAAATACCGCAACAGCACCATCAAGAACACGCATAGATCTTTCAACTTCAATTGTAAAATCCACGTGGCCTGGAGTGTCAATAAGATTGATTTGATGATCTTTCCAAAAACAAGTTGTAGCCGCAGAAGTGATAGTAATCCCACGCTCTTTCTCTTGTTCCATCCAGTCCATAGTTGCAGCACCATCATGAACTTCACCGATTTTATGACTCATACCTGTAAAGAAAAGAATTCTTTCAGATGTAGTCGTTTTACCCGCATCAATGTGAGCAGCAATACCGATATTTCTAACTTTTTTTAAAGGAGTACTTCTTGACATACACACTCCTTCTTACCAACGATAGTGAGCAAATGCTTTATTTGCTTCAGCCATTTTATAAGTATCTTCTTTCTTCTTAAATGAAGCACCTTTGCTATTTGCTGCATCTAAAAGCTCAGCTGCAAGTTTATCAATCATAGTTCTTTCGCTTCTTTTTCTTGCAAAAGAAATAATCCAACGAATCGCCAAAGCTTGTTGTCTAGCAGGACGAACTTCAACTGGAACTTGATAAGTTGCACCACCTACACGACGAGATTTTACTTCTAATAAAGGCTTAATATTTTCAATCGCATCATTAAAAATATCAATACCTTTTTTCTCGCCACCTTTTTTATCAATAGCTTCCAAAGCACCATACATAATTGTTGTAGCTGTGCTTTTTTTACCATCATACATTAAAGAATTAATAAATTTTGTGATTACTTTATTACCATAAATCGGATCAGGCAAGACTTCTCTTACCGGAGCTTTTCTTCTTCTCATTATTTTTCCTTCAAATTTTAAATTTTACTCAAACAAAATCAAATCTAACGGATTTGTCTGTATGAATGATTATTTTGCAGTGCCTGCTTTAGGGCGTTTAGCACCATATTTAGAACGAGAAACTGTTCTTTTTGCAACACCTGCTGTATCAAGAGCACCACGAACGATGTGATATTTAACCCCTGGTAAGTCTTTTACCCTACCACCACGCACTAAAACAATGCTGTGTTCTTGCAAGTTATGACCTTCACCGCCGATATAGCTGATCACTTCAAAGCCACTAGTAAGTCTTACTTTGGCAACTTTTCTTAACGCTGAGTTTGGTTTTTTAGGTGTTGTAGTATAAACCCTAGTGCAAACTCCCCTTCTTTGTGGACAATTTTTAAGCGCTGGAGATTTAGATTTTTCTAAAACTTTTTTGCGCTCTTTTCTAACCAATTGATTTATGGTAGGCACAATAATTCCTTTCTTTAAAAATGTAATAAACTTTGGATGATATCTAAATTTTGCTTATATTTTAGTTAAAAAGATTGAAAATGAAGAAATATAGCCCAGAAGGGCTATAAAATAGAGTTTTATTCTTGTTCTTTAAGTTTTAAATTTTGTTCACCATAAAGCCCTGTTCCAACAGGTATCATTCTACCTAGAATAACATTTTCTTTTAAATCTTCTAAGTAGTCAAATTTACCCGCTATACTTGCTTCGGTTAGAACTTTAGTAGTTTCTTGGAATGAAGCTGCAGAAATCACACTATCGCTTCCAATCGCTGCTCTTGTTACACCTAAAAGCACAGGCTCAGCAATAGCAGGTTCTCCACCCATTCTAATGATTCTTTCGTTTTCTTCACGGAATTTACGTCTTGAAACCAAATCACCCTCGATAAATTTCGTATGTCCACTATCTACAACTTTTACTTGTCTTAGCATTTGAGAAACGATAACTTCTATATGTTTATCAGAAATCACAACACCTTGTCCGCGATAAACTTGTTGAATTTCAGAAATCAAATAATAATGCAAGGCTTTTTCACCCAAAATTTTAAGCACATCATGACTTGAAACAACTCCATCTGTAAGTTTTTCACCTGCATGGATAAACTCGCCATCTCTTACTTGAATATGTTTTGATTTATCGATTAAATACTCAGCGCTTGTTCCATCTTCTGCTTGGATAATGATTCTTTCTTTAGAACGCAAAGGTTTATCAAAACGAACAACACCATCAATTTCTGCAATCACAGCCGCATTTTTTGGTTTTCTTGCTTCAAAAAGTTCAGAAACTCTTGGAAGACCTCCTGTAATATCTTTTGATTTAGCTGCAGCTTTTGGAGTTTTTGCTAAAATATCTGCTTGAGCGATTTTATCACCATCATGAACAAAAATAACGGTTTTTGGTTCAAGCTGATAACGCACAGCCTTATCACCTTTTCCTGCGATTACCAAAGTTGGTCTAACTCCGCTTGGCAAATACTCATTAATCACTAAAGAACGCTTACCTGTAGCTTCATCAATTTGCTCATCAGCACTATAACCTGCTTCAATATCCTCAAAGCTTACAACACCATCAATTTCTGCAATGATAGTATTATTATAAGCATCCCATTCTGCAATCACTTTTCTTTCTTTTTTAGGAGCACTTGCAATGATAGTATTTGCATCATCGATTTTTTCACTATCGTTAAATTCTATCTTAGATTCTCTTGGAATATAGTGTCTTTTTGCTTCTCTATCATTTTCATCAGCAATCACTACAAAGAATCCTTTTTCTTTAACAATATCGCCTTTTTTAACATTTTTTACCCTATCTAAACCATCGCCTTTAAGGATATAAAATTTAAGCGTTCCTTTTTCGCCTGCTTTGATATTTTGAACTACAGGCTCACCATCTTCTACTAAAATTTCACTCGCAAAAGGGATACGATTTGGTACATTCCAACCCTCTTTAATCACTTCTACGATACTTTCATTTTCTTCTACTTGCATACCACTTTGATATGGCAAATAAAGTTTTCCATCTATACTGCCACTTACACCTGCTAATTCATTTGGTTTAGCAAGATCGTATTTTCTTAGTATGTATTTTACTTCTTGTTTTTTATTTTTAATAGAAACAATCACATCTTCATGAATATTTTCTATATTAATCACACCTTTAAATGGAGTTTTGATTTTTGGCTCCACAAGTAAAATTGCCGCATTTCTACGATTTGCTACGATATTTTTACCTTCTTTATTTTTATAAGTTTTAAGATTATAAAATCTGATAAAACCTTCTTTTTGTGCGCTTACTTGTCTATCTTGTAAATCCGTACTTGCAGTTCCCCCACTGTGGAAAGTTCTTAGAGTTAGCTGCGTTCCTGGTTCACCGATAGATTGAGCGGAAATAATTCCTACTGCTTCGCCTGGTTTTACCAATTTACCTTCACCAAGATTGATACCATAACATTTTGCACAAATTCCTTTTTTAGCTTTGCAGGTAATAGGAGTGCGGATATTGACACTTTTTATACCGCTTTCTCCAAGAATTTTTGCTTTTTCCTCATCCATTAAAGTACCTTCTGCAAAAAGCACAGAATTTGTAATAGGATCAATCACATCTTCAGCTAAAACCCTGCCTAAAATTCTTTCTTCTAAAGTTTCTATAATAGAGCTATCTGCGGTAATTTCATTGATTTCAACACCCTCATGCGTTCCACAATCTTCAATGGTAATTTTTACATTTTGCGCAACATCGATGAGTTTTCTTGTCAAATAACCCGCATTTGCTGTTTTAAGAGCGGTATCTGCTAGACCTTTTCTAGCACCGTGAGTTGAAATAAAGTATTCAAGAACATTCAACCCTTCACGGAAATTCGAAATAATAGGAGTTTCGATAATAGAACCATCAGGTTTAGTCATAAGTCCTCTCATCGCAGCAAGCTGAGAAATTTGAGCCGCACTACCCCTAGCACCAGAATCTGCCATCATATAAATAGAGTTAAAACCTTCTTTATCTTTTTCTACAAGCTTCATCATCTCTTTTGAAAGGACATTATTTGTACTCTTCCAAATATCGATGATTTTGTTGTATCTTTCCCCTGAAGTAATCAAACCAAGATTATAAGAATTTTGAATTTCTCTTACTTGTTTTTTTGCTTCATCTATAGCTTTTTGCTTGTCATTAGGAACAATAATATCTGCAATTGAAATTGAAATACCTGCTTTAGTTGCATACTCAAAACCTAAATTTTTGAGTCTATCTAAGAAACTTGCTGTAATCTCCAAACCACCTTGTTTATAAACATAATCCACAAGCGCGGCAATGTCTTTTTTCTTTAAGACTTTATTCCAGCTATTTTCAGGCACAAAATCAGGTAAAATGGATTTAATAATCAATCTTCCTGCTGTAGTGGTAATCTTTCTACCATCTACCATGGTTTGTATACTCGCATGAATATCTAAACACTTACTTTCAAGTGCCATCATCACTTCATCAATGCCTGTACAAATTTTATGCGAACCTTTAGCACCTGCTTTTTCTAATGAAAGATAATAAATTCCTAAAACCATATCTTGCGATGGAACGGTTACAGACTTACCGCTTGCTGGCAAAAGAATATTCATTGATGAAAGCATAAGCACTTTACATTCTGCAATAGCCTCTTGAGAAAGCGGTACATGCACTGCCATTTGATCCCCATCAAAGTCTGCATTAAATGCTGCACAAACTAAAGGATGAAGTTGTATAGCCTTACCTTCCACCAAAACAGGATGAAAAGCTTGAATAGAAAGTTTATGTAAAGTAGGTGCACGGTTTAGCATAACAGGATGCCCTTTTACCACTTCTTCTAAACATTCCCAAACTTCATTAGTTTTATTTTCTATCATTTTTTTAGCTTGTTTTACTGTGGTTGCATAACCTTTTTCTTCAAGTTTAGCTAAAAGATGTGGTTTAAAAAGTTCTAAAGCCATTTTTTTAGGCAAACCACATTGATCCATTCTAAGTTTTGGACCCACAACAATAACGCTACGACCTGAGAAATCCACCCTCTTACCTAATAAGTTTTGTCTGAAACGTCCCTGTTTACCTTTAATAATTTCACTTAAAGATTTCAATGGGCGTTTATTTGCTCCCTTTACAGCATTAGCACGACGACCGTTGTCAAAAAGTGCATCAACAGCCTCTTGAAGCATTCTTTTTTCATTTCTTATAATGATTTCCGGTGCATCAAGTTCCATAAGTTTTTTAAGACGTGTATTTCTATTGATAACGCGACGATATAAGTCATTCACATCAGAAACTGCAAATTTTCCACCATCTAAAGCCACTAAAGGACGCAAATCTGGCGGTAAAACTGGAAGATTTGTAATCATCATCCATTCAGGACGATTTGGTACGGCTTCA
>OAWR01000311.1_pt1 | contig 12074 bp, 6 predicted proteins | sample 1476931 | NCBI WGS metagenome assembly OAWR01 (sample SAMEA2580242, study PRJEB22360) | human gut metagenome | biome: human gut; feature: human-associated habitat; material: faeces | place: Denmark | collected 2008/2010 | reverse complement strand
AGGCCATCTGCAAAATTGAATCGGCAAATCCGCGCCGGGTGATTCGGGCCTTAGAAGTCATCGAATTGACAGGTACGCGCTTTTCCGAGCAGCCGCAGCCGCAACCACGCTATGAGACGTTGGTGATCGGTTTGACGACAGCACGCCCTGTTTTGTACGACCGGATTAATGCGCGCGTGGATACTATGATGGCAGCAGGCTTAGAAAATGAAGTCGCCAACCTGCTAAAAACGGTTCCCCCGGATGCGCAGGCGCTGCAGGCAATTGGCTACAAAGAATTGATCCCGTACTTTCGCGGGCAAGCTGATTTAGCAACCTGTGTGGCCTTGATTAAACAGCATTCACGTCATTTTGCCAAGCGCCAACTGACCTATTTTCGCAACCAGATGCCAACACATTGGTTTGACTTGGTTGCCCATCCAGAAGAAAAGACTGCTGTCGTTGCTTTGGTTCGTGATTGGCTAAAGCAACCGGCTAAAGGAGAAAAACATGAGTTGGACAGATAAATTTGATCCCGCATTATTAAAAATGGTTAAAGAAGTCGATACGCAAATTGCACCGCAACTGGCCGCAATTGATGGCCGCATTTTAGAAAATCAGGACAAGGTTCTTACCAGTTTCCAAAAACACCATGTTGCTGAGAGCTATCTAACCGGTTCGACCGGCTATGGGCACAACGATGAAGGGCGCGATGTGCTTGAAGAGATTTACGCTGACGTTTTGGGCGGTGAAGACGCGTTAGTACGCCCACAGTTTGTATCTGGCACTCATGCCATTGGGGTAGCTTTGCTGGGGTTGGTGCGTCCCGGTGACGAGATTCTCTATATTACCGGCAAACCTTATGATACGTTGCAAGAAGTACTTGGGCTGGCAGGCAATGGCATTGGGAGTCCTAAAGAATACGGGATTGGCGTTGATTATGTCGATCTTTTGCCAGATGGTGCGGTTGATAACGAGGCGGTTAAAGCCCGGCTTAATGCGAAAACCAAGGTAGTGGCTATTCAGCGTTCACGCGGCTATGCAACTCGGGATTCGTTTACGGTTGACCAAATCGCAGCGATGATCAAGGTGGTTCGCAGTGTGTTGCCAAACGTCTGGATTTTTGTCGACAATGCGTATGGTGAGTTCTCGGAAACCAAGGAACCGCTTGAGGTCGGCGCCGACGTTATGGCGGGATCGCTATTCAAGAATGCTGGCGGCGGCATGGCCAAGACCGGTGGCTATATTGTCGGCAAGCAAGATCTGATTGAGCGCATTAGCTACCGGTTCACGGTGCCAGGCCTCGGCGGTGCAGAAGGTGCAACGGTTGGCGCGCTGGCTGACATGTATCAAGGCTTTTTCATTTCGCCGCAAACCACGGGCAATGCCATTAAAGGTGCTATTTTTGAAGCAGCCTTGTTTGCCAAACTTGGCCTAGACGTTTCACCAAAATGGGATGCCCCGCGGACGGATTTAATTCAAACCGTTAATTTCGGCAATCGTGACGACATGATCAAGTTTGCCAAGGCGGTTCAGGCCAATTCGCCGGTTGACAGTTTCGTCACCCCGATTCCCGAGAAAATGGCTGGTTATGAAGATGAAGTCATCATGGCTGGCGGTACATTTGTTGCGGGCTCGACAATCGAATTTTCCGGTGATGGCCCACTGCGACCACCGTACACGCTTTATCTGCAAGGTGGGTTAACCTACGCCCACATTAAACTTGCAACGATGGGCGCGGCTCAATCGACCTTCTTTGACAAAGCTGACTAATATAAAACACAGGACACTAAAAAACGATTCCAGCCTTGCAATAAATTGCGCAGGCTGGAATCGTTTTTTTTGACTAGATGCTGCTATTGCGACTCGTGCGATTGACAAGCGGTTATTCTTTGTCCGCAACGACCTGCACATAGGGTTCGCCGTTTTTACCTGTGACAACCCCTTGAATTTCAGGCGTAAATCCTGGGAAGCGTTTGATCCCGGCAAATAAGGTTTCGAAATACTGGATTGCTTCTGGTCGCCAACGTTCACCAGGGACGACGACAAAAATTCCCGGAGGATAAGGTAAGGCCCCGGCAACTGCGATCCGTCCAGCCGCAGCTTGCAACGGAATGGTCTCAAACTGGCCGCGAACGAAACAGCGATCAGCAGCCTGCGCCGTCATGGCCGTTGGAATGTTGTTGGTCGCACTGAAAAGGAGTTGCTGCTGCTTGGCTAACCTCGCTTGGCGGAAAAAGTCAGACATTTTCTGACCGAGTGTTCGCAAAGTCAGGTTTGTGTAGGCTTGACCAGTTTCCGCCACCAGTTTTGGCAATGTCTCGGCAACCGTTTTGTTTGCAAAATAATCTGCTTCAAACTGACGTAATCCTTGGCGCAACCGTTGCCAATCAGCCTTGTCAGAACCGGGCGTCACCAGAAACAACAAACTGTTCAGATCTGCTTTTTCAGGAACAATGCCATGATCTAGCAGATAGCGATCAACTAGCCAGCCACTCACGCCTAATTCCGCGGTCGCTGGGAGCAAGACCGTCACTTTGCCGGGATCAAGAAACGCTTGATCGGGTTGTAGGCGTGGAAGCTGGTGCCAGGAAGCGTCAGGGGTCATGGCCCACGCGTCACTGGTGGTTAGTGCAGCGGTTGGCGGTGTTTTTGCTAACTGCGGATTTTCATAGGCTGAAAATAATCGGGAGTCAGTTAGGGAGCGCCGAAATTCGAGTGAAGCCGTGATCGCATCAGCCCAAATCTTTTTGCCACGCGGGCCTTGATTGATTGCGGTATTGGTCACCAGTGACGCATAAAGCGGATAGGAATAACTGGTGGTGACGTGTTTGAGGTAGGCGTGATTGAACTGCTCATGACTGACGTAGCGGGCTTGACCTTTGATATGGGCGTCTTTTTTATGGATTTGGGAAGCCTGACCAAAGCCGGATTGCTGTTTATGCACACTTTGCGTCATGATGATACCGGGATCTGCTGGGCCAAGTTGCAACTGCAGCGGATCCATTGCTTTCATAGCCGGGATAAACGGTTCATACCCGCCCCAAGCAGCGTCAAATGCAATGTAATCAACCAGCGGGCCAATCAGATCAAGCAGTTGCCGCACGTTTGGCACAATACCATCGAAGGTTTCCAACTCGAGAATCGCCAGGCGAAATGGTCGGGGTTCGTTTGCTTTTTTGGGGTCAACGGTTGCCGCGAGTTGCCGTAGTCGCTCGCCGGTAATGCCGGTTAGATCGACCGGGCCAATCAAGCCACGTTGCGTCCGCAGTGTGTCCAAATAAACCGGACGGGCATCATTTTGGACTAAAGCTGCGTTGTAAAAGGACTTATGATTATTGCGATCGAATAAGACCAGATCACCGGGTGTCAACAACGCGCTGGCCACAATGTTGTTCGATCCGGTGGTGCCATTGGTCACAAAGTAGGTTTCATCAGCATGGTATAGGCGCGCGGTGGCCTGCTCTGCTGCTAACGGGGTTCCCCCATGTGTTAGCATATCGCCAAGTGCAGTGACCACATCACTGGTGTCACTGGCAAAGAAGGTTTCGCCATACGCTTGGTGCAATAGATAACCGGCTGGCGCAAGTTCGTCATAATGACCGCTATGATGGCCCGGCGTTGCAAAACTTGTGGGGTCAGCCGCAGCATAGGCGAGTAAATCGCGTAAAAATCCGGGAACCATGGCAGACTCATACTCGGTTGCAGCGGTCTGAATCTGAGCCAGACTCGTAGTATCTAACCGCTCGATTGGGGTGATTTTTAATTGACTTTCAGGAGCGTACTCAAGATGACCGATCACAAAAACAGGCAAAGGGAGCGCGCTGGCATTTAACTGTGCTAGCGCCTGATGATCGGTAGCCCGTAAAACGACAGCAGCAAATGCCGCAAGTGGGTGCGAGGCAAATGGCAGCCAATCAGCCGGTATGTCCGGGGATGATAAGCTGGCGGTATAACCAACGTGAAGATGTAACGTCATGGAAGTAACTTCCTTTCAAGAATGATCAGACTATAGTTATCATACTTTCCGAGACTAAAAATACCTAGAGGCTGGCCCCAAAAAATTTAACTAAGGTACTGATAGCGGACTTACCTCGCACGTGCTTAAATATTTTACCGGAAAAAGGGAAGTTTTATCGCGTTGACATTTCGCTATTGGTCTATAACTGATTAAAAAGAAAAATAAAAATATACCGAATTTAACCATAAATGTAAGAAAACCTTACATGTGGCGTTGACAGGTGTTAAGTGGTTTGATAAGCTGACATCGTTGTAAAGGAGGATGCCTATGGCTGAGATCGCTGATCTGAGAACGCGATCGGTCTTGCCGATTGGTACAGTTATGTTGTTGACTGATTTGACCGCCCGCCAGATTCGTTATTATGAAACTCAAGGGTTGGTCAAGCCACAACGCAACGCCGGTAATCACCGAACATACTCGCTAAATGATGTTGACGAATTACTTGAGATTCGCAGTCAAATGGCTGACGGTTTTACGTTGGCTGATGTCAAGCGGCTAAAACATCCGCGTCACCGTGAAGATAGTGATGCAGAAGTTCGGAAGGTGTTGCGGGATGAACTGCTGAATCAAAGCCGACTGAATCAAAGCCCGGATCCAGGACCGGTCATTGGCTTCCGACAATCACACTAAAGATAGGAGTTCACGTATATGGCAAGAAAAGCAATTACCGCTGATGAGATCCGCCAGACAGTTAAGGACGAAAATGTTTTGTTCTTACGCCTGATGTTTACCGACATTAACGGGATCATTAAGAACGTCGAGGTGCCGATTTCACAATTGGAAAAGGTGCTCAATAACAAGATCACCTTTGATGGTTCCTCGATCGACGGTTTTGTTCGAATCGAAGAAAGCGATATGCTGCTTTACCCAGATCTTAACACCTGGCTGTTGTTCCCTTGGGAGAATGATCACGGTAAGATTGCTCGCCTGATCTGCTCCGTACACCGTCCGGATGGCACACCTTTTGGCGGCGATCCGCGGAATAACTTGATTCGGGTCGTTAATGAAATGAAAGATGCCGGATTCACAGCCTTTAACATTGGCCCTGAACCAGAATTCTTCTTGTTTAAATTAGATGAAGACGGCAATCCGACAACGCACTTGAATGATCGTGGTTCATACTTTGATTTTGCCCCGTTAGATATGGGTGAAAATTGCCGGCGTGATATTGTCCTTGAATTGGAAAAGATGGGCTTTGAAGTCGAAGCATCTCATCACGAAGTTGCGCCTGGTCAGCATGAAATTGATTTCAAGTATGCCGATGCACTTGAAGCAGCTGATAATATTCAGACCTTCAAACTGGTCGTTAAAACGATTGCCCGCAAACACGGTCTGTATGCAACCTTCATGCCAAAACCGCTTCATGGTATCAACGGTAGCGGGATGCATATTAACATGAGTCTTTTCCACGACAAAGGCAATGCATTCTTTGACCCGGATACAGGCGATCAATTGAGTGAGACGGCGATGCATTTTCTTGCCGGTGTGTTGCGACATGCCTATGCGTTAACTGCTATCAATAATCCAACGGTTAACTCTTACAAGCGGTTAGTCCCTGGGTTTGAAGCACCGGTTTATGTTGCTTGGTCTGGCAAGAACCGGTCACCTCTCATTCGGGTACCGCAATCACGTGGCTTATCAACCCGGTTGGAATTGCGCTCGGTTGATCCGACTGCCAATCCATACTTAGCGATCGCTGCCATTCTTCAAGCTGGTCTTGACGGGGTTAAGAACCAGTTGAAGCCGGAAGAAGCGGTAGATCGTAACATTTATCGGATGCAAGATGACGAACGTAAAGCGAACCATATTCAAGACCTGCCATCAACGCTGCACAATGCCTTGAAAGCATTGGCGGCTGATGACGTGGTCAAGGCTGCCCTGGGTAAACATTTGTATCAAAGCTTTATGGATTCAAAGAACCTCGAATGGTCTGCTTATCGTCAGCAGGTTTCTGAATGGGAACGGCAACAATACCTGGAATTATATTAAGTTCAGCCACCCAAAAGCTGTTGTTGGCACCCGAACTGCTGGCTAGCTAAAACAGTCAAGCATTTAACAATATTGAGAAGGCTTCAGACAGAAAAACACGTCTGAAGCCTTCTTTTGCATTTAATTTAAAATATTTTTAGAGTTGAAAACACTAAATGAGATAGCTACACTGTGTTTATCACATTTCTCTCATCTTACGCTGTTATAACTTGGTGCTTTGTTAAGTTCATACACGTGCTGAGTCGCGCTCACCATAACGCGCTCCCCAGCGTAGGAGCCTGGGTGTAAGGACCTTGGTCGCACACTGGCCAAAGCCCGGCCATCACGCCCAAGGCCACTTACACTCCGGCTCCTAACCGCGCTGGCTCGCGCTTATCATAACGCGCTCCCCAGCGCAGGAACCTGCGTGTAAGGACCTTGATCGCACTGGCCAAAGCCCGGCCATCACGCCCAAGGCCACTTACACTCCGGCTTCTAACCGCGCTGGCTCGCGCTCACTCTCATAAAAGGAAGGTTTTCGCATGAAATTAAATCAGTTTGCTCGGTTAACGCCTGATATTGATCAACAATTGAAGGAACTCGCACGCATTGGGTTACCCGCCGATCCGCAAGCACCCTTTGCGGATACTGCAGCTGCGATGTACGCAGCCTTTTTCCCTGAGGCATATCAACCCGCGGCGCAACAGGATAAGTTTGCTCAGGTTGCGGTTAATGCACACCAGAATCTTGCTGAGTGGTTGGCGACAAAGCCCACTCAAATGAAGCGGGCAGACTTTTATAATGTTGCGTTACAGCTCTTGGGCTTTGAGGCGTTTTCGGACTTTGATTTAAGCGATCCGATTTCATTTATGACTGTAACAAAACTACCGAGTGTTGCGCATGATTTGCTACATACTGCTGATTTGCTTCAGGCCAGCTACCTGTTACTGACCACGCGCACCAAGCACTTGGTTAGCTTTCTGGATGATTTAGCCAATCGCGGTTTTTTTAAGGATTTTCAGGCTCAAAGTTCGCAACCGGCTCATTTGCTCTTTAATGGCAAGGTGCAACAGGTGTTTGATGCGCGTCAAGCTGTTCGGGAGGTTGTCTGGATCGAATCAGATGTAGATTCTGACCATGACGGCCAACGTGATCTGCTCGAGGCAACGATTTATCGTCCCAAAGCCACCGATCGCGGGCTGAAAGTTCCGGTGCTTTTTACCGCTAACCCTTACTTTCATGGAACCAACGATGTCACCGCGGCGACGCATGTTCCGGAAACGGTTTTGGCGGTTAAACCACATGGCGCTTCGAAGGCGGAAGTCACCGCAGCGCCGGCTTCCAAACCAGAACTGCCAGCGCGACCGGTGACAGGTGAGACGAAACAGGCGGCGGCATACGCTGAGGAAAATAGTCCATATGCCTTCAATGATTATTTTCTGGCGCGAGGCTTTGCGGTTGTTTATTCAGCTGGTGTCGGGACGCGTTATTCGGATGGCTTTCGCACAATTGGCGGACCGGAAGAAACAGATGGGGCAGTTGCCGTGATTGAATGGCTGACGGGGAAACGCCGGGCTTTTACCAAATTTTTGCCGGATGGGGTTGCAATTAAGGCGTGGTGGTCGAGTGGCAAAGTGGCTATGACCGGTAAGTCTTATCTGGCGCCACTGGCCATTGCAGCGGCAACCACCGGCGTCGAAGGTTTGAAAACAATTGTTGCTGATGCCGGGATTTCGAGTTGGTATGATTACTATCGCGAAAATGGTCTCGTTGTGGCACCGGGTGGCTATCAAGGTGAAGATGCCGACGTATTGGCGGTTGATACTTTTTCACGGCAAAAATCCGGTGGCGATATGATTCGCCTTAAAAAGGCCTGGGAACAGCATCTGGCACAAATGACCCAGGATCAGGATCGGACAACAGGCGCTTACACTGCTTGGTGGGACGCGCGGAATTACCGAAAAAACGCGGCTAATGTCAAGGCGGATGTGGTCCTGATTCACGGGCTAAATGATTGGAATGTTAAACCAAAGAACGCCATTCGGTTCTGGCAGGCAATTGCGGATTTACCGATTCAAAAGAAGTTGATCCTGCATCAAGGTCAGCATGTCTACGTGCACAATGTTCGTTCCTTGGACCTTCTGGACATGATGAATCTTTGGCTGACTCATGAATTATTAGGAGTTGCCAATCAGGCAGAGCAGGTTTTGCCGAATGTATTGGTTCAGGATAACGTGACGCCGCAGACATGGTCAGCTTATTCGGACTTTGCGAACCCAGCTGCTGAGCATGTGACAACCACGGCTAATTTGAAAACTGATTTTGAAAGCGCAACCGATCAATTTTCGGATCATGCGACAGCAACATTCACGGCCCAACATGATACGAGTGCAAGTTTTGAAAAAGCAATTATTACGCCTAATAGCGCCTATGTTAACAGTCGTCTGTGGTTGACTCAGCCGGTCCTAGAGCATGATCGGGTCTTAGAAGGCATTCCGCATCTTGAGTTAACGCTAGCCGTTGATGCGCCAACCGGCATTCTCAGTGTGCGGCTGGTTGATTTAGGTAAGGCCAAGCGCTTTGAGGAAAATGCCGCAACGGTGGGGGCAAGTGGCTTGCAGTTGGGATTTGATTTTAAGACCACGGATATTGTTGAATTTAAACCGGCCAATAAGGAAACGCCAAGCAAATTGATCACGCTGGGTCATATTAATTTGCAAAACCCAAAAAATGCGTATGAAGTTCAAACCATCACGCCTGGACAGTTTTTCCATGTGAGTCTCGATTTGCAGCCAACGCATTATCACTTACCGGCTGGGCGGCAACTGGCACTGATTATTCATGGTGCTGATATGGCGCAAACGATTCGGCCGACAAAAGTCACCCATTATCAGCTGGATTTGGCCAAAAGTACCTTGACCCTGCCATTTCGCATTTAAGCGACACGATTAAAAGTTGCGAGTTGCCGATTGAAGTTACTCAAGGACAAGGATGTGAACTGAATGGCGGATCATCAAGCACAACGGATTGGTGTGCGCTGGGTTATCAAACAATTACCGTTTTCATTGATGGTGGCACTGGTTACTTTTGGCGCTGTAGGTACGTTTGAACCAATATTAAATGGCTGGGTGTTCGGCCAGTTGGCAGACATTAATTTTCATAATATGGGAATTGTTGGCCGCTATGTGCTCATGGCAACAGCAGCATATTTTTCAACATATCTTTCGCTCTATCTATACAACCGTGTTAGGCAGCGTGCTGTTCGATTATTGAACCAGGCGCTGAAAACCGTCTACTTTACAACGTCAATGGCTGAGGCCGGTACCAAGGTAACCGAGGTTTCTGACACCATTAATCAGGTCACCAGTGTTGGCAAGCAAATTGAGCAAAATTATTTTGTTACGCTTATGGATATGTTTCAGGAAGTTTTTGGCGTGATTGTGGTGGTCATCTTTATTCTGAAGATCAACGCGATTTTAAGTTTGATTTATGTGTTTTTTTCAGTCTTATCGTTGTTGCCGAGTCATTTCGGTCGTAAACGGTTAGATAAAAATTCGCGTGCTTGGTCAAGGGCGAATGCGTCATTGGTCTTGAATATGAAAGATATATTTCAAGGACGAATGGAAATTTTGAACTTTGAAGCATGGCAGGCATTCTTTAATCGCTTTCGCCAGCATCTTGCCAAGGAAGAAGAAGATTACGAACGACTGAACAATTTCCAGTATTTCTTGCAGTTCATTTCTTGGATGTTTGCGATTGCAGCAAATTTGTTACCGATTTTTATTGGTCTTTTGTTCATGGCGCAGGGATGGTTTGGGGTGACGACAGGTGTCATCCTGACATTGACGATGACAGCCGATGCAGTTGTGTACGGTGTTCGTCAGTTGAGCCAGTATCAAAGCCAGATTATCGGAACGCGTCAACTACGCGAGTTGCCGGTCGTTAAAGCATTTTCTGAGCCGATTGCAGATGAAAAACCAGTAACGCTAGCTGAGCCTGAAAGCGTTAAAGGTCATTTAACAATCAAAAACCTCACCGTTGTCCGTGATCAGCACTTAATTTTGGACGCGGTCAATTTGAACCTTAAACCGGATGCTAAGATTCTGGTAACCGGGCCTTCTGGAGTGGGAAAATCAACGCTTTTAAAAGCCATCACTGGTCAGCTTACTGCGCAGGGAACGGTTTTATTTAACAATAAGCCGCTGCATGCCGGTGACTTTGTGTTGGTTTCACAGAGCGTTTGGCTGTTTAGTGGTACGTTGCGGGATAATGTCACCTTGTATCAGGAATACAGCGATGAAGCCGTTTTACGGGTCTTGCAGGTTGTGGGCCTGGATAAGGAACTGGGTATTGGCATTCTTGACTTTGAAATTGTTGATAACGGCAGCAATTTATCCGGCGGCCAGGCACAACGAATCGGGATTGCCCGCGGCCTCTTGCGACAAAGTCCGGTCTTTTTACTAGACGAAATTTCTGCCAGCCTTGATCAGGCAAATGCCGACAAGATTCATAAGCTTATTTATGCCTTGCCGGTGACGGTGATCGAAGTTGCTCATCATTATAATGCGGAACTGGCGCAGGAGTTTGGGGTTGAAACTTACGAGTTGGTTGATCATACGTTGCAGTTGAAAAAATGACAAAATAGCACCGGTTGTATACCTTATGTCGCAGGGTGTACAGCCGGTGCTATTTTTGTGATAGAAAGGACTATTCTCGCATGTTTTTTTAGCTCACTGGCAAAAAATTCTTTTCCTGCTCTTTGTCCTAGCTTTTCCCGTTTTACTTTAATAATGTACCAGCCGGGATTCGAACCCGGGACAAACGGTTTAGAAGACCGTTGCTCTATCCAACTGAGCTACTGGTACAAATCGTTGTTAAGTATACGAGAACCGGGATAGACCGTCAACGGGTTCTTGCATTTTGCCATGAAGCGATAAGCCGATAATCAGGTCATTTCTTTGTATTTGATTGGACGCTGATGGGCAATAGCATGATACGATCCATGTAGTGCGGGCGTTTCCAGAACGAGCCTTCTTCGCGATAGGCTTTGGCACCACTTTCAAAAATAAGGGCCAGCTGGCTGTCATCCGCGTTTAGACTAATTTCTTCCACCGAATTAGGAACGTTAATAATTTTGTCTCCGGATTTCGGCGTGGCAAAGGTTAGCTTAGACCAACTTTTATCAAGGGGAATACGGATCCAGATTTTGCCGGGCTTGGCACCATTTGATTGACTGACAAAGGTGAGGCCGGTCTTGGCAATGGCAATACCTTGAATGCGATCCCAGCCTGCATTGACGGAATTGATGATCTTGTCATCCATGAGCTTCTTAGAAATGATTTGGAAACTTTGGGTATCGTTTTTACCTTCAAGTTGCGGGATAAGGTCGCGAATCAAGCGGTTAAATTGTGCTTCGGTAATGGCAGCAGGGAGGTTGTCATCGTTCACTGGTAAAGCAATGAGCGACCGATTAATGGCGTTCTTGCCATATTTGACGAAAACAAGTTGGTGATCATAAAGCGTGATGGCCGATGTCCGGTTAGCCAAGTGCAGTGGGATGCGCGTGGAATCGAGAGGCGCTTTTTCAACCTGAGCTTGATACGCATCAAGTGCTCGTTGAGAGGCATAACTAATCCCGGCGCCACCGAGTTTGGAGTTGTCGTCTGACCATAACAGCCGCTTTTTTTCGCGATCATAGGTGATGCCGCCGACGTGTGCTTTGGACTTTAAAATAAACGACTTACGGTAACGACCGGTTTTTTTGTTGATTTCCAAGATCAGCGAATTTAACTTGTGATCGCCATCGTATAGACTGACGAACAGGCTGTCTTTTGACTGGGTAACGCCTTGAGGGACCCAGTTTGTGCCAAAGCCGGCGCGTTTGGTTTTTGCGTTAATTGACCAGGCGCCACGCAGCCCGGGAATCACAACCAACTTTGTCCCCTTGGCGATCCGATTGCCTAATTGTGCCGACTGGGGGATTTCCGTGATTCGCTTAACGGCGGTTTGTTCAGATTGCAGTGGGCGTGGGTCGGCTTCCCATTTTTTAACGTCAGCAGGCTGATCAACTAGTTGCTGATAATGAAAATGGTCATAAAGCCACCAT
>OAWR01000301.1_pt1 | contig 12459 bp, 9 predicted proteins | sample 1476931 | NCBI WGS metagenome assembly OAWR01 (sample SAMEA2580242, study PRJEB22360) | human gut metagenome | biome: human gut; feature: human-associated habitat; material: faeces | place: Denmark | collected 2008/2010 | reverse complement strand
CGACATGGTCGGTGGGTGGGGGGCGAGCCATTGGCTGAGGTGGCTGCCGATGTTGAGGCCGTTGTCGCCTTGGTACCGGTCGATGAGGTGGAACACGAGGCGCAGTAGGATCGGGTCGCCGACGTCGCGTGTGAGCATCGCCTTCAGGGTGGTGCGGTCGATGCTGGGATAGTATTTGCGCACGTCGAGCTTCACGAACCATTTCGAGCTGCGTTCGCGGGTCCATCGTTTGATCGCGCGGCGGGCGTCGATGGTGCCGCGATTGGGGATGCTGGCGGTCTGCCATCGACCCACCTTCGCGTCGAACAACGGCTGGAGGGCCATGACGGCCACATGGTCGTATATCTGGTGTCTGACCGATTCGCGGCCGATGACGCGGTGTTTGCCGCTGATCGGTTCGACGCGGTTGAAGTACGTGATCCGGGTGTCGCGGTATCGGCCTTCGCGTATCTCGTCGGCGATCCGCTCGGCGAGGTTGTCGATGTCGGGGTGGGTTTCGAGGAAGCGGGTCACGTCGCGGCGGGACCGCTTGCCCTTGAGGTAGTGGTCGATCGCCCTGCGGACGAATGCGGGGGTTTCGCAACGGGTGTGCTTGCAATGGGTTTTCAGAGCGTTTCCTATCTGGACTATGCCGGCGTTCGACGGTGCTGGATGGGTTCGGGTCTACTGGCCGGGTGCTCGGTTTGATTTTCGGCTGGGCCGTGGCTTGCCCTCTCACTGGCTGGCGTGGAGGGTAGTTGTGGCGTAATGATCGTGTTGACAGGATTGACCGGATATGCGGCCCCCGATGTTCCACCTGCGGTTCGCGAGGTCGTTCCAGAGGTTCGCGGCGAAGACGCCGTACTGCACCCCATCCCTGAGGTTGCCGAAGCGCTGCACCACGCACGGACGTCGGAGGCGTACCGCCACAAATCCCAAAAGGCTGCGAAACGTCATGAGGGGGCTTTCGCCCCCTCGCTGCGCTTCACCCCCATCGCACTGCGGCTACGCCTTCGTGCGACCGAGCGCAGAGAGGCGGCCCCCAAAGTACCACCTGCGGTCCGCGAGGTCGAACCAGAGGCCCGCGGCGAAGACGCCGCACCGCACCCCATCCCAGAGGTTGCCGAAGCGCAGCACCTGACGGAGGCCTTGGGATGTGAGCGGGTTGGCCCCGATGGCGTCGCACATGCCGGTGGTGCTCGTCGCGCCCAGTCCCGTGGGGATGATTACGCCATTGGACAGGGTGAAGTCCTCGGCGTATCGCCATGAGTTGTCCGTGGTCTTGTCGCGTGGTGTGAATTCGCCGATTTTGGTGTAGTTCGTCGTCGAGGTCTTGCTGGCCTTGGTGATGTCGAACACGCGGTAGATGTCGAGTCGGCCCTTGTCGTCGCTTTCCTTGACGGCGTTGACGATGAGGTCGGCGTCGCTCTCGTAGATGCCGTTGAATAGTTCGATGCCTTGCAGCCGGATGGGCTGGTGGTTTGCGGCGAACGCGGCGGATGGGCGGCCGTCGGTGCCGAGCAGCTTGTCGGTGGCCCCGGTCTTCCACGGCATGCTGCTGACGAAGCATGCGGTGGTCGTGGTGATGGGGGTGCCGTCGAGGTTGAGGGCGGTGTTGTTGGCGTCGAGGTTGGTCTTGCTCAGGATGGTGCGGGCGCGGGCGGCGCTGTAGTTGCCGGCGTTGTTGCGTTCCTTGTCGGTGCCGACATTGACGGTGCTGCCGATGTCGAAGCTGCTGGCGGCGCTGGTGGCGATGATGACGCGCTTGACGCCGGTTTCGGCCTTGGTGACGGCGGTCTGCGGCGTGTACTGCCAGCAGCCGCCGAGCACGTCCGATTTTTTGGTGGCGTATTTGAGCATGAGCATGAGCTGGACATAGAAGGTGTCGCCTTGGCAGCGGCCGGCGTATCCCTGGCCCTTTTTGAGCGCGTAGTCGATGGCCCGGTTCTGCGAGCCGAATTCGCGGTCAATCTCGACGCCGCTGACGGACAGCGGCCGCAGGCTTGAGTCGAGCGAGGCGGCGTATTTGGCGAACAGCAGGCAGGGGCGTTTCGAGCCGTCTGGCAACAGCACGCCGGGCAATGGTGTGTAGCCGTCGTATTGGGTGTCGCTGTAGAGGAATTCGTTGTGGGTGCTCGTGGCTTCGAGCTTGTAGTAGCCGGGGCATGTCATGACGTACACGTCGCCGTTGGTGCCGTCGCGTCTGAAGCGGGTGTCGATGCCGTCGATGGCGGTGACGTGGGGCACGCCGTCGTCGCCGATGGTGGCGTTGACGTCCCACACGCGGAAGGCGTTCAGGGGCGCGTAGTCGTCGCGGCCGGCATTGTCGTTGGTGCTGATCTCGATGGTCAGGTTGGCGTTGTCTCGGGTCTTCACGCCCGTCGGCGTGTTGCTGTACGTGTATTTGGGGAACTTCACGCCGTACACCTTGCCGTCCTTGTGGGCGAGGTAGTAGCTGGCGATGTTGCCGTATTCGCCCTTGGTGCCGTCGTACTCGAAGCGCACGCCCTTGGCGGCGTTGGCGTGCACCTTGGCGATGAGCTGGGCGGTGTCGGCGAGGGTCATGACCTTCTGCGTGTTCGCCATGATGGCTCCTTTCGGTTTATCGGTTGATGATGTCGAGCGCCCAGTCGATGTCGGACTGGGTGAGCGGCGGGATCGTTTCGGCGTCGGACAATGCCGGCGCGATCACGCTGTCGTACTGGGCGTCTATGTCGGCTTGGGTCGCGAAGACCACGCCGGCGGCCGCGCTGGCGGCGATCTTGGCCTTGCAGTCGTCGGAGAGCTGCCGGTATTCGATCACGCTGGTGCGTGCCGCGTCTGCGGCGTCCTTGGCTTCGCCGGCCGCGCTGACGGCCTTGTTGATGGCCGTGGTCGCGTCGTCTATGAGCTTGTCGAGCACGCCCATCTGATCCTGCGCGTCGGGCGCGGTCGCGTCGAACACGGCTCGTTCGACGATGCCGTGAAAGTTGCGCGAACAAGTCTTCGTGCCGTTGACGCTGACCTCGATGCCCATGAGGATCGCGCCGGCGCGCTGCAACGCCTTGCGCGGCACGGCGACGCGGTACGTGGCCGTGGTGGTGCCGAACACTGCTGGCATGCTCACGCGGTCGCCCAGCCCGCTGCCGGGCGCGGTGTTGTAGGCGAGCGCGCAGGTGATTCCGTCGGTGCCGGTGATGGGGGTGCCGTTGTCGGTGAGTTCGACGGTGATGGTGCGGCCGTTGTTGTCGCCGGCGTTGAGGCGTATGTCTGCGATGTAGCCGTTGGCTAGGTCGAGTTGGATGGGTTCGCCTGCGGCTTCGCGGAAGCTGTCAAGCGTTGCCATTGTCGTCCTTGTTGAGTTGGTCGGTGAGTCGTTGGTTTTCCTTGGCGAGTATGTCGATCTGGGCTTGCAGTGCGGCGATCTGTATGGTGCTGTCGGCGAGCATTTCGCGGAGTTTGCCGATCATGGCCGGGTAGAGGTTTTTGTCGTCCATCAGTCGTGGTCCTTTCCGTCGTTGGTTTGGGTGAGTGATTCGATGAATCGGTCGGTGGCGTCGTTGATGTCGTCGGCGTGGTCGGCGAGGAGGTTGCCGAGTTCCGTTGGTTCGATGCCGGCGGGCAGCGCGATGGTGGTCGGGGCGTCGGTTTCGTCTTCGGCGGATGGGTTGGTGGTTGCCGTGTCCGGCAGGAGCGGGAGGCCGAGCAGGCCGCGTGTTTTGTTGCGGCCGGCGGTGAGCGGATCGTCGGGTGTATTGTCGGCGGGCGCGGTGGTGGTGTTGATGGCGTTTTCGATGGCGTTGTAGGCGCTTGTCCATGCGGTTTCGCCGGTTTGGGGGTCTGGGTCTGGTTCGCCGTGGTCTCGGACGTGGAGGATGGCGGCTACGGCTTCGGTGTCGGTTTCGATGCCGAGGAGTGTGCGCCATGATGCGATTGCGGCGAGTGGTATGGCGTCGTGGCGCATGTCGGGTGTGGGTGGCGTGGTGGCGATGGTGGTCATGCCGTCGGTGACTGCGGCCGGCGGGGTGGTGTCGGCGGTGAGGGGTCGGTCTATGAGGAGGGTGGGCTGGTCGTTGATGGTGGTGACTTGCATGGGCATCTCCTATTTCTTGAGGAATCCGATGGTGTGGAGCTGGTAGGGTTTGTTGCCTTGGAACAGGGCCGCATAATGCGTGTTGATGGATAGGTTGGAGACGACGCCGGTGCTGGTGTTGCGGTTCCAACTGGCATCCATATTGGTGACCACCCTCTCCGGCGGCGTGTACACCCAGACACTCCAACCGCTTGCCGTGCAGTCGGACACGGTGGCTATGAACAGACCGGGATCGTCCTGCCGGTGATCGACGGTGGCGAACGCCTTGTATGAGCCGTATTTCGCGGGATTGGAGGATGTGAGGGTGTATTGCGTGTATTTCATGGCTCCGATGTTTTGGCCTTCCCACCACGCGGTTTGGAAGGTGGAGCGCCCGCCGGAGAAGCCGCCGAGGAAGCCTCCCATGTACAGGTATCCGCTGTCGATGTCGGCTTGGATTCCGACCAGGCCATTGGGGTCTCGCGCTGCGAGCGTGGCGGTCGTGTCCCCGGTCTTGGGAGACCACAGACTTAGGTAGGCACGCCTACTGCTGGAATCGGTCGAGTCATAGTCCTTTTCTGCGGCGAGAAACACGGTGCCGACCTTGGTGGTGTTGTCGTCGGCCTTGCGTTCGCCGATTCTGGCGAACGCGCCGGGGTCGTGCTCCGCGCGGCGGCCGCCGTTGAACGTGAGCGCGCTGACTTCGCCCTCCTGCTGCGTGGTGGACTCGACCGCGATGTACGGGTGCCGGTACGAGCCGCTTCCGTGGTAGAACTGGATGCCTGCGCCTTCTAAGGAGTCCGTGCCGGAGATTTCGGTCTGTTTGAAACTCGGGCTGATTTGCACCCTGTTGCCGGTTCGGGCGGTTCGGAAGGTGCCGGTCAGGAGGTTGTTGGCACCGTTCCCGTCGAGGTGGACGGTTTCGTTGCCGTTGGCGTCGGTCATGGCGAACTGGCCGGTGTCGAGGTTCCAGTAGGAGCGTTTGCCGGTGATGACGCCGGTCTTCATATAGGTGGCGTTGATGTACAGCAGGCCGTTGGACAGGTAGAGGCCCTGTTTTTGGCCGTTGTTGGTGAGTTTGTCGAAGATGTAGGTCTGGGTCAGTTCCCCTTCGAAGGTGTCCACGTAGCTGCGGGCGGCGGTTTCGTCGGTGCATTGCAGGCCGGTCCAGTACCAGTCGGCGTCGGATGCGGCGGCGGTGTTGCGATCGACCTGCATCCACAGGCGTGCGGTTTTGGCGTTGGATGGCACGGTGTAGCTGCCGGACACGTATGTCCAGCCGCTCGCGTTGGCGGCGGCTCTGGCGATGGCCTGCCAGTGGTTCGTGCCGTCGGTGCCGATCCAGTAGATGCCGAAGATGCTGGTGACATTGCCGGCCTTGCGGTACGCCCAACCGGACAGGCGGAACGTGTGGCCCCGGAACGTGTCGAGCAGCCATCCGAAGTACGTGTCGCGCACGTTGCCCAGGTGGATCGCGCTCGTGATGCCCTCGGGGTGTGTGGCGGGCATTGTCTTGGTGAGTTTGCTCGCGCCGAGCTTGTCGAGGTCGTGGTCGGGGTCGCCGTTCGGGTTGCGCACGAGGTTGCTGCCGTAGGCCATGATCGCCTCGACGTAGGTCTTCGCGCCGGACAGTGCCGTGTTGGCCTTGGCGGTCGCGTCGCTTTTCGCGCTGCTGAGCGTGCTGGCACCCACGCGGTCGGCGTAGGCTTTGGCGGCGGTCTGCGCGTCCGTGGCGAGTTTCTGGGCTTGGGTCTGGGTGGCGAGGCCGGATGCCTTGTTGCCGTTGATGGTCGAATTGGCGGACAGGCTGAATTCGCCGGTGTCCATATCCCAGTAGTTCAGGCCTGCCGCGTCGGAGAGTCGGCCGGTGAACACGGTGTCGGCGAAGATGCCTTTGCCGTTGGCGAGGCTGCGGAAGTCCCAGTCCCCGTTCGGTTTTTTGTGGTCGGCGATGCGCCAGTAGCCGCCGCCGATGTGGATGCATTGGGTGGGGTTCTGGTCTTCCGGTTTGTCGTAGACGTAGATGCCCTGGCCGGGTTTGAGGTACGTGTATCCGCCGGTGGCGTTCATGATCTGGTTGATCCGGTCGATGAGGTCCTTCATGTACGGGCCGGTGCCGCCGGCGGCGCTGTTCCATGCGCCGGAGTTGGACACGAGCTTGTCGAGGGCCTGCTGTTGGGCGGCGAGGCGCTGCGTGTAGGATTGCCGGATGTTGCCGAGGGTGATCTTGGTGTCGGCGAGGCTGCCGGCCAGGTCTTCCTCGATCTGGAGGATGCGGCCTTCGAGGCGCAATGGTGTGGTGAAGCTGGTGTCGATGATCTGCACGCTGTCGCCGACGTCCGTGCCTTCCGGGTCGTATCCGGCTTGGCCGAGCGCCGTCACGTCGGCGGTGTAGGAGACGACGGGCGTGGTGCGGGTCTTGAGCGCCGCTTTGGTGAGGTTCAGGAGTTCCTTGGGGTCTTCGCAGTCGGGGAAGTCCACGCTTGCTTCGCTGTGGTGTTTGGTGCCGTCGGCTCCCACGATGCCCCAGTTCGCCAGCGCGTTGTCGTCTTGGATGTAGGGTTTGCCGTTGTTGACGTCGGCGAAGCTGATTTTGCGGCCGTAGCCTCCGGTGGCTTCGCCTTCCTCGTTGGTTTGTTCGACGCCTTTGCCCCACCCGTAGAGGCGGGTGATGACGTCACCGCTGTCGATGTCGCGTTTGATCTGGGTGAGGTCTTTGCCGTACTCGAAGCGTTTCGTGGTGCTGGTGGAGCCCCGGTGTTCGAGCAGGTGGATGATGCGTTGGCCGATCCGGTTGCCGGTCGGGTCGGGCTGGTATTCGGTCTGGACTTCGAGCCCGTAGGTGTCGGCGGTCTTCTGGACGGCTTCGAGGACGGTGCAGTGGTAGAAGGCGAGGTCGGCCATGCCGGTGATGGTGCCGGTCTCGACGGTGCCGACCGCCCACCGGGTGCCTTCCAATGCCTTGGCGAGGCAGGCTTTGGCGTTCGCGTTGCGGTTGCGTTTGTCCTCGATATAGGTGCGAGACAGTTCGGCGATGCCGCCGGCGCAGTAGGCGACGGTGACGGGCATGCCTGCGGCGCGGGCGGTCTGGGTGGACTGGCACAGGTATTCCGCCCAACGGCCCATCGAGTCCTTGAAGACGACCCGTTCGTCCTTGTTGATCTCGCCGATGGTGGTGATATCAAGTGTGTCGGTGCCGTCGGTGGCTCTGGTGCGGAGAGCCTTGATGACATAGGGCAGGTCGCCGAGCGGGTTGCCCCAGCGGTCGAAGATCATGTAGCGCATGGTCGTGTCTCCTAGATGAGGTCGAGCGGCCGGTAGGTGAGGATGCCGGTGCAGCCGGTGAGGGTGAGCGTGTGCACGCCGGGCGGCAGGGGGAAGTAGTCGGATTCGAGTGTGGGTGTCATGAGGTTGCCGTTGACGCGCAGCTCCCGGTGGTCGGGGTCGGTGTCGATGGAGATGCGGCCGGTGATCGCGGTCGTGCCGGCGATGGCGAGGGTGTGGCCGTGCGCGTCCTTGACGCTGACGGTTTTCGCCCCGCTGGCGGGGGTGAGCGTCCATGTGGGCCAGCATGGCCGGTTGCCTTTGACGTGGATCGTGTTCGCGCCCGTTTTGAGCGCGATGGATCGGCTGCGGCCGATCAGGTAGGGGTGGGCGTCGATGCTCATGGTGACGGTGGCGGCGATCTGTCGGGGGCCGGCCCATTTGTCTTCCCACGCGCCGAGGCTCATGCGGCCTTGGTATTCGCCGGGCAGGCTGCGCCATGAGAGCGTGACGATGGTGCCGGCTAGGGCGGCGAGCCGGGTTTTGGCGGCGAGGATGTCGTCTTCGCCGCCGATGGCGTACAGGCTGAGCGTGATGGCGCGGTCGCCCATGTACGCTGCCCCGGTCGGGTCGGTGAGGGTCAGGTCGAGCCGGCCGTCGCGGCCGGGCATGTCCTGCATGCTCAAGGTCGGTTTGGCGGCGTCGATGGTCACGCCGTCGGAGGTCAGGGACAGCATCATGCGTTCCAGCGGGACGCCGTTGAGCGTGGGGTCTTCGACATGCGGCAGGCGCATGCGCCGCTGGTAGAGCATGATGCTTTCCTCTCTGTTAACGGCCTCTCATGGCGAGGCTGTTGAGTTCGTAGCTCATTGGTTTGGCGAGCTTGCCGGCCATGACCTCGCCGCCACGGTCGTTGAGGTTGAGCGTGATGCCGGCGGCGAGGGCCGCGTCGATCGCGTCGATGATGTCCTGTTTGGTGGCGTATCCGCCGGCCTGTTCGTCCATCGTGTACGCGATCCGGCCGCCGTTGACGGTGCCGTGGTATGCGAGCGGGGTTTCGAGTCGGCTGGTGTCGGTCTTCAGGCTGACGGTCGGGACCATGTCGGTCAGTCCGTCGATGCTGTCGGCGACGAGGCCGCTGGCCTTGTCGATGCCTTGGGCCATGCCGGCGGGTATCCATTTGCCGACCTCGTCGCGGAAGATTCTCGATGGCGAGTGGATGCCGAGCACGCTCTTGGCCCAGCCGACGAGGCTGCTGCCGAGGTTGCTGATCGTGTTCCTGACCCAACCGAACGCGCCGCCGATGCCGTTGATGAGGCCTTGGATGACCTGACGGCCCGTGTCGTACAGCCATCCGCCGGCCCCGCTGACCGCGCCGAGCACGGTGTCGCGGATGCGGCCGACGGTGTTCGACACGGATTGGATGCCGTTGGACACGGCCGACGTGATCCCGTGCCAGATGTTTCCCAGGAACGAGCTGACGCTGTTCCATACGCTCGTCCATACGCCGCTGATGGCGTTCAGGACGGTCGAGATGGTGTTGCGCACATTCTGGATGCATGTGGACACCACGCCGCTGATCGCGTTCCAGATGGCGGATGCGACGGACCTGACCGCGTTCCAGACGCTCGTCCATACGCCGCTGATGGCGTTGAGGACGTTGCCGATCGTGTTCCTGATGCCGTTGATGATCGGCGTGAAGAACGCGACGATCCTGTTCCAGACATCCGTGAAGAACTGGCTTACGGCCGTCCATACGCTCGTCCAGATGCTTTTGATTCCGTCGAGGATGTTCGACAGGAACGCTTTGATGCCGTCCCATGTGGTCGTGAAGAACGATTTGATCGCGTCCCATGCGCCCTGCCAGTCTCCCTTGAGGAAGCTGAGGAACACGACGATGACGGTGCGGATCGCGTTCACCGCGGTCGAGATGTAGCCGCTGATGAGCGTGAAGATCGTGGACACGACGTTGTAGATCGCCGTCCAGATGGTGCTCCATACGGTGTTCGTGCTGTTCATCTGCTGGGTGATGAACGAGAGTATCCAGCCGAACACGGTGTTGATGCCGTTCTGGATCGCCTGCAACGGGGCGACGATGAGCGCGCCGATGACGGTGAACACGTTGACGATGAAGTCTCGTATCCCGGTGAAAATCGTCGTGGCGGTCGTGCTGATGCCGGTCCACACGCCGGACAGGAACGTGGTGATCGACGTCCACGCGCCGGTGACGCCGCCGCTGATCGTCTGCCATAGGCCCGTGAAGAAGCCGGCGATGCCGTCCCATGCGGATTGCACGCCGCCTGTGATCGTCGCCCATAGGTCGGCGAGGAATTCGCCGAGCCCGTTCCATATCGCCTTAGCGCCCTCCACGAGCGCGGCCCATGTCTCGGACAGCCATGAGGTGAACGCGGCCCACGCCTTGCGGCCGACCTCGGTCTGGGTGAAGAACCAGACGAGCGCGGCGACCACCGTGGCGAAGATCGTGACCCAGAATCCGACGGGATTCGCCTTGAGGACGGCGTTGAAGGCCCGTTGGATGGCGGTGCCGGCGCTCGTCACGGCGTTCCATGCGAGTTGCGCGTTCTGCGCGATCTTGGTGGATGCGGCTATCTTCTGGATGCGGCCGGAGATGCCGCCTATGCCGTTGACGAGGTCGGTGACGCCGTTGGCGGCGTTCTTGACCTTCACGGCGGCGTTGAAGATGCCGTCGAGCCCGCCGGCGACCGCCGTGATGCCCGCCGTGGCCGTTTTGAAGCCGAGGAACGCGGCGACGGCCGGTATGAGCACGGGCGCGAGCTTGCCGGCGTTGCCGACGATGAGGTTCAACGTGTCGGCGATGAGTTTTATGGCGGTCGCGACCCCGTCGGGCGGCATGAGTTTCACCCAGTCGATGACCATGTTGACGACGCCCATGATCGCGTCCCGAATGGTGTCCCACGCGGATTTGAACGCGGTGATCGCGCCGTTTTCCTCCAGTTTGGAGTAGAGGCGCTGGAACCAGCCGATGAGCCCTTCGATGCCTGCCTGGACGACGGGCACGGCGTTGGTGACTCCGTCTGCGATCCAGCTCATGCCGCCGGTGATGGCGGGTTTGACGCTGTCGAGCACGCTCGCGCCGAGCTTGACGAACGCGGCTTCGAGGTTGCCGGTGGCTCCCTCGATGGTGCTGGCGGATGTGGCGGCTTCCACGGCGGCGTCGGTGAAGCCGAGCGACATGATCGCGTCGTTGAATTCCTGCGCGGTGATCTGCCCGTCGGCCATCGCGTCGCGGAAGTTGCCGGTGTAGGCTCCGGCTTCCTTGAGTGCCTGTTGGATTTTGCCGCTCGCGCCGGGAATCGCGTCAGAGAGCTGGTTCCAGTTCTCGGTCGTGAGTTTTCCCTGGCCGGCGGTCTGCGTCAGCACCATCGCCACGGACTTGAAGGTGTCGGCGGAGCCGCCGGCGACGGCGTTGAGGTTGCCTGCGGCTTCGGCGAGCCGGTCGTAGTTGGGCACGCCGTTGGCGGCCAATTGGGCGGTGGTGTTGCGGATGTCGTTGAGGTCGTAGACGGTCTTGTCGGCGTAGTCCTGCGTGCTGGCGGTGAGTCGTTTGATCTGCTGTTCGCTGACGCCGGCGAAGTTCAGGGTGCTGGCGAACTTCTGGGCGCTGTCGGAGGCGCTGGTGATCTCGCCGGACAGGCCCATGAACGCTTCGATGGCCTTGCCCGCGACGCTTTGCGCGATGCCGGTGATGACGCCGAGTTTCGCGCCGAAGCCGCCGGCGAAGCCGTTGCCGGCTTTGATGCCGGCGGTGTTGCCGGCGGTTTCCGATGCGCTGCCGAACGCCGATTCGATGGCCTTGCCGACGCCCTTCATGCTGGGCACGACCTGCACGAACGCGGTGGCGATCTCGATTGCCATGCTATGCCTCCCTGATGGTGGTGCGCGGTGCGGCCAGGTATGCGGCTAGTTGTTCGTCGTCCATCGCCACGGCCTCGCCGCCCGTGGCTTCATGCCGGACGGTGCCAGGGCGTTGGAGTTGTCCGCGCCAGCGCGCGCCCTTGCGTGAGGCTTCCTTGGTTTTCGTCCAGGCGAGGAACGCGAGGCTGTCGCGGATGTCGGCGAGGAGGTAGGTTTGGTCGTCCCATGCGAGGCGCGGGTTGAGTTTTTGCCAGATGATGGACTGGCGGGGGAGGTTGGCGGCCAGTGCGGCCGCCCGGTTGGCGGGCAGTTCGCCCGTCCATATGAGGTCGGGGTTGAGCCCATAGAAACGCTGGAAGTCCGCTTCGAGCGCGTCGGGCGCTGTGGCGAGCATTCCTATGAGCGTCAGGAGTTTGGGGCGACCTGTTCGAGGAGTTGGGCGATGAATTCGCTGACCTTGTCGATGCTCACGCGCCCGGTGTCGGGGTCGCGCAGCGCGTCCTTCATGGCCGTGTACTGGTCGCCGCACAGTTTTTTGAGGAAGGGGACGATGGCGAATGCGCCGGTGCCGTCGCCGGTCTGGGCGTTCTGGAGGTCGTAGAGGTATTCGACCATGTCGAGGTCGTTGAAGATCGCGGGGCCGACGGTGACGGTGACGCCCATGACTTCGACGGTCTTGGGCTGGTTGTTGGGGGTCTTGTGGTCCTGCGGCTGCTTGGCTGCCATATGCGTGTCCTTTCAGGGTGGAGGGGTGCGCCCGTCGGGGCGGCGGGCGCGGGGTGTGGTTACTTGTTGGCGATTGTCGCGGTGGTGACTTTGGCGATGTATTCGACGCTGGTGGCTCCGTTGATGAGGTCGCTCGGGTTGGCGCTCATGGTCACGCCGTAGCCGATGGCGTCGCCGGCGCTGTAGGTGGTGTCGTCGAATTCGGTGATGGTGCCGTCGGCGACGACGATGCGCTTGACTCGGTTGCCGGTCATGGCGATCTCGAACACGAGCACGAGGCTTTCGCCGGACGGGATGGCGTGGTAGACGGTGAGCTTGTCTGCGGTGCCGGTGACGTTCGCGGTGCCGAAACGCAGTTTGAGGCTGGCTTCGTTGGTTTCGATCATGTTGAACTGCCATGTCTCGCCGTAGCCGCTGATCTCGGACAGCACCTTGATGCCGCCCATCTCGTTGATGTCGGTGGTGTCGGTGTCGGTGGCGTTGGTGACGCCGTCCTCCGACAGGTAGCCGACGCAGGTGTAGGCTGCCGGCGCTCGACCCCA
>OAWR01000300.1_pt1 | contig 12463 bp, 8 predicted proteins | sample 1476931 | NCBI WGS metagenome assembly OAWR01 (sample SAMEA2580242, study PRJEB22360) | human gut metagenome | biome: human gut; feature: human-associated habitat; material: faeces | place: Denmark | collected 2008/2010 | reverse complement strand
AGTACCCATGTTCCTTTCTTTTTATTTATATTTTTTATAAATAAAAAGATGTTTTTAACCTAAGTAAAAATACTAGAACTTTACCTTTTCTTTAAATTTTTGTTTATAAAAGGATTGACATATTCTTAGTCATTCTATAATCATATTTTAATTTCATACAATAATTTCTATTTAGTACGGATTATTAAAAATTTTTTCTAGAGTTTCACCATTTTTTGCAACTTCATCTAGTGCATGTTTTGTTGTATATCTAATATTTTGTGGTGGGTAAGTATCTCCTAACGGAATTAAGTTGGCATATTTTTCTGGTTTCCCATCAAAAATAAGTTTCCAATATCCTAAAAAATTATCTGATTCAACAATATCTTTTACTTTTGCAACATATTGTATACCACTTCTAGGTGCAACCTCATAGCCCGCAATATATCGAATTTTATTTTTCTTTGTCTTACCTATACGAATATCATACCATTCATGATCTTCTAAGAATACTTGTTGAAACCCTTCTTCTTGTGCTGGGACTATTATCGTTAAATCATCTTCTATATCATCTGGATTGTTTTCTTTATCTGAATCTACACCAACTAAAGCGTCCAATGTATCCAACATTTCATTTTCTTCAACATAAGTATATTTAGAAATAAGATTATCTTCAAAAGAATTTAAGGCTTTTGATATTTGAGAAACAACCTTTTCAACATCCTTTTTTAATGTTTCATAGTCATCTTTGCGAAAAAACGTATTATGAGCAATAGCATTTCTTTTTGCGATAGACTGACTAAGAACAGTACTCAAACTATTTGATAGTTTATCACTCTCTTTGATGCTATCTGATATATATCTATCCCATATAGACCTTGGAGAAGTCTTTAAAATTTCGCTATTTGCCATCCGTAGTTTTTTTTCTATATCCTGCCAATTATTTAAGTCCCCTACTTCTAGATTTTTTGAAATGTTTGATATAACTGAATCTAAATTTCCTAGAGCTTCTATAAAATTTTCTTGGCCATGGTTTTCATCATTTTTTTCTTCATAGATAGTAAATAATATTTTGGATAAATCACTAAAATATTTGCCATCTAAAGGTTTATATTTTTTCTCTTTCGATTTTCTATTGTCTCTAATTGATAAACTATTTGTCAGACGGGTCTCCCAATTTTGAGTATTAGATTTCAAAAACATTACCTCAGAGATTAATGCACGAGTCTTATTTTCAATAACATGAATTAATTCATAAGCTTCCTTGCTATAATATTGAGATAAAGCATCCTCTAATATAAACATTTCTAAATTATTGTATGACTCAATAAAATTATTAAGCTCACTATCCATGAACTCAAACTGTTCGATATCTGACTCTTTTTCTAAGTAAAAAATTAATACGAAAAATTTTTTATTATCTTCTTGGGAATCAGTGTTCATCATCTTTAATTCATATCTAAACGAACGTCCTTGAACACTAACAAGATTCTTATCACAAGATAAACCTGTAGTATCATTAATCGACTGTAATAATTTGTGTATATCAGAATGTATATTTTTTTTTGACTTATTTTCTTTCGAGATGATTAAATATCTTGAAGTTCTATCCATTTAAAAATCAATTCCTTTCCCAAACTCAACCACACTATCTGGTTCATCACTAAACAAAGTCACATGACCCATTTTGCGGTTGTGCTTCGCTTCTAGTTTACCATACATGTGGAGGTGAGCACTTGGATTTTCTGTGACATAACGCTCAGCTGCTTCGACGTGTTGGCCGAGGATGTTGAGCATGACAGCTGGTGCATGAAGGTGGATTGCTGGAAGTGGTGCTCCGAGAACACCCAAGATGTGCGTGTCAAACTGTGAAAAGTCGCAGGCTTCGATTGAGTAGTGTCCTGAATTGTGCGGACGTGGTGCGATTTCGTTGACGATGATGTCATCAGCTGTCGCAAACATTTCCACACAGAGAGTGCCAGAGAGGTTAAGTTGCTCGGCAATCTTCACTGCCATAGCTTTAGCTTTCTCAGCTAGACTGTCAGAAATGCGAGCAGGCACGATAGTTTTAGAGAGGATATTGTTGCGGTGGATATTTTCCTGAACTGGGAAAACCGTCACATCCTTGCCGTTACCAGACACGATGACAGAAATTTCAAGGTCGAAGTTAACGAACTCTTCCAAGACACACTCGGCCGAGTTAGCAAGGGCATTTGCCTCTTCCAAATCGTCAGCTGATGTGATGACTTTTTGACCGTGGCCATCGTAACCACCTGTCGCAGTCTTGAGGACGTATTTTTTAGAAAGGTCAATATCTTCCAAATCAAGGCTAGATGTCACGACCTTGTAAGGAGCAACGGTTACTTTAGCCTTGTTTGAGAGGAAGTCCTTCTCAAAAATACGGTTTTGTGAAATGCGAAGCAGGTCTGTCCCTTGTGGAAGCTGACCGTCTTTGATAACAGCGTCAAGGCCGTCAGCGTCGACATTTTCAAATTCATAGGTAAGAACATCACAGCGGTCTGCCAACTGACGAAGGGCATCTACGTCATCGTAGGGTGCCACGATAACCTCAGACACACGAGAAGATGGACAATCTGCTGCAGGATCAAGGGTGATAACCTTGTGGCCCATGTAGATAGCTGAGATAGCCATCATCTGACCGAGCTGGCCACCACCGATGATACCAATGGTTTTAGTTGAGCTCATTTGTAGACTCCTCTGCGATTTTTCCTTGTTCTTCAGCAAAGTTAGCAAGCGCATCCGCAATGGCCTTGTCTTCTACTGAGAGAAGACGGAGGGCAAAGAGGGCAGCATTAGTCGCACCAGCTTCACCGATAGCCATGGTTGCGACTGGTACACCACCTGGCATCTGAACGATAGAATAGAGCGAATCTACACCGCTAAGAGCACGTGATTTGACTGGTACACCGATGACTGGAAGGGTTGTTTTGGCAGCAACCATACCTGGCAAGTGAGCTGCGCCACCCGCACCAGCGATGATGACCTTAATGCCACGGCTACGTGCTTCTTCAGCATGTTTGAACATGAGGTCCGGTGTACGGTGTGCGGAAACAACTTTCTTTTCGTAAGCGACACCAAAGTTGTCGAGGACTTCAGCGGCTTTTTGCATGGTTGCCCAGTCGGATTTTGAGCCCATGATAATGGAAATTACTGGTTTCATAGTTAATATCCTTTTTCTTTTTTGATAATGGTCTTAGGTGGTGGGGACGGAAGCAAACCTTCGGTTTCATTCCTAAACTTTGAGCCTAAGGTCTCAAAGTTTCCCCCGACCAGAACAAAGACTGTTCTGGTCTTTTCACCACGGCGACCATTATCTTAGTTAGGCTCGCTTTCGCTCGCCATTGACAAATAATAATGTCTGTTAATCTTTTATCGCCTTGCTACCGATATCATTTCGATAGAAGAGGCCTTCTGTGTTTTGGTTGCTGAGTTCGTTGTAGATGATGTTTTGGCCGTCTTTGACGGTGTCTGCTGTTGTGACAAGCATGTAGACACGTCCTCCGTTTGAGAGGAGGTCTTGCCCATTCTCAGCGAATTTAGCACCTGCATAATAAGTGATGATGTCACCCTCTGTCTTGGCTGGAAGCTTGACACCCTTCTCATAAGCGAGTGGGTAACCGTTTGATGCTACAACCACACCCAGTGTCACACCCTTGTCGGTCCAAGTGATGACTGGCTCTTTACCATCCAAAATATCAGTGATATTTTGCGCAAAGTCAGATGTCAAACGAGGCAAGATGATTTGCGTCTCAGGATCTCCGAACCGTGAGTTGAACTCGATGACTTTAGGTCCGTCAGCTGTCAAGATAAGACCAGCGTAAAGCACACCAGTGTAAGGACGACCTTCTTTAATCATGCCTTCAAGAACTGGCTTGACAATAGTGTCAACCGCTGTGTCAACCACGCTCTGTGGCAAGTGAGGAACCGGCGCATAGGCACCCATCCCACCAGTGTTAGGACCCTTGTCGCCATCATAGGCACGTTTGTGGTCCTGAGCCGTTGGCATGATGTAGAACTTGTCCCCATTGACAAAGGCAAAGAGAGAGAACTCTTCCCCGTCAAGAAATTCCTCGATGACCACTCGCGCACCTGAGTCACCAAATTTATTGTCCAAAAGCATCTCGTGAGCAGCTTCGACGGCTTGCTCAACCGTTTCAGCAACGACGACACCTTTACCTAGGGCCAAGCCGTCTGCCTTGACGACGATTGGAGCGCCTTTTTCCTCGATGTAGGCCTTGGCTTCCTCGAAATCTGAAAATGTGCCATAGGCTGCTGTCGGAACGTCGTATTTGACCATGATTTCCTTAGCGAAATCCTTAGACCACTCCAACTCAGCCGCAGCCTTGGTCGGACCAAAGGCTTTGAGTCCTGCCGCATTGAAATCATCCACGATACCAGCCGCAAGGGCATCATCTGGACCGATAAAGGTCCAAGCAATATCGTTCGCCTTTGCGAAGTCAATCAGCTTAGAATGTTCGGAAATTCCGATATTGATCAAATCAAGACCGTCCAATGTCATCCCGTCATTACCAGGAGCCACGAAAACTTGCTCAACGTCCTTAGACTCCAATAATTTCTTGGCAATCGCATGTTCACGACCACCAGAACCAACAACCAAAAGTTTCATTTGAAAGATACCTCAATATCAAATAAGACTAGGGGCAAATGCCCGTTAACGACAATCATTCGGAAAAATTAGCAATTTTCACGAATTATACATAACCATTATAACATATTTGTTCGGAGATATGGGGGTGTAGCCAAATTTGAACACAAAAAAGGCGGCCACTTGGACCACCTCTTAGGAGATTATGAAAATGAAAAAAGTTATTTAGGATTAATGATAGTATAGTCTAAACAGCTTAAGGGAGGCTTAAACGCAAAAATTATCTCCATTTTCCTGAAAAACTGCGAATAGGTAGGTGGAGGTTAAAATGAAGAAAAAATTACTAAATTGTCTCTTACCGCTAGCTTGTCTAGCGACTGTTTCGGTTTCGTGTGGAAGCTCTGCTCAGGCGGCTGTCCTCGGAGATGACTATCCTTCCTCTTGGAAATATGGGGGCTTCGGCGTGGACCCTTGGACTATGTACTGGCGTCAGTGTACGTCCTTTGCAGCCTATCGCCTCAGCAACACCAATGGATTCACCTTACCAGTAGGTTATGGAAATGCCATCACCTGGGGACCAATTGCACGAGCGAATGGACATCGTGTAGACATGAATCCTGCTGTTGGAAGCATCGCTTGGTTTTCAGACGGTGTCAACGGAGCTGGATATATGGGACATGTGGCTTGGGTAGCCGAGGTGAATGGCGATCAGGTCACTATTGAAGAATACAACTATAATGCTGGGCAAGGGCCTGAGAAATACCATAAACGCAGTTTCCATAAGAGTCAAGTGTCTGGTTATATCCACTTTAAAGACCTCGAATCAGGAGCTCAAACTAGTAATCCAACCAACTCTTCTATCAAGGTTGGCGATACTGTCCGATTTACAGGTACTTTCCGTGTCACATCAATCGTAGGAAGTAATATCACTAGCCAAGACCTAGCTGGAGGTACACCAACCAAACACAATATTGTAGATCCTGGACCCGTTCTTGAAGTTGATGGACGAGGCAATCCAACATCAGACCAATACCTCAATCCTGGTGAGACTTTTACCATTCCAGGTAACTTCAAAGTGCTTGCCATTGATCCACCAAGCGATGGCGTCCTCGTCCAAATCGGAAATCGCAAGACTTGGGTAACCCAGTCTGTCCTTGAAAAGGTTTAAATCTATTGAACAATCGTGCGAACGGTTGTTTTTTCATGCACTGAAATAAAAAAGCCCAGCTAGTGCTGAGCTTTTAGGAGATTTATGAAAAAGAAAAGTTTTTTAGGATGGTATTAGTATAGCTTGGGTAGCTTAAAGGAAACTTAAGGCATCTAAAAAAACATCCAATTCCTTGGATGCTTTGTGAATTCTTAATGACGGAAATGTCTCACGCCTGTAAAGATCATTGTCAAACCATGTTTATCAGCTGCTTCGATTGACTCTTGGTCACGGACTGATCCACCCGGTTGGATGATTGCTTTGATACCTGCTTTAGCGATTTCTTCCACGTTATCTGCAAATGGGAAGAAGGCATCTGAAGCAAGAACAGCGCCATCAAGACGGTCTTTAGCTTGATCAATGGCGATGCGGACAGATGCCACACGGTTGGTTTGACCAGGGCCAACACCAAGTGTCATGTGGTCGTTAGTCACGATGATACCATTTGATTTGACGTACTTGATAGCTTTCCAAGCAAACTCCAGAGCTGTTGCTTCTGTCTCAGTTGGTTGGCGTTTGGTAACCACTTGCCAGTCAGCTGGGCTTTCTTTAACAACGTCTTGGTTTTGAACGAGAAGTCCACCGACAACACCAGTGTATTCTGCTTCTGCTTCGCTGGCATCTTGAGCGTCAAATGGCAACTCAAGGATACGCAAGTTTTTCTTCTTGGTAGTCAAGATTTCAAGTGCTTCATCTGTATAGCTTGGTGCAATGATGATTTCAAGGAAGACACCGTGCATTTTCTTAGCCGTCGCAGCGTCAACTTCACGGTTGAGGACTACAATACCACCAAAGATTGACACTGGGTCAGCTTCATAAGCATAGTCCCAAGCTGTTTCAATGTCGTCAGCTTGGCCGATACCACATGGGTTCATGTGTTTGAGAGCCACAACTGTTGGACGGTCTTTGAAATCACGGATGATACGGATAGCAGCATCAGCATCACGGATATTATTGAATGACAATTCTTTACCGTTAAGCTGTTTAGCTGAAGCAATGGAGTAAGCCGTTGGCAAACCTTTTTGATAGAAATCTGCGTCTTGTTGAGGGTTTTCACCGTAACGCATAGGTTGCTTGAGGTCATAAGTCAAAGTGAGTTTTTCAGGTTTTGTTTCACCCACTTGAGCTGTGAAGTATTCTGCAATCAAAGCGTCGTATGAAGCTGTGTGACGGTATACTTTTGCTGCCAAACGTTGGCGAGTTTCGTAACTTGTTTCACCGTTTGCTGCCAATTCGTCAAGAACAACAGCATAGTCAGCAGGGTCTACCACAACTGTTACGCTAGCGTGGTTTTTAGCTGCTGAACGAAGCATTGATGGACCACCGATATCGATGTTTTCAACTGCGTCAGCGTAAGTCACGTCTGGTTTGAGAATGGTTTCCTTGAATGGATAAAGGTTTACCACAACAAGGTCAATCAATTCGATATTATTGTCCTTAGCCGCTTGAAGGTGGCTATCGAGGTCACGACGAGCGAGGAGACCACCGTGGATATTTGGGTGAAGGGTCTTCACACGACCGTCCATCATTTCTGGAAAACCAGTCACATCATCAATAGCGATAGTGTCTACCCCCGCATTGTCAAGGACAACTTTGGTACCACCTGTTGAGATGATATCCCAACCTAATTTTTTGAGTTCTTGGGCAAATTCAACGATGCCCGCTTTATCTGAAACACTAATTAGTGCACGTTTAGTCATGTTTTTTCCTTTCATTTATCAAATTTTTGTCCCAGCTGGATCTACATACCAAAAATGATTACTATTTCTTTTACATTCTAAAGCTGGTACTTTCTTGGTAATCTTTCTTTTTTTAAAGTTTCCATTTTCATCATAATAATCAAGCCACTCATATGGTTTATTATAGTATTTCAATTTTCCACCACATTTTGGACACGGTTCGATATGTAATTTTTCAATATTCAATCTCTTTTTCTCACCACTAATTGCATAATTAAATTTAAGGGGATAACGAGTTTGATTCTTAGTAATTTTTCGCAAAGAAAAAATGATACCTGAAAAAATAAACAAACCTAAAAAAATAAACAAATAAATTTGCTTTTCTTGAACATTAGGAATATTCCCATTAAAAGAATTTTTAGCCCATTTTACAAACGGTTCAAAAAAATTGTAAAGTGGTAATAAACTTCCTATTGAAGCGAAGAAACCAATCCAACTCAATACTGCCATTGTAATTGGACTTCTCCAAATTGGTTCAGGTTCATAAGTAGCAACTTTTTCTGGTGGATCTTGATTAATTTGAATGTTAACATCTCTACCAGCTTTGTTCTTCCAATTATTAAAACTATTACCCATCTTCTTTCTTCTCAACTCCCAAACTATCCAACACTTCTGGATAGAGTTTGTACTCTGCTTCGTGGATGCGAGTTTCGAAAGTGTCAAGGGTATCATCTTCAAGGCGTGGCACACGGACTTGTTTGATGACCTTACCTGTATCAACGCCAGAATCCACCCAGTGAATAGTTACACCAGACTGGTCAACACCTGCATTCCAAGCATCCTCAATGCCGTGAGCTCCTGGAAATTCTGGAAGATAGGCAGGATGGATATTGATGATACGACCTTCATAAGCTGCTAGCAAGGTTGGGCCAACGATTTTCATATAACCGGCCAAACAAACCAAATCAATCTGGTGATCATCCAAGAGTTTGACGATAGCCTCTTCATAAGCCGCTTTATTGTCAAATTCCTTGAGTTCAAAGGCATGGCTAACCACATTAAGATTTTTGGCACGTTCTAAGACATAGGCATCACGGTGATCTGAAAAGATAAATTCTACTGGAAATTGTTCCGCAATCACCTGAAAGTTTGAGCCGTTGCCAGAGGCAAAAACAGCAATCTTCATATTCGATACAAAGGGACGTTTCGGCTAGCCGAACAGTTTCGTAGAAAAATAGGAAATCATTGCTGGGTGCTTGCACACAAAATGATTTCTCTTTTTTCCTAGAAAATGAGTCCCGTGTTCAGTTAGGCTTACTAACCAAACACTCCTTTCTACAATTTCTCCGTACAAAATGGTGATAGCACCATTATTTAATCACCACACTTGCGCCATCTTTCTTCACAATACGACCGATTTCATAAACAGGTTCGTCAAGAAGTTCTTTGACGCGTTCAACATTTTCTGGTTTAACCGCAAGCATGAGACCAATACCCATGTTGAAGATTTCAAACATTTCTTCGTGTTTGATTTGGCCATACTTTTCAAGGGCTTTGAAAATTGGAAGAACTGGCACTTTGCTTTCGTCAATTTCAGCAGCCAAGTCATCTGAGAACATACGTGGTACATTTTCAATGAAACCACCACCTGTGATGTGAGCAATACCGTTAACCAATTCTTCTTTGATGAGTGGCAAAGCTGCTTTGACATAGATACGAGTTGGTTCAAGAAGAACGTCTTTAAGTTTTTTGCCTTCAAGTTCTGGAAGAACTTCTTCACCTGTGTAATCAGAAAAGACACGACGCACGAGTGAGTAACCATTTGAGTGGATACCACTTGAAGCAAGTCCAAGAAGCACGTCACCTTCAGCTACTTTTGAGCCGTCGATGATTTGAGATTTTTCTGCGATACCTACCGCGAAACCTGCCAAATCATAGTCGTCTTCACCATACATACCAGGCATTTCAGCAGTTTCACCACCAATAAGGACTGCACCAGCTTGCACACAACCTTCAGCAACACCAGCAACGACCTGCTCCAATTTAGCTGGTTCATTTTTACCAGTTGCTACGTAGTCAAGGAAGTAAAGGGGCTCAGCACCTGCGGCGATGATATCGTTAACACACATAGCAACACAGTCTTGACCGATAGTATCGTGTTTGTCGTACTTAATAGCAAGCATGAGTTTAGTACCGACACCATCTGTACCTGAGATCAAAACAGGCTCTTTGACACCTGTTTTTGAAAGGTCAAACATACCACCGAAGCCACCGAGAGCTCCCATAACACCTGCACGCTCTGTACGGGCAACGTGTTTTTTGATACGTTCAACAACTTCATAACCTGCTTCAACATCCACACCCGATTGAGCGTAAGCATTTTTATTTGTCATTTTATTTATTCCTTTTTTTTTTCGAGAAAGAGTGCGACGTATTTTTAGATGAACCATCTTTTTATCTAAAAATACTAGTCAGGTCTCTAGCTTTGACCCCATAGGGCAAAGTGTCTACTGACAAATGCTTTAGCTTTTAGTTAGTAGTGAGACGTGGAGCGTAAGCATTTTTAGACATAATTTTTTCCTCTTTTTTCTTCTGCACTGCTCTTAATAGAAAGAAGTGTGTTCTTTCAAACTTTCCAAATAGCGTTCTTCGTAGTCATACAATGGTGTTGGATATTTACCATCGAAGTAAGCCACACAAAGGCCACCGTTTGGTGCATCTGTGTCAATTCCAATAGAATCAATCAATCCATCAATAGACAAGTAAGTCAAGCTATCCGCTCCAATGATTTCGCGTGTTTCCTCAACTGTATGATTGGCCGCAATCAATTCCTTACGTGTTTGAATATCGATACCGTAGAAACATGGGTAGGCAAGGGCTGGGCTCCCGATTGCTACGTGGACCTCTGTTGCTCCTGCTTCTTTTAGCAAATTAACGATACGACGTGATGTTGTCCCACGTACAATAGAGTCGTCAATCATAACCACACGTTTTCCTTTAACAACACCTGATACGGCAGAGAGCTTCATACGAACCCCTTGCTCACGCAATTCTTGTGTTGGTTGGATAAAGGTACGTTGGGTGTATTGGTTTTTAATCAAGCCCATTTCATTTGGCAAGCCTGATTCTTCCGCAAATCCCATGGCTGCGCTAAGTGATGAATTAGGCACACCAACGACAATATCTGCTTCATGTTTGAACTCACGTGCCAATTGAGCACCCATACGTTTACGAGCTGTATGGACATTGACCCCTTGGATATTTGAATCAGGACGGGCAAAGTAGATATACTCCATCGAACAAACAGCCAATTGCGTATCCGTTGTATAGGTATCGTAAGTGATGCCATTATCATCGATGATAACAACCTCACCTGGATTTACATCGCGAATCCACTCTGCTCCAACCACTTCAAAAGCGCAAGTTTCAGATGAAACCACGATAGCACCGTTGGCCATCTTACCAATAGAAAGTGGACGGAACCCATTTGGATCCAAGGCTGCAATGAGCTTATCCTCAACCATAAGAAGATAAGCAAATCCACCTTTAACAGTATTCAAAGCTTCTTTAACTTTACCCATAAATGATGGGTTGTGGCTACGACGAATCAAGTGAGCTAAGATTTCTGAATCAGAAGTTGAGCTAAAAATAGCCCCATTCTTTTCCAACTCTCGTCTAAGTGACTCTGCATTAGTCAAGTTTCCATTATGAGCAAGACCTAATTGTCCATCGTGAAACTTAAACATGAAAGGTTGAATATTATCTACAGAAGCCTCACCAGCAGTCGCATAGCGGACATGACCGATAGCAGCTGTACCAGTCAACTTGTCCAAATTGGCTGGATTACGAAAAACTTCTGAGAGAAGCCCCATATCACGATGACGCTTCAATTGGCCCGCATCATTAGAGAGAATTCCTGCTCCCTCTTGACCACGGTGTTGGAGACTGTGAAGTCCGAAATAAGTTAATTTGGCAGCATCTGGGTGACCCCAGATACCAAAAACACCACATTCTTCATTAAGAGATTTAACTTCGTATGTCATTTTTTATACCTTTTATTTTTGATATTTTCCTTAGCTAGCCTAAACAAAAGCAGACATTTCTAACATCTTTTTCTAAGTGTTGAACTCAAAAATGCATCATTTTCAAGCTCTCTAAGACTACTGCTGTAGTGAAAAATATCCCTAATGAGCTCACCACGCTCGATTATTTCCCAGTAAAATATTTCACAGCTGAGGCAAAGAGGTGTTGGTCTTTGCTTCCTGGAATATTTTGGAAGAGTCCATCTTCAAAACGTTCTGAATGACCCATCTTACCAATGATTTGACCGTTCTTGCTTGTGATACCTTCAATAGCATTAACAGATCCGTTAGGATTGTATTTAGAATCCATGCTTGGTTTACCTTCGAAGTCAACATATTGGGTAAAGATTTGACCATTGTCACGTAGCTCAGCAAACTCTTCAGCTGTTACGACAAATTTACCTTCACCGTGTGATACTGGGATGGCATGGATGTCACCAACTTCCACTCCAGCAAGCCATGGTGAGTTCGTGTTGGCAATCCGTGTTTCAACCATCTTAGCCACGTGTTGGTTGGCATCATTGTAGAAGAGGGTTGGACTCGTACTGCTTGCATCTTCAAAGTTACCGTATGGAAGGAGACCTGATTTGACAAGCGCCTGGAATCCGTTACAAATACCGATGATCAAACCACCACCTTCGATGAAACTATCGATAGCTGCACGTACTTTTTCATTGAGCAAGATGTTTACGATGAATTTAGCTGATCCATCTGGTTCATCCGCTGCTGAGAAGCCACCTGCAAAGAAGATAATGTTAGCTTTTTCGATATTGTCAACCATGGTGTCAACAGACTTGACAATAGCCTCTTCGTTAAGTGTTACAAATGGTACTAAGTTGACTTTTGCACCTTCTTTTTCAAAGGCCTTAGCTGAATCGTACTCAGAGTT
>OAWR01000295.1_pt1 | contig 12607 bp, 14 predicted proteins | sample 1476931 | NCBI WGS metagenome assembly OAWR01 (sample SAMEA2580242, study PRJEB22360) | human gut metagenome | biome: human gut; feature: human-associated habitat; material: faeces | place: Denmark | collected 2008/2010 | reverse complement strand
CAGAACAAAATTTAAAAGAAATCAAACAAAGCACAGGTTTTGGTTTAAATTATTTTAGTTTAAATGAATTAGAGCAAATTTTTAAAGTCTATTTTAATGAAGTAAAAATTACTCAAGAACTCATAAAATTAAGCTTTGATAATGCTTTAGATGTTTTTAGACATTTAAAATTAAGCGGGGTAAATTCTTTAGGTTTTTATCCTTTAAATAAAGGTTTTTTAAAAGAATTTGAAGAAAAATTTCAAAACAAACTCACTTATCATCCTGTATTTATTTTATGCAAAAATGATATAAAATGAATTTTTTGTGTTATAATCCAAAAATTAAATTTTTACACAAGGAAAACTAAATGAAAAAGTTTATAGTATTTTTTGGGATTTTGTTTTTTGTTTCGTGTTTAAATGCACAAAATTTAAGCATTTTTGTAGCTTCTTCAGCTTCAAAGGCGATGAGTGAAGTTAAAGATGAGTTTTTGAAAACACATCCAGAAGATAAAATAGAATTGGTTTTTGGTGCTTCTGGAAAATATTATGAGCTTTTAAAACAAGGAAGAGAATTTGATCTCTTTTTTTCAGCGGATACTAAATATGCTAAGGCTATTTATGATGATAAAAATGCTTTAATAAAGCCAAAAGTTTATGTTTTAGGAGTTTTGGCTTTGTATAGTTTGGATGAAAATTTACTCCAAGGAGGCATTGAAAATTTAAAAGAAAAGGCAGGTAAAATCACGCATCTAAGCATAGCCAATCCTAAAGTAGCTCCTTATGGAGTAGCAGCTAAAGAAGTGCTTGAAAATTTGGGTTTAAATGAGCTTCTTAAGGATAAAATCGTTTTAGGCGAAAATATCTCAGTGCCTGTTTTACATGTAGATAGCAAAAATTCAGATATAGCTATAGTGGCTTATTCTTTAGTTTCTTCTATCAATCATCCTAAGGGTAAGGCTATTATAATTGATACAAAGTATTTTAGCCCTTTAGAGCAAAGTTATGTTATCACAAAATACGCTAAGGATAAAAAATTAGCCTTTGAATTTAGCGAATTTATTGGCTCTTCAAAAGCAAAAGAAATTTTTAAAAAATACGGATTTAGCACACCATGAACCTTATAAAAGGACAAATTTGCGAGCTTTTAAATCAAGAGGATATAGTTATTGTTAAAATACTTTCCAAAGAAGTGATTTTTAGTATTTTAATGCTTGAATTAAAATACTTAGAAAATTTAAAAATTGGTGCGAGTGTAGAACTTCTTTTTAAAGAGCATGAGCTTTGCTTTAGTACAAGTAAAACTCTTTTAAGTGTTGAAAATTCTTTTTTAGCTAAAATTACAAAAATTAAAAAAGGCGAACTTTTGTATCAGGTATTTTTTGATTTTAAAGGTAACGAACTTTCTAGTATTATCACCAAAGAAAAAGCTTTAGAACTTGAAATTTGTGAAAATCAAGAATGGCTTTGTTTTGTAAAAGCAAATGATATTGTATTAAGGAGTCATAGTGCTTGATCCAGCTTTTTTACAAACTCTTTATCTTACTTTTAAACTTGCTTTTATCACGACTTTTATTCTTTTTTTTATTGGTGTATTTTTAGCTTATTTGTTAAGTTTTGTGCGTTTTCCTTTTAAAACAATCCTTCAAAGCTTTATTTCTTTGCCTTTGATTTTACCTCCTAGCGTTTTGGGATTTTATTTGCTTGTAACTTTTTCGGCTAATAGTTTTTTAGGGCAAGTTTTAAAAGAATATTTTAATCTTTCTTTGGTTTTTAGTTTTGAAGGTCTTGTTTTTGCTTCTTTGATTTTTTCTTTGCCTTTTATGGTAAATCCTTTGCAAAGTGCCTTTTCATCGATCAATCCAAATTTGCTCGATGCTTCTTATAGTTTAGGTAAAGGTAAAATTTATACTCTTTTTAGAGTGATTTTACCTAATTCTAAAGCAGGAATTTTTAGTGCTTGTGCGATGAGTTTTGCTCATACTGTGGGTGAATTTGGAGTCGTGATGATGATAGGAGGACATAAACAAGGTGAAACTTTAGTAGCTAGTATAGCTATTTACGATGAACTTGAAATCTTAAACTATAACTTAGCCCATCAATATGCTTTTATATTGTTTATTTTTTCTTTTTTAGTGCTTTTTAGTCTTTATTTTGTCAATAAAAAAATGAGTTTTCAATGATAAGAATTGATATCAATCATCCTATAAATACTGCTAAAGGAAGACTGGATTTAAATTTTAAAAAAGATATAGAATCAGGAAAAATTACTGCACTTTTTGGCGAAAGTGGAGCAGGAAAAACCACTCTTTTAAAAATCATAGCAGGACTTATAAAGCCTAAATTGGGGCGTATAGAAGTAGATAATGAACTTTGGTTTGATTCTTCAAAAAATTTTAGCTTAGCTTTACAAAAAAGAAAAATTGGTTTTGTTTTTCAAGATTATGCGCTTTTTCCAAATATGAATGTAAAAGAAAATATTGCCTATGCCACTAGTTCTAAGGCAAAGGTTAGCGAGCTTTTAGCCTTAATGGGACTTGAAAATTTGGCTAAAATTTATCCTAAACATTTAAGCGGAGGACAAGCACAAAGGGTAGCCCTAGCAAGAGCTTTAGCAAGGGAACCAAAAATTTTGCTTTTAGATGAGCCTTTAAGCGCTTTGGATTTTAAAATGCGCGCCAATTTACAAGATGAATTGGCTAAAATTTTAGAGTATTTTAAGATAAGTACTTTATTAGTCAGTCATGATTTGGCTGAAATTTATAAGTTAAGTCATAGAATTTTAGAGCTTAAAAATGGAAAAATCATTAAGGATTTTCCTAAAAATGAATTTTTTACTCATTCAAGTATTAGTGCAAAATTGCGTTTGAGTGCAACTTTGCTAGAAATTAAAAAAAGTGATATTTTAGTGGTTTTAACCTTGCTTTTAAATCAAGATATTATTAAAATCACTCTTAGTGAAGAGGAATTTCTAAAAGCTTATCAAGATATAAAAATCGGCGATACGCTTTTGCTATCCATAAAAGCCTTTAACCCTATCATCGTAGGAAAACTTGATAAATAAGAGCAAAAATTTAATTTTTTAATGAGTACTTTAAGTGTACGCAAATCATACAATTAAGTATTTTTGCATTTTACGAAATACTCACTAGCCATCATTTTTAACTTTTTTTACAAGTTCATCTAAATATTTTTCTAAAATTTTTTCTCTTTTATATAAATCTTCAAATTTATCAATATCTAAATTTAGCGCGAAAGCCTTATATTTATTTTCATCTTTTAAATACACAAAACCTACAATCCAAGCAATTTTTTGCTCATCATTAAAACCTGTTTTTCCAAAAAGCTCTAAATTTTCCATATTTTTTAAATAAATCATTTCCTTAACACTATTCATTGCTTCTTGAGAAAAAGGTAAGCTATTTTGTGAAAGTCTAAAAAGCAAAATTGCTTGTTCTTTAGCGCTTATTTTTAGTGAGTTGTCAAGCCAAAAAGTATCGATCTTGGAAATTTTAGCATTACCATAATGAAGCTTGTTTAAATATTCTTGCATAGTTTTGATACCAATTCTTCTTGCCACTTCTTTAAAAGCAAGAACATTAGAATATTTTATAGCTGAACTTAAATTCATATCTTGCGCCCAAGAAGATAAAAATACTTTTTCACCTCTATAGTGATAAAAAATTTCTTTTTTAGTTTTTATCACACCACTATCAAGTGCAATTAGAGCATTAAAAATTTTAAAAGTGGAAGCGGGAGAGAAAGTCTCCATAGCCCTTGAAAAGTCGTTACTCGCCCAAGTTTTTCCATCATAAAAAACAAAAGTGCCGCTTGTATTATACTCTTTAAACCAATTATTTAATATCTTATCTTGCCCAAACACTAAATTTAAGAAAAGTAAAAATAAAGTTATTTTTTTCATAAAATATCTTTCTATTTAAATAATTTTAAACAAAATACTTTTTAAAGCTTTATTTTCTTTAAATATCCTTTAACATGAACTGAAATTTTCTAAAATTGTAACCATTAAAGCAATCCATCGATTAAATATAACTTACTTTATCATTCATTTACTATTTATGAAAAATTATATGCTAGTTTTTTGCTTATTATTTTATAGCTAAAAATTGAGGTATGCAAAATGAGAAAAAGTATGATTAGTTTTTTGGAAAAAAAGGCCAAAAATGAAAAAATAACCATGGTAAGTGCGTATGATTATCATAGTGCAAGAATTTTAGACAATAGCGATATAGATATTATATTGGTTGGAGATTCATTAGCCATGACGGTACTTGGTATGCAAGATACTTTAAGTGTTACTATGGATGAAATGTTGATTTTTACCAAAGCTGTTTCTCGCGGAGCTAAAAAGTCTTTCGTACTTGCTGATATGCCTTTTATGTCTTATCAAAGTTCAGATCGTGACGCTATCTTAAATGCCTCAAGATTTATCAAAGAAAGCCACGCAAATGGGGTAAAAGTGGAAGGGGGTATAGAAATCGCAAGTAAGATTAAATTGATTTCCCAATCAGGAATACCCGTCGTTGCTCACCTAGGACTAACCCCACAAGCTGTAAATATGCTAGGTGGCTATAGGGTTCAAGGTAAAGATTTACAATCAGCCCAAAAAATTATAGATGATGCAAAAGCTGTGCAAGATGCGGGTGCTTGTATGTTGGTTTTAGAATGTGTGCCTGTAAAACTAGCACAAAAAATAAGCTCTATTTTAGAAATTCCAACAATCGGCATAGGTTCAGGCAAATACTGCGATGGACAAGTTTTAGTTTATCACGATCTTTTGGGTTTAAATAAAGATTTTAAAGCAAAATTTGTAAAGCATTTTGATAAAATTGATCCTCAAGTAGGAGTTGAAAAATATAGAGATGAAGTTAAAAGCGGTATTTTTCCTTCCCAAGAGCACAGCTTTGATTATTTAGATGATGAATTATTAGATAAATTATACTAAGGATACAAATATGCAAGTCATTACTTCTGTCAAAGAAGCAAAACAAATTGTAAAAGATTGGAAATCACATCAACTTAGTATAGGCTATGTTCCAACCATGGGTTTTTTACACGATGGACATTTAAGTTTAGTCAAACATGCCAAAACACAAGATAAGGTTATAGTAAGTATCTTTGTAAATCCTATGCAATTTGGGCCTAATGAAGATTTTTCTAGTTATCCAAGAGATTTAGAACGCGACATTAAAATGTGTCAAGATAATGGCGTTGATATGGTTTTTATCCCCGATGCAACTCAAATGTATCTTAAGAATTTTAGCACCTATGTAGATATGAATACGATCACTGATAAACTTTGCGGGGCTAAAAGACCGGGGCATTTTAGAGGCGTTTGCACGGTTTTAACTAAATTTTTTAATATCCTAAACCCTGATATAGTCTATATGGGGCAAAAAGACGCGCAGCAATGCGTAGTCGTTAGGCATATGGTTGATGATTTAAATTTTGATTTAAAAATTCAAATTTGTCCTATCATTAGAGAAGAAGATGGCTTAGCTAAAAGCTCTAGAAATGTATATCTTAGCAAAGAAGAAAGAAAAGCGTCACTAGCTATATCTCAAAGCATTTTTTTGGCTGAAAAATTAGTCCGAGAGGGAGAAAAAAATACTTCTAAGATCATCCAAGCTATGAAAGATATTTTAGAAAAAGAAAAACTAATCAAAATCGATTATATAGAATTAGTCGATTTTAACACCATGGAAAATATCGAAAATATCACTGATAATGTTTTAGGAGCGGTGGCTGCTTTTGTTGGAAAAACAAGACTCATTGATAATTTTTTAGTACAAGGATTAAAATGAATATCACTTTACTCAAATCAAAAATACATCGCGCAAGCGTAACAGAAGCTAGGCTTGATTATATAGGAAGTATAAGTATAGATGAAAAATTATTGCAAGCGAGTGGAATTTTAGAATACGAAAAAGTCCAAGTAGTCAATGTCAATAATGGCGCTAGATTTGAAACCTATACCATAGCCACGCAAGAAGAAGGAGTTGTATGCTTAAATGGTGCTGCGGCTCGTCTTGCAGAAGTGGGAGATAAGGTGATCATCATGTCTTATGCTGATTTTAATGAAGAAGAAGCAAAAACATTTAAACCAAAAGTTGTTTTTGTGGATGAAAATAACACTGCTACAAAAATAACAAATTATGAAAAACACGGAGCTATTTTCTAACATCTAGCTATTTTTGTAATTTTTTCTATCTTAGATAAATTCATTTATCTAAGATAGAAAAAAATGATTTTTATATCTTTTAATCCATTATTTTTGCTTATCTTAACTTCTAGTTTTTATAAACCACATCTTTTTTCATTAAAAATTTTTTTAAATTTTGTCCCTCTTTGATAACCTTGTTTTCCCTTATAAGTTCAAAACCATTTTTTAAAAAAAAATCTTTAGCACTTAAGGATGCGAAAGTGTAAATTTCATTATGCAAATAAGTTTTTAAAATAAAATCAAGTAAATTTTGTGCTAAACCTTGTCTAACAAAATCAGGATGAGTAAAAAGCAAATCAAGCAATTTCTGCTCTTGTTTAACACTTATAAAACTTGCGATTTTTCCTCTTTTTTCATAGACAAAGATCTCATCATATTTAAATTTTTCTTCCCATTGTTGTCTATCAATTTTAATCCAAGCACAAATTTGATCTTTTGTATAATCCTTAGCACAAAGTGTTTTTACGCTTTGCTCAAAAAGCGACAAACAAGCATTTAAATCTTTAATATCAGCTTTTCTTAGCAAGAACTTTTCTTAATGCCAAGCTGGCTAGGGCTAAACCAAAAGATGCAGTCACACCCATAAAAGATCCAAGATCTTTACAATGCGCTTCCTCATCTGAAAATACCACATCAAAATTTCCCTTAAAGCCTGATTTTCTAAGCTCATAACGAAATTTTTTCGCTAAAGCATCGCCGTGAGTTTTAAAAATACTTGTAGTTTTAATGCGTGTTGGATCAAGCTTTCTAGCTCCACCTGTTGAGGAGATAAAAATTTGTTTTTTAAAATCTATAAGATGAGCCAAAGCTACTTTTGCAGGAATATCATCAATGGCATCTATGATAAGATCAAACTCGCTTAAATCAAAATTTTTTAAAAAATTTTCATCGATTTTACTGACTATACCTTTAACCTTATAAATTCTTTCAAATACTTTAGCCTTTTCTTCGCCTATATTTTCGCTATGAATTTGGCGATTTTGATTAGTGATTTCAAATTTATCCGCATCGATTAAAGTAAGGTTTTTAAAACCACTACGATAAAGCGCATCAACGCAAATTCCACCCACTCCACCAAGTCCGCAAACCAAAACTTTTGTTTGTGAAATTTTTTGAAATTTTTCTTCTCCAACTAGCCATTTTATACGTGTAAATCTATCATTCATCATTTGCCTTTAACCATTTTTTAACTTTTTTCATTTTTTCATAAGCTGTAAGATCCAGCATTATAGGTGTTATTGTAGCGTAGCCTTTTTTAAGTAAGGCAATATCGCTATTTTTCTCATCTTCAAAGTCTAAATTCGCCGCTGCAAGCCAATAGTACTCTACTCCTCTCGGATTGACATTTGAATGGGCTTCAAAATTATAAACCCTTTTGCCTGCTTTACAAATTTTAATGCCTTTGATTTTTGATTTTGCAGGAAAATTGATATTTAAAAATTCTTTTTTTTCCAAAGGAAAACCTTTATCAAAAATATTTTGAATGATTTTTTTGGTAATTTGTAAAGCATTTTTATAGTCTAGTTCTTTTTCGCTTTTTTTATAAAATTGAGAAAGAGCGATAGCAGGAATTCCTTGTAAAACCGCCTCCATAGCTCCTGCGCAAGTTCCTGAGTAGGTAATATCCTCGCCTACATTAGCACCTTTATTAATCCCACTTATTACAAGATCAGGCAAACGCTTTTTGTATAAAGCATGCAAAGCAAGATAAACACAATCTGCTGGAGTGCCATCATCAAGTTTGTAAAATCTTTTTCCCACTTTAACAAAACGCAAAGGTTTGGTTAGGGTTATAGAGTGCGAACAAGCTGATTTTTCACTAGCAGGAGCTACTATGGTGATCTTGGCTTTAAATTCTTTTGTTAACATCTTAATGAGTTTTTTAAGTCCTTCGCTTTCATAACCATCGTCATTAGTGATAAGAATTTCTTTCATTGTCTTCCTTGCAAAAGATAAAATTTGGATTTTAGCATATTTTTTTAAAGCTTCATAGTATAAAAATTTTAATTTTAAATTATATAAATTTCGTATTATTTTTAATTATTTTTTTATTTTATATCGATTAATATTATTTAAACTATAAAAATATAAAGTTAGTAAAGAGGGTTTAAATATGTTTGATTTTTTCAAACCTAAGGCAAAAGCTATTAAATTTCCTAAAGAGGAAATTTTACCTAGATATTACAAAATGAGAACTTGGAGTTTAAGTGGGGTTTTTATAGGATATATGGGATATTATCTTGTGCGAAATAATATCACTCTTTCAACTCCATTTATACAAAATCAACTTGATCTCAGTAAATCAGACATCGGAACAATCACAGGCTCAATGCTTATAGCTTACGGGATTAGCAAGGGTGCAATGAGCGTTATAAGCGACAAAGCTGATCCTAAAAAATACATGGCTTTAGGTCTTATTTTATGTGCTCTTGTAAATGTTTTACTTGGTTTTTCAAATTCTTTTTACGCTTATGTAGGTTTTGTTATCGCGCTTGGGGTTTTTCAAGGTATGGGGGTAGGTCCTTCTTTTATCACTCTTGCAAACTGGTATCCTAAAAAAGAGCGGGGAATTTACACGGCCGTTTGGAATATCTCACATAATATAGGAGGCGGGATAGTTGCTCCTATAGTTTCGCTTTCAGGTTTTGCTTTGGCAGCATTATTGGGTGTGAGTATGGCGGATTTTAATGAAACATATTGGCACATGAATCATTTTTATGTTCCTGCTGCTTGTGCAGTTATCATTAGTCTTTATGTGCTTTATGCAGTTAAAGGAAGTCCTAAAAATGAAGGTTTGATTGATATTACTGAAATCAATGAAATGCGAGGGATTAAAACAGAAGAAATCAAAGCTGTAGAAACTCCAAATTTAAGCAGTTTTGAAATTTTTTATCGTTATGTGCTTAAAAACAAAAATGCTTGGTATGTGGCTTGGATGGATACTTTTGTTTATATGGTGCGTTTTGGGCTTATTTCTTGGCTTCCTATTTACTTGCTAGAAACAAAAGGCTTTAATAAAGAACAAATGGGTATTGCCTTTTGGCTTTTTGAATGGGCTGCCATACCTTCTACTTTACTTGCAGGATATATTTCAGATAAAATTTTTAAAGGCTATAGAATGCCTCCTGCTATAGGTGCTATGGTGATTATTTTCTTTATGATTATTGGATATTTTACTTCAAATAATCTTTATATGGTTATTTTCTTTGCAGCTATGGCGGGGTGTTTAGTCTATATACCACAATTTTTAGCAAGTGTGCAAACTATGGAAGTCGTTCCTGCTTTTGCAGTAGGATCTTGCGTAGGACTTCGTGGCTTTATGAGTTATGTAGTCGGTGCTTCACTTGGAACAAAAGCTATAGGCTGGGCTGTGGATTACTATGGTAGTTGGAATGCTGGTCTTATCATGCTCCTTAGTGCTTGTATTCTTTGTATACTTTGTTCTACTTTATGTCATTTTAGCGCTAAAAAGAAGTATCAATAACAATTTTAACTTTTGCTTGCAAAAATACCAAGCAAAAGTTAGATTTTAATAATATTTTTGTTACATTATAACTATTTATTAACATATAATTTCTAAAATCTCACCTTCAATCAATAAAAATTTATCATAAAAGGAAATACTATGAAAAAAATTATTACTTTATTTGGTGCATGTGCCTTAGCTTTTAGTATGGCAAATGCAGATATAAACCTTTATGGACCAGGTGGCCCACACACGGCCTTAAAAGATATAGCAAACAAATATAGCGAAAAAACAGGCGTTAAAGTAAATGTAAATTTTGGCCCTCAAGCGACTTGGTTTGAAAAGGCTAAAAAAGATGCAGATATTTTATTTGGCGCTTCAGATCAATCGGCTTTAGCTATAGCGAGTGATTTTGGAAAAGATTTTAATGTGAGTAAAATCAAGCCTTTGTATTTTAGAGAAGCCATCATACTTACTCAAAAAGGCAATCCTTTAAAAATCAAAGGTTTAAAAGATTTGGCTAATAAAAAAGTAAGAATCGTTGTACCTGAAGGTGCTGGAAAGAGCAATACTTCTGGAACGGGAGTTTGGGAAGATATGATAGGTAGAACTCAAGATATAAAAACCATACAAAATTTTAGAAACAATATCGTAGCTTTTGTTCCAAATAGTGGAAGTGCAAGAAAGCTTTTCACACAAGATCAAGCCGATGCTTGGATCACTTGGATTGACTGGTCAAAAAGCAATCCTGACATAGGAACTGCCGTAGCTATAGAAAAAGATTTGGTTGTTTATAGAACTTTTAATGTAGTAGCTAAAGAAGGTGCGAGCAAAGAAACACAAGATTTTATTGCTTATTTAAGTTCTAAGGAAGCTAAAGAAATTTTTAAAAAATACGGCTGGAGAGAATAAATCTTCATACACGCTTTTTAGCGTGTATTCTTCCATAACTTCTTTTAATTAAGCCAAAATAAGATAAAATGTTTAAAATATTGATAAGGAAATTTTTTGAAAACCTTTTTAGTTTGCGCCTTAGAGCCTTCAGCAAATTTGCATTTAAAAGAAGTTTTAAAAGCTTATAAAAAAGACTTTGGCAAATTTGAACTTCATGGGATTTATGATGAGAGTTTATGCAAAGAATTTGATTTAAATTCTAAGCCACTTTATAGCTCACATGAGTTTAGTGCTATGGGTTTTATAGAAGTTTTACCTTTGATTTTTAAAGCAAAACAAGCTATAAAAGAGCTTATAAATTTAAGTTTTACTCAAAAAATAGATGGGATTTTATGTATAGATTCACCCGCTTTTAACATACCTTTTGCCAAGGCTTTAAAAAAAGCAGGCAGTAAAATTCCACGCATTTATTATATTTTACCTCAAGTTTGGGCATGGAAAAAAGGTCGCATACCTATCATAGAAAGTCATTTTGATATTTTAGCTTCTATTTTGCCCTTTGATAATCAATTTTTTAGCAAAAGTACTTATGTAGGCCATCCGCTTTTAGATGAGATAAAAGAATTTAAAAATCAAGAAGATATTAATCATATACTTTCAAAAAAAGATGATGAAAAAACTATAGCCTTTTTACCAGGTTCAAGGCGTAGTGAAATTAGGCGTTTAATGCCTATTTTTAAAGAACTTTCTCAAAAATTTAAGGGTGAAAAAATTCTTTGTATCCCCCCGTTTAATCTTGAAAAATTAGAAATTTATGGTGATATTAGCGAATTTAAGATAGAAAGCAACACTCCAAAAGTGCTTAAAAAAGCCGATTTTGCCTTTATTTGTAGTGGAACAGCTACTTTAGAAGCAGCTTTAGTGGGAACTCCTTTTGTTCTTACTTACAAAGCAAAGGCTATCGATATTTTTATCGCAAAACTTTTTGTAAAATTAAAACACATAGGACTTGCAAATATTTTTTGTGATTTCGCTGGAAAAGAAGCTTTAAATCCTGAATTTTTACAAGATAAAGTCAATGTTTTAAATTTATATGAAGCTTATAATAAATATGATTATAAGGCATTTTTTGCTAAAGTTGATTTTTTAAAAGAATATTTACAATTTGGAAGTGCTAAAAATTTAGCAAAAATCCTAAGCGAAATATAAAAGGATAAATCATGCAAAAAGAACCAATGAGTCAATTTGGCTATGATAAATTAGCCGCAGAATTAAAAGATTTAAAAGACAATCAACGCCATGCCGTTGTAATAGAAATCGATACAGCAAGGAGTCATGGGGATTTGAAAGAAAATGCGGAATACCATGCTGCAAGAGAAAAACAAGCTTTGATAGAAAGTCGTATTGCAGAGCTTAGTGACTTGCTAGCAAGAGCTCAAGTGATCGATCCTTCAAGCTATGAACATGATAGTGTGAAATTTGGTTCAAGTGTTGTGATCATGGATTTGGATACAGAAAAAGAAAGTAAATATACTTTAGTAGGAATTTGCGAAGGAGATTTAGATAAGGGTTATATTTCCATCGCATCTCCAATAGCAAAAGCTATGCTTGGGAAAAAAGAAGGAGATGATTTTAAAGTGCGTTTGCCAAAAGGTGAGAGTGAATTTGAAATCCTTTCTATAAATTATGAGCCTTTGAAATTTTAAGGATAAAAAATTTTACTACAAAATGGAGCGATTTTAATCGCGGATGCTCATGAAAATGAACAAAGAAAGGGATTTTGGGAATTTTTACAAGCCTTAAAGAAAGGTAAAATTTCCACCCCTCAACTCATACTTATGGGTGATATTTTCGATTTGCTTATAGGCGAAATCTCTGCTACACATGAATTTGCTAAACCTTACATAGAACTTTTAGAAGAATTGGCCTTAAAAATTGAAATTATCTACTTAGAAGGCAATCATGATTTTAATCTTTCTTGTTTTTTTAAAAGGGTAAAAATTTTTAACTTACAAGAGCAGC
>OAWR01000292.1_pt1 | contig 12692 bp, 12 predicted proteins | sample 1476931 | NCBI WGS metagenome assembly OAWR01 (sample SAMEA2580242, study PRJEB22360) | human gut metagenome | biome: human gut; feature: human-associated habitat; material: faeces | place: Denmark | collected 2008/2010 | reverse complement strand
AATTAAAAAAAGGTAGTATTAGAATTAATATTTTACTATTCAAACAACTTAATTCTGTAAAAAATGATTCTATAATTCCGTAAATTTCAAAATTATTATAAGACCAAGAGTCGTTTATGTTTGATTCGGAAATAATAAGTTTAGCATTTTTTAATATAGTTCTGTTTCTATTGCGTTTAAGTTCATATAAATTTTGTAGCGATGAAGATGCTCCCAAGGCTAAATTATAAAATTTTAATTTCTCTTGCTCCTTGTTGACAGTGGTATTAAATTTTTCAATACCTTCTTTTAACCCTTTTTGTAGCCCATTTACCATTACAGAATTACTTCCACCAAGTAAAACTATATTTTTTTCATTCATAAATTTTTCCTAATTATTATTTTGATATGATTTTAAGGAATTATTTTATCAAAAAATTTAAAAAAGTGAGAAAAATGTCAAAACTTTATCTTATGTCTTTAGGTTGTAATAAAAATTTAGTCGATAGTGAGATTATGCTAGGACGTCTTAGTGCTTATGAGCTTTGCGATGAACCAAGTAAAGCCGATGTTTTGATCGTAAATACCTGTGGTTTTATCGACAGTGCAAAAAAAGAAAGTATTAATGCGATTTTGGATTTGCACGAACAAAGAAAAAAAGATTCTCTTTTGGTGGTTACGGGTTGTTTGATGCAGCGTTACCGCGAAGAACTTATGAAAGAACTTCCTGAGGTTGATCTTTTCACAGGTGTGGGTGATTATGAAAGAATCGATGAAATGATACTTAAAAAAACAAATTTATTTTCAAATTCGACTTATTTGCAAAGTGAAAATTCCAAACGTATTATCACAGGTTCAAATTTCCATGCTTTTATAAAAATCGCCGAAGGTTGTAATCAAAAATGCTCTTTTTGTGCTATCCCAAGTTTTAAAGGCAAGTTAAAATCTCGCGAGATAAGTAGCATTATAGCTGAGCTTAAAGATTTGGTAGCTAGAGGTTATAAGGACTTTTCTTTTATTGCACAAGATACGAGTTCTTATTTGTTTGATAAGGGTGAAAAAGATGGGCTTATACGCTTAATCGATGAGGTGGAAAAAATCAAAGGCATAAGAGCGGCTAGAATTTTATATCTTTATCCTACGAGCGCGAGTGAAGCTTTGATCAAACGCATTATAGCTTCTGAAATTTTTGTAAATTATTTTGATATGCCTTTGCAGCACATAAGTGATAATATGCTTAAAATCATGAAGCGTGGGGCAAATAGTACAAGACTTAAAGAAATGCTAAATTTAATGAAAAGTGCGCCAAATAGCTTTTTACGCACAGGCTTTATCGTAGGGCATCCAGGTGAAAGTGAGGCAGATTTTGAAGAGCTTTGTGAGTTTGTTAAAGATTTTGGTTTTGATAGGATAAGCGTTTTTGCGTATTCTAAGGAAGAAGATACGGCCGCTTTTGATATGGAGCAAGTGCCTTTTAAAGTGATCAATAAAAGACTTAAAATCATAGAAAAAATTGTTGATGAAGTGATAGAAAAAAGTTTTGAAAAAGAAGTAGGGCAAAAGCGTTTAGTAGTTTGCACAGGAGAAAGTAGCGAGGGAGAGTTTTTTATCGCAGCTAAAGATTTAAGATGGGATAGAGAGATTGATGGGGAAATTCTTATCAATGAAAGTGAATGTGGAAATTTAGAAATGGGGCAAATTTATGAATGTGAAATTTTACAAAACCTTGATAAAAAGCTCCTTGCTAAGGCTTTAAGAAAAGTAGATGCAAATTAAAGATGAAATTTTAGCCCTTTTAAAAAAGGGTAAAAATTTACTCGCTTTTTCTTATGGAAGTGATTCTAGTGCGCTTTTTTATCTTTTAATGCAAGAAAAGATCGACTTTGATCTTGTGATGATCAATTACAAAACTAGAAAAAATAGTGATTTAGAAGAGTTAAAAGCCAAAGAGCTTGCTTTGAAATTTCATAAAAAAATTTTCATAAAACACGCTCCTAAATTTCAAAGTAATTTTGAAAAAAAAGCCAGAGATTTTCGCTATGAATTTTTTGAAAAAATTTGTTTTGAGCAAGATTATGATCATCTTATCTTAGCGCATCATTTAAACGATCAATTTGAATGGTTTTTGATGCAACTTTCACGAGGTGCAGGTTTGGCTGAAATTTTAGGTATGCAAGAGTGCGAAAAACGCCAAAATTATACACTTTTACGCCCTTTACTCTTTATAAGTAAAGATGAAATTTCATCTTTTTTAAAAGAAAAAGATATTTTTTATTTCCATGATGAAAGTAATGAAAATGAAAAATATTTTAGAAATTATATAAGAAAAAATTTCTCTAATGCCTTTGTGAGTGAATTTCATCAGGGTTTAAAAAGAAGTTTTTCTTATCTTGATAAAGATAGGAAAAAACTTTATGATTTTGAAAATATCAAAGAAATTCAAGGACTTCTTATTTGCCCTAAAAATGAAAGTTTGATTGCTAGAGCGGTGAAAATGAAAGGTTTGCTTTTAAGCACGGCACAAAGAAAAGAGCTTTTAAAGGGTGATTGTGTTTTAGGTGGCAAAATAGCACTTGTATATAAAAACGAACAAGCTATTGTTTTTGAGTATGAAACTTGTCAAAAATTACCTAAAAATTTTAAAGAAGAGTGTAGAATAGCTAAAATTCCAAGGTTTTTAAGAGCTTATTTATACAATCATAAAATCGATATTTCAAGCCTTAGCTTTTAGTTTTAAAATTCTTTGATAGCCTAAATGTGTGAGAAAAATCACAAAAAACACTTGCAAAAAAAGTCCTAAAAGTGGTACTGATGAGAGTAGATAAAAACAAAGAGTACTAAATTTAAACTCTAAAGGCGAAAAATCAGAATGAAAATTTTTAAAACTTTCTTTGTCTAAAATCGTGCTTGCAACATCAATCATTAAAAGTTTGTGAAAGAGATAATAAAAAGCAAGATAATATACAAAAATATTGATAAAAGGTAAAAATAAAGCCAAGGTGCAAAGCAATAAAATCCCTATAAATTTTATAAATATTTTAAAAATTTCAAAGATAGTTTTTAGGGTTGAAACTTCGTTTGTATTATTATAATGGTAATATTTTTGGTTGATTTCTTTAGCGATAAAAGGAGTAAGAAAAGAAGTGATAAAAAGGGCTAAAAAAACCGAAGCAAAAACAACAATAAAACCTGAAAATAAAAAACTTATGATGGTGATTAAAATTTGTACAAAATGAAGGGTATAAAACCACGCCCAAAACGAATCCTCTCCAACGCTAAATAAAGAATTAAAATAATCCAGCAAGGCCGAAAAGCCAAGTACTCCTAAAAAAAGCATCAGTACAAGGCTAAAAATTAAAGGAATTAAGGCAAATTTTAAAAATTTAAGACTTAAAAAATCTTTGATTGCAAGTTTTAAAATATCCAAATTATGCCTTTTTGTAGTATTCTTCTAGTTTTTTATAAATAGTATCAAAATCAAGCTCTTGTTCTAAAATTTGAGCTAAAACTTCATTGTCTTCTTTGCCATTCCAAGTTTTTTTATAGCTACCATCTTTGTAACCATGGTTTTGTCTAAAGATATTTAAAACATTTTTACCTATGTAGGTTTTATAAAGAATTTCAAGATTAAGCCCACATTTAATAGCTAGGGTAAAATAGGTTGAAAGTAATTCTCCAAGATTAAATCCAAAACCACTGCATTTATGGATAATAAGCTCTATATCATTTAAAATGCCATAAATATCACCCTCATTAGGATGCTCTTCTTCTTTGCAAAAACCTTGAAACACACTTACAGCATTAACTTCTGTAGCTATAGCTTTCAAATCTTTTCCATTTTTATCGCGATACTCTTCAAGCAAAAGACTTAAAATAAAATGCCAAATATCGACAATCTCTATACGCACATTTTCCCAATTTGTTGGACTTGAAATATTTTTCCAATGTTTCCATGTAAAAGAGTCTATAAGTTCTGCACATTCCATATAAATACAGCGTCTCCAACTGATCAGTTTTCCTTCTTTGGTGTAGCCATTTTCCCAATTTAAGCCGTTTGTTTCATCGTTGAGTTTTTGTTGGAGTTTGAGCATATTTTCTAAAATTTCGATATTTGTCATTTAAAAACTCCTTGATAATTTTTAATATTATATGATTTAAGCGTAAAGATTTAAACTATCATCTGTCTTATCTTGATTTTCCTTGGCTTTTTCTTGTTGTTTTTCAAGTTGTTTTTTCATTTGTTCTAAAACTTCATCAAGAAGTTTTTTGCTATCTTCAAGCATGGAAGCATTGATATCTTTATCATCTGTTTGATTTTGTTTTAGTAAATCACTGAGTTTATTTGTAAAATTATTCATAATAGCATTTTGATGGTTTTCATCATTTGGTGTTGGTAGAACATTTGCCATTTGCATAGCTGATTCTATAATTTCTTTTGGCTTTAACTCTCCGACTTTAGAATTTGCCAAAAAGTCTTTGATCATAGGTTCAACTTCTTTCATAGCATTTTTAATCTCATCAAGATCATTTTGCGTGAGCTTAGAGCCTTCAAAAGTAAAGCTAAAGCCATACTGACGCTTAAGATTAAGAGTTTTACCTTCTTCATTATTTGTATAACTTACGCTTTGATTGTCATACATAGATAAGGCTAAATGTTTGCCACTTTTTGTTGTATAATCCATCGAAAAACTTTGGTTTTTGCTAGCATCAATTTGCATTTCTTCCCCTTATATTTATAGTTTAAATTAAAAATCGGTTATTTTTAAAAATATTTTAGTATAATTTTTACAATATGGATGAAAGAATTTTAGAATTTATAAAAAATGAGCAGCTTTTATCTTGGGCTGTGATTGATGAAAAAGGTGCTTATACAGCTAGTGCTTTTTATGCTTTTGATGAGAAGAATTTAGCTTTTATTATCGCTTCTCATGAAGATACTAAGCATATAAGATTAGCCAGTGAAAATTCAAGTATAGCACTTAATATAGCCAAAGAAAGTAAAATAGCCTTTTTAAAAGGTGTGCAAGCTAAGGCCGAGTTTAAAATGGCAAGTAAGGAGCAAATGAAAATTTATTTTTCTAAATTTCCCTTTGCTAAACTTGATAAAAGTGCAAAAATTTATGCCTTAGAGCTTTTTTGGCTTAAATTTACTAACAATGCTTTAGGACTTAGTAAAAAGCTTGAGTTTTGTAAAAAATAAATTTTTATGATTTTGTTTAAAAAAATGAGTTATGATTATGGTTTATGTAAATTGTTAGGTATAGAAAATAAATGTTAAATGTAATTCATGCTTTATTTTTTAGAGAGTTAAAAACTAGATTTGGTGCTAATAGGCATTTAGGTTATCTTTGGGTAGTTGGAGAACCAATGTCAATAACACTTGCTATCACAGCAATTGTCACTATTATAAGAGAATATCATCATCAAGTTATGCCTGAAGGAATTTCTATTTTTATGTTTTTAATTTCAGGTATTATGCCTTATTTTATGTTTAGAAGTATAGTAACTCAACTTATGAATGGTACTCAGGCAAATTTGGCTCTTTTTGCTTATAAACCTGTAAAGCCTATACATGTATTTATTGCTAGAACTTTGCTTGAGTTTTGTATTTATTTTGTGATTTTTATCACTGTGCTTTTTTTTGTAGGATGGTTTTTTAGATTTGATGTATTCCCAGTTCATTTACTTGGAGTTTTATTTTGTATTTTTTTACTTATGTGTTCAGCTTTTGCTTTGGGGGTTTGTTTTGCTATTATTTGGCATTTTGTAGAGCCTTTAAGAACTTTATTAACTTATTTTAGCATAGTGTTTTATTGGACTTCAGGTGTTATACTTCCTACTTGGCTAACTCCTCGTCCTTTACTTGATATATTATATTATAATCCTTTACTTCATATTTTTGAACTTTTAAGATTTAATTTTTTTGAGAATTATCCTTTGCAAGATGAATATAGTTATTTTTATGCTATATTTTGGATTTTACTTGTTTTATTTATAGGACTTTTTGTCTATTACTATAACAGACAAGCTTTAACGGCGGTAAAAAAAGAATGATAAAGCTAATTAATCTAACTAAATCTTATCCTTTATTTAGCGGTGGAAGACATTATGTTTTTAAAAATTTTACTTTTGAATTTCCTGAAAATTGTAGTATAGGATTGATGGGGGGTAATGGTGCAGGTAAGTCCACTCTCATGAGACTTTTAAGCGGGGCAGAGCTTCCTGATAGTGGTAAAATAATTACCAATAAAAAATTATCTTGGCCTTTAGGTTTAAATGGAGCTTTTCAAGGTTCTTTAACTGCTAGAGATAATGCTAAATTTGTAGCTAGAGTATATGGTTATAAAGGACAAGAGCTTCAAGAAAAAGTAAAATTCGTAGAAGATTTTGCAGAGCTTGGGAAATTTTTTGATGAGCCTATGAAGACTTATTCTTCGGGAATGAGTGCTAGGATAGCTTTTGGACTTAGTATGGCCTTTGATTTTGATTATTATTTAATTGATGAAGCTGGAGCTGTTGGAGATCCTGCTTTTAGGGAAAAAAGCGTGAAATTATATAGGGAAAGATTAAGCAAATCAAAAGTGATTATGGTATCTCATGATGTAGCTGAAATTAAAGAATGGTGTGATAAAATAATTTATATGAAAAATGGACAAATTACGGTTTATGATGATGTAGATGAAGGAATAGCTGCGTATCAAGGAAAAGCTTAATGGAAGAAAATAAAACTTTATTAGAAAAAATTAAAGATTTAGGTATATTTGATTCTTTTAAAATTGTTTGGTTTATAATGATTTTTGTTGTGATTTATTATACATTGATTGCAGCACCAAGATATGTAAGCACGATGATTTTAGATGTTAGATCAACAAGTGGAGAAAGTGCTCAAACAAGTGGAATTTTATCTTTACTTAGTAACACTTCTACGGCAAGTGAAGATTTAAATTATCTAAAAGGCTATATAGAATCAAGTGATATGCTAAAGATTTTGGATGAAAAAATCAAACTTAAAAGTCTTTATCAAGAACAACATATAGATTTGCCTTTTAAAATTTGGGATTCAAGTTCGATAGAATCTTATCTTAAATACTACCAAGCAAGAGTTAAAATTTATTCTGATAAAACAACAGGATTGTTAAGGGTTGAAGTAGAGGGTTTTACACCCAAATCAGCTCATTTGATTGCTCAAACTATTATGCAAGAAAGTGAAAAGTTTATCAATGAAATTTCTCATAAAGCAGCTAGAGAGCAAATGGTTTTTGCTGAAAATGAAGTACAAAAATACAAAGAACGATATCAAAAAGCACAAAATGATTTGATTGCTTTTCAAAATAAATACGGAGTTTTTAACCCTTTAAAGCAAGCTGAAACCAAAGCGAGTTTGGTTGCACAAATTGAGGCTAATTTAGCTCAAAAAGAAGCTAAACTTTTAACTTTACAAAGTTATATGAATGATGCAGCACCTGAAGTAGTAGCACTTAAAGCAGAAATTGAAGCAATCAAAAAACAACTTTTAAGGGAAAAATCTAAAATTTCAGCCAACAATTCTTCTCAAAAGCTTAACGATTTGGCTGCTAAATTTCAGGATTTAACTATAGAATCTACTTTTGCACAAAAAGCTTATGAGGCAGCTTTAAAAGCTTATGAAAGCGCTAGAATAGAAGCTTTAAGGAAAATAAAACAACTTGTCATCATCCAAAGTCCAGATATTCCAGAAAGCGCAAAATATCCTGAGAGAATTTATGATATTTTAACAGCGTTTATTGTATTATCTTTGATTTTTGGGATTGCTAAATTTATTAAAATGATAATAGAGGAGCATAAGTATTAAAATGAAAAAAATATTAATTTTATTTTTTAGTTGTATTTTATGTTTTGGAGCTGTGGATGTTTCACAAATCATTTCAGCGGAAGATCAAGGTTCTACTACAACTAGTATAGATCAAAATTTAAGCTCAAATTATGATATAGCAAATAAAGAAAATAATCTTACAAAAATTCATCAAATTTTAGTATTTGGTGCTCATCTTTTTAATGGAAATTTTAAAAATTACAATCAAAGAGTTTATAACCCAGATTATAAGATCGCAGTTGGTGATCAAATCAGTCTTAAAATTTGGGGAGCTGTTGAGTTTTCACAAGTTTTAGTAGTGGATTCTCAAGGAAATATTTTTATCCCTAAAGTAGGAGCTGTAAATTTACTAGGTGTGAAAAATAGTGCCCTTGTAAGTGTTATAAAAGCACATGTTAATAAAATCTATAAAAGTAATGTTTTTGTTTATGCAGATATGAATGCTTATCAAAATGTCAGTGTTTTTGTAACAGGAAGCGTTAATGCTCCAGGACTTTATCAAGGACTTAGTTCGGATTCAGTGATCCAGTATCTTGATAAAGCAGGAGGTATAAATTTAGAATATGGAAGTTTTAGAGATATTCAAATTTTGCGCAATAATAGTGTGATAAAAAATATCGATTTATATGATTTTTTACTAAAAGGGCAAATGGATCTTTTTCCTTTTAGAAGCGGAGATGTTATTTTAGTAGGAAATGTTCAAAATTACGCTTTTGTTAACGGTGATGTGCAAAGACCTTTTCGTTTTGAACTTTCAAATGATATTAAAACTTTAGCTGACTTAGCTAGAGTATCAGGTGCTAAACCTATTGTAACTAATGCCATCGTAAAAAGTTATGGTGAAGATCATAAACTTGATGTCAATGCTTATAATAAAATGCAATTTTCAAAAGTTTTGCTTAGAACGGGAGATGAGGTAGAATTTCATCCTGAGTATGTTTCTGAAAATATAACTATAAGCGTAAATGGTGAGCATAATGGTTTAAAAACTTTAGTTGTGGGTAAAGGAACGACTTTAGAAGATATTTCTAAACTAATTAAGGCTAATCCACAATCAAACATGCAAGCTTTGCAAGTATTTAGAAAAGGTGTAGCTAGAACTCAAAAAGAACTTATCAATGCTCAGCTTAAAGAGCTTGAAACTCTAGCTTTAACCAGCAGTTCTGTTACAGCTCAAGGTGCAGCTATAAGAGCTCAACAAGCAAAAACGATTTTAGAATTTATCCAAAGAGCTAAGCAAGTGCAACCAAAAGGTCAAATTGTCATCGATAATCCAAAGTCTTATGGCTCGGTTATATTGGAAGATGGTGATACTATTAATGTGCCAAGTAAGAATAATCTCATCATAGTTCAAGGCGAGGTTTCTTTACCTGGGGCTTTTGTGTATGATAAAGGAAAAGATTTAAGATATTATATCAATCTTGCAGGAGGTTATGGAGAAAGAGCGGATACTTCAAAAGTTTTGGTGATACGAAGCAATGGAAAAGCTGAAAAATATCATAGTGGTATAGATATGAAACCAGGTGATTCTGTGTTGGTATTGCCAAAAGTAGATAGTGAGAATTTGCAAATTTTTTCAATGTTAACTCAAATTCTTTATCAAATTGCTATCGCAACCAATGTTGTGCTTAATCTTTAAGGTTTAAATATGAATACTCTTGAAATAGCCAAAGAAGTCTTTGAAAAAGAAGCACAAGCTATTTTGGATTTGTCTAAAAATTTAGATGAAAATTTCAATCAAGCTATAAATTTGATGTTAAATACTAAAGGGCGTTGCATAGTCAGTGGAATGGGTAAATCAGGCCATATAGGCGCTAAGATAGCAGCTACTTTAGCAAGTACAGGAACGCCAAGCTTTTTCATCCATCCAGGAGAGGCTTTGCATGGAGATCTTGGAATGTTAACCCCTGAAGATGCTTTAATTGCTATTTCAAATTCAGGAGAAACTGAAGAGATTTTAAAAATCATTCCAGCTATAAAAAAGCGCAAAATTCCACTTATAGTAATGTGTGGTAAAAAAAATTCTACCCTTGTAAAGCAAGGCGATATATTTTTAAATATAGCTGTGGAAAAGGAAGCTTGTCCTTTGCAGCTTGCTCCTATGTCTTCAACAACGGCAACTTTAGTTATGGGAGATGCTTTAGCAGCTGCTTTGATGAAAGCAAGAAATTTCAAGCCTGATGATTTTGCACTTTTTCACCCAGGGGGAAGTTTGGGACGTAAGCTTTTAACTAAAGTAAAAGATCTTATGGTTTCAAGCAATCTTCCTATAGTGCATCCTGATACTGAATTTAATGATCTTGTTGATGTGATGACTAGTGGAAAGCTAGGGCTTTGTGTGGTGCTTGAAAATGAAAAATTGGTTGGTATCATCACTGATGGAGATTTGCGTCGTGCTTTAAAGGCAAGCGATAAGCCAAGATTTGATTTTAAAGCTAAAGAAATCATGAGCACTAATCCTAAAGTAGTCGATGCTGATGCTATGGCAAGTGAAGCAGAAGAAATCATGCTAAAATATAAAATTAAAGAAATTATAGTAGGGAAAGAAGAAAAAGTTGTAGGTATTATCCAGCTTTATGCTATAGGAAATGTTTAATGGCTCTTTTATCTGTTATTATCCCTTTTGGTTTAAGTAAAGAACGTCCCTATATAGAAGAAAGGGTTCTTCAGAAAGCTAAATCTTTTCAAAGTGATGAGAATATAGAATTTATTTTTGTTGAAGGATATTCATCTAAAAATCACGAGCTTAAAAATTTTATCCAAACAAATCATCATATTTATCTTAAAGATATGAATCAAAAAGCTTTTTCTCAAGGAAGATGTAGGAATTTAGGAGCAAGTTATGCGCATTCAAATGTTCTTTTATTTTTGGATGTGGATTGTTATATTTCTTTAGATAATTTTGAAAAAATTTTAAAACTAGTTCAAATTAAAAATATTTCTCAAAATATCAATGCTTTGGTAGTTTTACCCGTAGTGTATCTTAATAAAGATGCTAATGAAAAATTAAAACAATACGATGAGAAATTTTGGGATATTTTGATACAAGAGGATTTATTTACAGCAAAAAATACTTGGGTAAAATTTTTTGCCCCAAGTTCTACTTCAAGTATTGTGATAAATAAACATCAGTTTTTAAGATTAGGTGGAAATGATGAAAATTTTATTGGGCATGGTTATGAAGATTTTGATCTTTTTGCTAGAATTTTAAAAGCTTGTGTGAGTTTTGAAAAAATGCCTACTAATTTAAGCTATGATGCTAGAAATTGGAATTTTTTTAACTTTAAAGGTTTTAGATCTTGGTTTTCATTGCTTGGTCATGAGGCTTGTTTTTATGGAATTTATATGTATCATTTTTATCATGTAGAACCCAATCAAAATGCTTATATGCAAAATAAAGATAAGAATCATCAGCTTTTTTATAAGCATTTAAAAAATATCAAAAAACATGATTTAAAGCCTTTGCAAGTTTTTAAAGCCAAAGGTGAAAAAGTTTTAATGCTTTTTAAAGACCAAAATTATGATTTTAAGGATATTAGTGTTTATGTGGGAGAAACCATTTATAAAAATATAAGTGATTTTTTTATAGCTAAAGAGTTAAAATATAAACTTTTGTTGGATTTTTTACAACAAGAAAAAATCACTAAAATATTTTTGGATGCAAGTATAAAAGAAGAAATTGATGGTATAGATTATTGTGATATTTTTTATTTTCAAAAAGGAATTTTACCTCATTCTTGGTTTTTTGCAAAAAATTTAGATTTAGATTATAAACAAGATTTAATTTTAAGCGAGCAAAAACTTTATCAAGTGAAAGAATATTTCTTAACTTTAAAGAAGGATGAAAAAAAAGTTATTTTGGATTTTTTAAGCCAAAATAATGATGATAAGTGTGATTTGTATGAAATGCTTTATTATTTGATTAACGAAGTTTATAGTTTTGAGCATGATGGGATTTTTTATCAAATCATTATTGATAAAGAAAAAATGCTGATGGCACAAAAACATGATAAAAGCTTTTATCCTTTAGGATCTTTTATTTATAAACCTTATTTGTATGAGCTTAAGAGTATAAGACCTTTTTCATTTTTGATGAAAATTTTAGGTTTAGAGTATCTTGGTGCTATGATTTCACATACTAAATTTTATCGTTTGGCAAGAAAATTGTTTTTTAATCCTAAGGGGTTTTTTGAGGATTTGAGAGCTAAAAAGAATGCAAACATATAAATGTTTAGTTAAACCTAAAATTTCTGTTATTATCCCTTCTTATAATTCGGCTAAATATATAAAAGAATGTTTAGACAGTGTGATTTTTCAAAGTTTAAAAGAGATTGAAATTTTATGTATAGATGCATATTCAATTGATGGAACTATAGATATATTAAAATCATATAAAAAGCAAGATAGTAGAATTAAAATTATTTTTTCAAAAAAAAAGAGTTTGGGTTATCAAATTAATCTAGGATTAAAAGAAGCCAAAGGAGAATATTGCACAATAGTTGAAAGTGATGATTATGTAAAAATAGATATGTGTGAAAAACTTTATAGATTAGCTTGCAATCAAGATTGCCAAGTAGTTAAATCTGATTTTATTGGTTTTGAAGATAAGGAGAAAGAAAGAATTTTTAAAAACCTCTCTATATGTTATGATCAAGCTTTATATAATAAAAAAACTAATTCGTATTTAAATCCAAGTATTATTATAAATTCTTGGAATATGAATCAATCTAGTCTTTATAAAATGGATTTTATTAAAAAATACAATATAAGAGCAAATGAAACAAAGGGTGCTTCTTATCAAGATATAGGATTATGGTTTCAAATTTTAAGTTTGGCTTCAAGTATTTATTTTTGTCAAGAG
>OAWR01000286.1_pt1 | contig 12859 bp, 2 predicted proteins | sample 1476931 | NCBI WGS metagenome assembly OAWR01 (sample SAMEA2580242, study PRJEB22360) | human gut metagenome | biome: human gut; feature: human-associated habitat; material: faeces | place: Denmark | collected 2008/2010 | reverse complement strand
CACTGAAGTTGCTTGCGCTGTTGCAGACTCAGAGCTAGCTTGTGAAGCAGCATGTGACGCTACTTCTGAGCTAGCTGCTGTTTGACTAGTCGAAGCTGCCTGGCTGGCTGGTGCTGCTGATTGGGGCTGTTCGCTGGCCAAAGCCACAGTTGACACTGAGCTTGGTGCGTTTTCTGTTGTTGTTGGGGCCGTTGATGCCGCTGCCGGTGTTGACTGTTCTACAACCACATCAGGTTCAGCAGTTGTTGCCATACCTGTAGTAGCTGGTGCTACCGTTTCATCAGCTTGTGCGCCCTGTGCATTTGAAAAAATTGAAACTCCCAAAAGAACAGAGGCTACACCAAAGCTGTATTTCCGTAATGAAAAATGTTGGCGTTTATTAAACATATCTCTCATAGTAATAAAATTCCTCAATATCCAAATTACTTTATATACGTCTTCCATTTTATACCATAATTATTAAATTGTCAAATATATACTAATAATTGTTTGTTAATTTAATTTCTCTTAGAAAACATTAATTTTAGCCCCTTATCTAAATCCTTTGATTTATCAAAGCGTTCTAACCAAAACTTTCCAAAATGAACCACTTTGTCAGTTTTATAATTTTCAAAAGACTTTCATAAGCAGACCGTATTTATTAAAAATCCGTCTCAACACTACTCTTTTATGTCCTTTTTATGATAGAGATTAAAAGATACAAGAAAGGTCATTGACAGCCTAGCCTTATGCTTTCCCCATTGCCAATCTAATGATAGGAAATACCTCTCTCCGCTAAGATTTTGACAAGACTCAAAAATCCCCTTGGATGTTTTCCAAGAGGGATTCTTTGAGCTATTATTTGAAAATAGAGCTTGTGAAACTATCTGTTTCTTGCAAGAGTTTCTTGTAGACAGCTTCTTTGAGTTTAGTCGTATGACTTGTTGACACTGACTTATTACCATTCTTATCCGTCTTGATACTTGCTGCATCTTTGGCAACAGCATCCTTGAACAAGGTTAATAAATCATTGTAAGAGGCTACACTTGTGCCATCAATCGTTACTGGTGTTAAGCCATGAGACGCTTTGTCTTTCACTTCTTTGAAGTAGGCTTTCTTGAAGGCTTCTAATGAGTTGAACTTCCCATCAGAAATCTTGTTAATAATAAAGTCATCGCCAAGGGTGTTCTTACCAGCCGCTTTGGCTTCTTGTTTATACTTGTTCGTCGCATAGCCTAGGAAGCCTTTTTCATAGCCGTAGTAACCCCAGAGTCTGAAAGTATTATGCTTAAAGGACATAGCACCAGGAGAACCCTCGCTGGTATTTCCGCCATAAATAGCAGACATCATAGGGACATTGACATAGGCAGAAGCGAAATCATCTGGTTTATAGACACCATTGCCCGGTCCACGATTGGTCATGAAGTTGTTATCCACAAGGTCATCGATAGAGGTCAAGGTCATAGCCTTTTCACTATCGTTCAAAGGACGAACCTTATCGTATTGATTTTTGCTGCTACCACGCATTTCCTTATCGACCTTCTTGAACCAAGCATTATTGAGGTCCTGGTTGCCTTGACTAAGGACCGCTTCCCCTTCAAGTGAGTCAAGAAGCATGAGGGTATCATTGTAACCCTTCATGTAACGGTCGATGGCTTCACGTGAATTCAACTTGTTTGGATTTGTGTCATACCATTGATTACCATCGTTAGGGCGTTCAAAGGCCATATTGAGTCCTAGTGCTCCGTATTCACCTTGGTGACCCTGAGTAGCTGGTGATTGAAGAAGACCTTGGGCATAAGCTTCAACGTCTGTTCCTTCACGACGACCATAATCGCCAAAGTAGGCAATACGGTCATTGATGTGGGTCGTTTCATGCGTGAAGGCAGAGGCTCCGTACTCACTAACCACATTAGACATGATAAAGGTTACCTTGGCACGGTTATCGTAGGCATTGTCGTAAATAGACGCATAAGCACCAGCCACAGCACCATTATCTCCATAGTATTCGCCGACTGGGCCATAGATTTCACGAATTGGCGCATAGATATCTTTACTGTCTTTAAATTGGCCGTAGCGATCTGGCCAACCTGGCCAACCATGACCCCAGACATAGTAACCTTCCCAGACCGGAATGACAATATCCTTGAACAATCTGTCCTTAACCTTATCGGTAGCCAATCGTTGCCAGAAATCAAGATAGTTAATTTGACGTTGAGCAGCCAAATCAATCTCAGGCTTGAATTTCTCCAAGGTCGTGTTGTATTTATTGGCTGTACCATAAGACATGGTGTCATAAGTAGAAATCAAGAACATCTGTGTCTTATCAAGATTCAACAAAGGAAGAATCATCTTTCGATGCAAGCCACGGGTTAAGTTATCATAAGCACGGTACTTGTGCTCGCCGACACCTTGGTTTTGAGAAGCTTTCTCAACAACATAGACCTTATCCTTAGTCGCATCAATGAACCAGTCATTCATGTTATCAATAGTGGTAAAGAGTTTTCGATTGTAGTTGAGGAAGTCGTTTAAATCACCAGACTTAGTATATTTAGCTAGAACTTCACCGAAAGCATCGTATGTTCTTGAACCACTGATATTATTTTCCTTAGAGCCAATTTCAATCAAGCGGTCAAGAACATCCACATTATTACCATAAAAATCTGGTTTGAAGAGCATGAGTTCCTTGATATTGACATCATCAAATTTCACACCATAGTAGCGATTCAAGTAGGTCAAACCTAGCAAGAGGGCAGCTTTATTTTTCTCAACCTTGTCAAGAATCATTTGTTGGGCAGCAGGTGATTGGTTGAGTTGATGGTCCTCATTTTCAACCAGCTTAGTGACAAGATTAGTTAAATTAGCTTTTACAGCGTCAAAGCTTTCTTCCAAGTAAAGATTCTTAATAGCATTGACCTTGTTTCCTCCGGTACGACCAAGTTTTTGGTAAATCGGGTCAGACTGCAACTCAATTGGTTTAAGGATATTGACAATACCGTTGATGAGGCTTGAGTGGTCTTTTTGAACGATATTTGGGGTGTACGTGATACCCAAATCAGTAACAGTGTACTCCTTAACGTTGCTCAATCCTTCGGAACTATCTGAAAGCTTGAAGTAATCTTTTGTACCATCAGAGTAGTGAACAATAATCTTGTTAGCATCACTTAAATCTGTGACAAAATTACTGTCTTTCATTGGGGTCACTGAGAGCACATCTTTGGTATTCAGGTTATGGTCTTTAGCCAGTTTGTTTGCTTGATAGACAATATAATCTTTGTTATAGAAGGGTTGAAGTTTCTCGATATTCTTGTAAGCCTTGCTATATTCAGGCTTATAATCTTGAATATTGGCGAAGTCTGATGGACTAGAAACATTGTTAAGAGTATTCAAATCGTAAGGCTCACTAACAAATGTATCAGCTGTAATCTTGTAGCCTTCAACACGCTTATCAGCTTCTTCCTTAGTCAAATGTTTGAGTTTTTTCGGACTCTTGGTATCTCTACCAGTGCCATCTTCGGCAGAGCTATAGCCGATAACGCCAAAGAGGTCTTTGATATGAGGTCCACCATCTTCGTCATCCACATCATTAGAAGCAAAGATTTCTTGACCTTTGATAACCTTGGCATAGGTCACGTTGTCTTGAACAGCTCCGTAAGGCCAAGTCTTGGCAACAATACCACCAACATATCTTGTGTTTTTAACATCAAGCACACCTTTAGCTACTGAGTTTGTCACTCTAGCCTTGGTTCCTGACTTCCAGCTATTAAGCATGTAGGTGACATATGGTACCAGCATACTGGCATTGGCATTATTGGCCGTAATAGTCGCATCCACATAGGCTCTGTTAACAAATCCCATGTAGTTTGAGCCAGCAACCCCACCAACTGTTGAGTTATTACCAACAGAGTTAATCTTACCGATGAAGGCGACATTTTCAATCTTACCATCTTCATCAATCTTATTGACAATACCTGCAACGTCATTGTTACCAGTCACTGAACCAGCCACCCTAACATCTTCAATCAGACCTTTATTTTTAAGGTTAAATCCAACCGTCGCGATTTGATTTTGACCAGAGCGATTAATGTCTACATTTTCAAAGTTGATATTCTTGATCGTTCCGCCATTGATGACATTAAACAATGGATGCTCTAAATCATAGATGGCATAGCGTTTGTCACCATCACTTAGCAACTTACCAGTAAATTCGGTCGTAATGTATGATTTACCGTTTGGAACGACGTGACGAGCACTCATACTTTGACCCAGCCTAAATTCACCTGAAGGATTAGCCTGAATGGCATTGACCAACTCAGCAAAATCATAGTAAACATTGGCTTGGCTAGCCTGAGGTTTCTCAATGTAATAGCTATAGGTTTGAGCAAAATGGTTTTGGGCATCACGTTGCACCAAATTGTCCGCTGCTGCAGTTACCTTATAAACCGCCTTGCCATCAACCGTCGTTTCTTCGATGGCTTTTACAGCCAAGTAAGTGGTCTTCTGATCCGCAGAAGTCATCTTCAAGTAGTAATTCGTGAGATCCTGAGGTACAGCTGCCAGACGAGTCTCATCCACTTCTGTTTGATTGTCATACTTAATCAAATCTGTACGTGCAAAATCTTTAAGCTCAACCTTCTTGAGATCCAGTTGGAGAGTTTGGTCTGCCAAAACCTGATTCTCCTCACCATTGCCACGATCATAGGTCATGGTTGTTGTGAGGGTATATGGCTTGTAATAGTCTAAGTTTGTTAGGTCAGCAGTCAAGGTCGTGCTAGGAATATCAAGCGTTTGGACAATCTGTCCGTTTTGCTTGAGGACCGCTTTAATAGTCGTGATAGCTGCTGAACCTGGATTCGTCAAGTTGTAGCTAAGTTTAGCACTACGACCCAAATCATCCTTGTCAATCTGTGTCAGCGTAAGCAATGGTTTTTCAGACACCTTGGTCCCTTTGTGAACGATACGATCTTGAACAGGAACTAGCACGGTTTCAGTGACAGTTGGTGCCTCAGACGTCTTATTCCCTTTATAGGTCTTATAGACTTTGGTGATTTTATTTTGACCTTTTTGACCTTCTTGAACAACCTTTAGAGTGCCCTTTTCAAGACTATCATCTTCTTGGACAATCTCTTTAAATGGAAGCTCTACGATAGACTCTTCCGTCGTTGTTCCATCTAGAGGTTTGCTGCCACGACGAAGCTTTCTAGGTTGTGGCACCTCAATAACCTTACCTGATACAATAGTTGGCTCACCAACCTTGACACCATCAATGGTTTGGTAAATTTTCTGGATTTCTTGGCTACCTTTTTGACCTTCTTGCTCGACAACCTCTTCATCCACATACTTGCTATCATCAGTGATAACTTCGATAGGATAATCGATGGCTTGCGTTTCAGTCTCTGTGACACTTCCAACAACTGGAGTGTGGACAGGATTCTCGGGTTGGACAGCCGCCTCACCTTCGTGACCTGATTCTTGTGTACCCTTGGCTTCCAGTTTGCCTGTGTACTCTGGATTTGTAGGTTGAACAAGGGCTTCACCTTCATGACCGGATTCTTGTGTACCCTTAGCTTCCAGTTTGCCAGTATAGTCTGGATTAGCAGGTTGAACAGCTGCTTCGCCTTCATGGCCAACTTCTTGGGTACCATTGGCACTGATTGGACCGGTGTACTCTGGGTTAGCTGGTTGAACCACTGCCTCGCCTTCGTGACCAACTTCTTGGGTACCGTTAGCACTGATCGGTCCAGTGTACTCTGGATTAGCCGGTTGGACCCATGCTTCACCCTCGTGACCAACTTCTTGGGTACCGTTAGCACTTGTAGTATCGCTACTGATTGAACCTGTGTACTCTGGATTAGCGGGTTGAACAGCTGCCTCACCTTCATGACCAACTTCTTGCGTGCCATTAGCACTGATTGGGCCGGTATACTCTGGAGCGGCAGGTTGAACAAGGGCTTCACCTTCATGACCAACTTCTTGGGTACCATTAGCACTGATTGGGCCCGTATATTCAGGGGCAACAGGTTGAACCAAAGCTTCACCCTCATGACCTACTTCTTGTGTTCCATTGGCACTAATCGGTCCAGTGTACTCTGGATTTACAGGTTGAACCAACGCTTCGCCTTCGTGTCCAACTTCTTGGGTACCATTGGCACTGATTGGACCAGTATATTCTGGATTTGCAGGTTGAACAGCTGCCTCGCCTTCACGACCTGATTCTTGCGTACCTTTAGCGCTAATTGGTCCTGTGTACTCTGGATTAGCGGGTTGAACAGCAGCCTCGCCTTCATGACCTGGCTCCTGTGTTCCTTTTTTCCAACTGATGCCCTTACTATCCCTATCAGCTGTCCCCTGACTAACTGTATTATCTTCTTTTATTGAAGACTCAAGCCCTTGTAAAGTATTTTCCAAAGGTTGGTCAAGCTCCGGCTTAGCAGAGTAACGCAGATAACCCACATACTCATAACCATCAATGGCAATAACACCCTTAGCCAAATCTTCTTTATTTGAAACCGCAAGAGTTTGATTATAGGCCTGCAACTCCTTGTTTTGCAAGGCAAGAACCTCTATCGGCACAAGGAGACTTTGCCCTGCGGCCCCAATCAAGACCAAGCCAATAATTTTTTTACGATGTTTTTTTGAAAATAGCAAGACAGCCATAGTCGCTGTTGCCAATCCCAAACCTGTCGCTGCCCAGTCAGAACTTCCTGTCTGAGGAAGAGTGGCTTGACTGTCTCCCTTACGTTTATAAACCAGATAAAAAGTGTCCTCATTTTGATATTCCTTAGGAATAGCATGTACCACTTGCTTCTGCTCTTCAGCTGTTAATTCATTTTCTGTGACATAGGCTATGTGTACCGATGCATCCGAAGTAACCTGGTCTGCCGAAACTGGTTTAGACACGAAAAGACCACCTGCTAACAAGAATGTCCCGATAGCAACTGGCCCTACACCTACTGACAATTTACGAATGGCGTATTTTGTCACTTTTTCAAAAACATGATTTGCTTGTTTCATTCAAAATCTTCCTATATGTTAATCCTTGTACCCCAAGGCACGTCAAAAAACGAAGACGTTATTGAAAAAACACGCACTCCATACATTTATTAACCTTCTTCCGAAGTCTATCATATCCTTTTTTTAATCTTTAAGCAAGTATTTTCTCTAATTTTTAATCAATATAAAAAACGAATTATGATTAGTAACTAGATCCTCGTGAAAATAATCAAACCTTTTCATATAAGCATTTTCATGCATATCACTATTTATGGGAATTCCCCCTATAATCTAAGTTACTAATATTTTTTGAATAAACCTCTTCACCTTTTGAGTTTTTATCTAATTTTTTAATATAAACAAAAACTATCTTGTAATAGACACAAAAGAGACCCACCCCTTATGGGATGAGTCTCTTTTTTCGAAAACCGAAATAGCCTAACTAACTATGTTGAGGGATCTAACCTATGAACTATCTTAGTCTTCTTTTTTGCGTTTTCCTGCCAAACCAAGTCCAGCCACTGTCATCAAACCACCCAATAGAGTAGCCAATAATGAAGTGTTTTCACCTGTCTCAGGCAAAGCTTGCTTAGTATCAGTTGCAGCTGGTGTTGCTTTTGAGGCGACATGAACTGTATCTAATGCAGGAGCAGGTTTATGCACTGTTGGTGCTGGAGTTGCTTTAGTTTCTTGATTGTCAACCGTTGGTGTGTTCTTATCCGCATCTGTACGTGGATCCTTAACAATCACCTTAACTGGAACTTCGTCTTTAGAACCATCTGGATATGTGACAATAACAGTAGCGTCTTTGTTACCTTCAGTTGTAGTATCAACTGGTGTCTTGAATTCGAACTTAGTTCCATTTGGAAGGTCACTGACGTTGCCGATTGAGTTCTTCGCATCTGGAGTTTCGCCCTTGTTTACTGTTTGTTCCTTAGCTGTTGGAGTGTTCTTGTCCGCATCAGTACGTGGATCTACAACCTTAACTGTGACAGGAACTTCATCTTTAGAACCATCTGGGTAAGTGACGATAACTGTAGCGTCTTTGTCACCTTCTGTTGTTGTGTCAACTGGTGTCTTGTACTCGAACTTAGTGCCTTCTGGAAGATCTCCTACGTTGCCAATGGAATCCTTAGCGTTTGGTTGATCACCTGGTTTTACCGTTTGATCTTTAGCCACAGGTGTATTCTTATCGGCATCTGTACGTGGATCTTTAACAGTTACCTTAACTGGAACTTCATCTTTAGAACCATCTGGGTAAGTGACAATGACTACAGCGTCTTTTTCACCTTCTGTTGTTGTGTCAACAGGTGTCTTGTACTCGAACTTAGTGCCTTCTGGTAGATCACCGACATTACCGATTGAATCCTTAGCGTTTGGTTGATCGCCTGGTTTTACCGTTTGATCTTTAGCCACAGGTGTATTCTTATCGGCATCTGTACGTGGGTCTTTAACGATTACCTTAACTGGAACTTCGTCTTTAGAGCCATCTGGGTAAGTGACGATAACTGTCGCATCTTTTTCGCCTTCTGTTGTTGTGTCAACCGGTGTCTTGTACTCGAACTTAGTTCCTTCTGGAAGATCACCGACGTTGCCGATTGAATCTTGTGCTTTTGGTGTTTCACCAACGTTAACCGTTTGATCCTTAGGTGTTGGTGTGTTCTTGTCCGCATCTGTACGAGGGTCTACAACTTTGATAGTGACTGGAACTTCATCAATTGAACCATCTGGGTAAGTCACTACAACTGTTGTTCCTTTATCGCCCGGTGTTGTTGTATCCACTGGAGTCTTGAATTCGAACTTAGTTCCTTCTGGAAGATCACCAACATTGCCGATTGAATCTTGTGCTTTTGGTGTTTCACCAACATTAACCGTTTGGTCCTTAGGTGTTGGTGTGTTCTTATCGGCGTCTGTGCGTGGATCTTTGACGATTACCTTAACTGGAACTTCGTCCTTAGAACCGTCTGGGTAAGTGACAACAACTGTTGCATCTTTGTCACCTTCTGTTGTTGTGTCGACTGGTGTCTTGTATTCGAACTTAGTGCCTTCTGGAAGGTCACCAACGTTGCCAATTGAATCCTTAGCATTTGGTTGGTCGCCCGGTTTAACCGTTTGATCTTTGGCTACTGGGGTATTCTTATCGGCATCCGTACGTGGATCTACGACTGTTACCTTAACTGGAACTTCGTCCTTAGAGCCATCTGGGTAAGTCACAACAACAGTAGCATCTTTCTCACCTACAGTTGTTGTATCAACTGGTGTCTTGAATTCAAACTTCGTACCACTTGGAAGGTCACCTACATTGCCAATGGAATCCTTAGCGTTTGGTGTCTCACCAACATTAACCGTTTGGTCCTTAGGTGTTGGTGTGTTCTTATCGGCGTCTGTACGAGGATCTACAACCTTGATAGTGACTGGAACTTCATCAATTGAACCATCTGGATAAGTCACAACGACGGTTGTTCCTTTATCTCCCGGAGTTGTTGTATCCACTGGAGTCTTAAATTCAAATTTAGTTCCTTCTGGAAGATCACCAACATTGCCAATTGAGTTCTTAGCATCTGGTGTTTCACCAACGTTAACCGTTTGGTCCTTAGGCGTTGGCGTATTCTTATCTGCGTCCGTACGTGGATCAACTACAGTAACCTTAACTGGGACTTCGTCCTTAGAGCCATCTGGGTATGTCACAACAACAGTAGCATCTTTCTCACCTACAGTTGTTGTATCAACTGGTGTCTTGTACTCAAAGGTTGTGCCGCTTGGTAGGTCGGAAACATTGCCGATTGAACCTTTAGCATCTGGTGTTTCGCCGATGTTAACTGTTTGATCCTTAGCTGTTGGTGTGTTCTTATCCGCATCCGTACGTGGGTCTACTACTGTCACTTTAACTGGGACTTCATCCTTAGAGCCATCTGGGTATGTTACGACAACAGTAGCGTCTTTTTCACCAGCTGTTGTTGTATCTACTGGTGTCTTGTATTCAAAGGTTGTTCCACTTGGTAGGTCTGAGACATTGCCAATTGAACCTTTAGCGTCTGGTGTTTCGCCTACGTTAACGGTTTGATCTTTAGCAGTCGGTGTGTTCTTATCCGCATCCGTACGTGGATCTTTAACAGTTACCTTAACTGGTACTTCGTCTTTAGAGCCATCTGGGTAAGTCACAACGACTGTTGCGTCCTTCTCACCAGCTGTTGTTGTATCTACTGGTGTCTTGTACTCAAATGTTGTGCCGCTTGGGAGATCATCTACGTTACCAATTGATTTCTTAGGATCTGGAGTTTCGCCAACATTGACTGTTTGGTCCTTAGGTGTTGGCGTATTCTTATCCGCATCCGTACGTGGATCTTTAACAGTTACCTTAACTGGTACTTCGTCTTTAGAGCCATCTGGGTAAGTCACAACGACTGTTGCGTCCTTCTCACCAGCTGTTGTTGTATCTACTGGTGTCTTGTACTCAAATGTTGTGCCGCTTGGGAGATCATCTACGTTACCAATTGATTTCTTAGGATCTGGAGTTTCGCCAACATTGACTGTTTGGTCCTTAGGTGTCGGAGTATACTTATCTGCATCTTCATTAGGAACGGCTGTAAATGAATCAAGTGCCAAAGCTGAATGGAGATCATCTGTGTTTTCACCTTGAAGGAATACAGCAGACGTATAGATAGCTGCTTCTGTAAGATCAGATGGCACAGTAAACGGTACTGAGCTAGCAGTTCCATCTGCTGTCGACGTTACAGTTGTTGCTGTTCCAATCGCTTGACCATTTTTGAACCAACGGATTTGGTATTCACGTGACGGCATCAGTCCACCAGTGGTACTTTCAGCAGTATTTCCTGGTTTAGCAAAGTGATCAGAGTTGTCATACACCAAGATGTCGTGCATTGGTTGTGGTGCGATTAGAGCAAAGTTTGTATTCGAAATATTTGCTGCCGCAAGTGATGAAGGTCCCACTGGAAGTACAGCATCAGACGTACCTTCAAACATATTTGATTGGTAGTTATTGCTCCAAATAGCATAGTCATTGACAAGAACAGTGGCATAAACATAATCCGTATTAATGTGACGGTGTTTTTGTCCAATAGTTCCATTCCACTTCATAAGATGTTCATTGTCTAAATCTTCATCTTTAACAAGTGTTCCAAACTCTTGGTCAGAAATCTTATGTGAAATTTTAAGACCGCTATTAGCCTGAGTAGCGCTCACACCATAAAGACCACGGAATGGAATACGATAGTTCCCGTCTTTATCAACTGGTACTACGACAGTTTCAGCAATGTGTGATCCTTTACCATTCTTGGCTTCATATTCTTTGATAATTTCAGCTTGAGCAGCCTTGAAATCGTCAAGCTTGTAATTAGAGTGTTCACTTTTCCATTTGTCAAAAAGACGAGTTACTTCATCATTTACGTATGAAGCTGCTACTTTAACGTTTGTGGCGTTAATATCGTAGCTGTCTTTTTTATACATACGTGCGTCAGAACCACTTGGGTCACGAAGTTCGTACCACACTCTACCACGGATTGTACCATAATCGCCTTTACGTGAAAATTGGCCGTCTGCTTGGTCACCTGTCTGACGGTCTGCTTCTGGTTTCAATAGATAGTCTTCAGAATTTGGTTTTTCTTGGAGAACTACTTGACCACCAACAATACGGTTGATACCAGCCGTGAAATCCCAAGTTTCATTCAAACGGCTAAGACGTCCGTGGAAACCTGTACGTTGGTCACCAGACTTGATGACATTGTATTTTGTTGGATCTGGATTTTCTACCCAAGTACGGATAGCAAACTTAGGGTCCCCTGCAAGTTTGAACTCACCTGTTGCTCCTAGGCGGTTTGCTAATGGTTTAGACAAGTCAAATACAAAAGTTCCATCTTGTCCACTTGTTGTCTTATAAACTGGAGAAACAAAACCTTTCCCAGTTACATACTGAAGGTAAACATTAACATTAGCAAGACGTTTTGCATCTTCTTGGTTATCGTTATTGATTGTACCATTACGATAGAGCCAAACTGTACCTGCGTAACTTTGTTTTTGCCCCTTTTCCCCTGGACTATAGATGGCTGTCTTTTGAGCAGCATCTTGGAGTTCAGAATCAAAAGAACGTGTGCTGATGCCATTTGCTGGAGAAAGGGCACGACGTGAACGAACGCGTGGTTTCTCAGCTTCAGAAGAATTACCTGCTTGAGGAGCCTCTGAAGTCGATGCTTGTGCAGTTTCAGAAGTTGGAGCTGCTGATGTGCTTGCTGCTTCTGATGTTGCTGCAGCTTGTGATGTAGCGCTCTCCGCAGTTGTTGCAGGTGCTGTTGACGTCGCAGGCGTTTCAACAGTGGCAGATGCTTCAGCGCTTGTTGAAGCTGCTGTACTTGCAACAGGAGTTGTCGCTGCAGGAGTTGTCGCTGCAGGAGTTGTCGCTGCAGGAGTTGTCGCTGCAGGCGTTGTCTCTGCGACTGTTCTAGTCTCAACCAAAGACGCCGTCGTTTCACCCGCTTTTGCTACTGGTGTAATCGTTGCAGCTGTTGTTTCAGTATTTTCATCTGCTTGTGCAGTCCCACCAATCATAATAAGTGTTCCTAGCAATACCGAACAAACCCCGATATTTAATTTGCGGAGAGAAAAGCGACTTTTCTTCTCGTTGAATAAATCTTTACCCATAGTTCTCCAAAACAATTGGAATTCTAACTATCCAATTGCCCTTTCTAAAAATTTATTCTAATCCCCTTTCCATTATGTTATCAAAAAAATGGAAATTTTCAATACAAAATGTCATAATTTTATTATTTTCTTTTTTTATAATCTTCTATAATATAAATATCTACTCACTTAAATTTAGGTATTACAATAGTTTTATAACCCGTTATAAATACTTTTTATAACTTATTTCGTG
>OAWR01000285.1_pt1 | contig 12863 bp, 9 predicted proteins | sample 1476931 | NCBI WGS metagenome assembly OAWR01 (sample SAMEA2580242, study PRJEB22360) | human gut metagenome | biome: human gut; feature: human-associated habitat; material: faeces | place: Denmark | collected 2008/2010 | reverse complement strand
AAGGTCCGGAAGGCACCATGAAAGAAACTTCCGCCGATGATCTGGCCGTGCAGCTTGTGTACGCCGAAAAGGTCATTTTCGTGCCGGGCTTCGGCTTGGCTCAGGCCCAGGCTCAGCGCGAGCTCGCCGATCTTGGTGTGCTCCTGAAGGACCATGGCGTCGAAGTCTCCTACGCCATCCACCCGGTGGCGGGCCGTATGCCTGGCCACATGAACGTGCTGCTCGCCGAAGCCAACGTGCCGTATGAGGAACTCGTCGACTTGGACGACATCAACCCGCAGTTCCCGCAGGCCAATGTGGCTCTTGTGGTCGGCGCCAACGACGTGACCAACCCGGCTGCACGCAAGCCAGGAACTCCAGTCTCCGGCATGCCGATCCTCGACGTCGACAAGTCCCAGAACGTGGTGGTCATGAAGCGTGGTCGCGGTACCGGTTACGCTGGCATCCAGAACGAACTGTACTTCGAAGACAACACGCAGATGCTCTTCGGCGACGCCAAGTCCAGCCTGCAGGCCGTTATCGCGGCAGTCAAGGAGCTCATCAACTAACAGCTGAAACGTTGCATTGATGCTTTCCTGAAAGGTCTCTCCCAGTGATGGAAGGGACCTTTTTGCATATGGTGGTTTTCGTAAGATCAGGTCTGTTACATGCGAATTGTGAGTTATCCACAGTCGTTATTCGCCTGTGGATACGGGTGGAGTTTTCCACATATCCACAGATTTTCAAGGTTCGGTGGCGCAAGATGATTTGAATATGAGACAGTAGGTGCACCCTACAACAAAGGAGTTGCACATGGCGGAAATAATCACTGGCCCGTTCCATATGGATGAACAGGGTTTTTTGGCAACGATCGAAGAACTTATCGAGCGTTTTGATGGATACAGTTCTGGCAAATATCTTGCGGAATTGGGGAAAATCCACGATGAATACGGTGAAATCGGGCCTCTTTCGCTTTTTGACGAAAAAGTCTGTGAACTGGGGAAAGAATTATTCTGCAGCACATCATGGGTGGCGAATCTGGCGTGGGCCATGATTTCGTTCGATTATGATCTGGTTGAGCATGATGCGAATTTTCTTGATGGATGCCGTAACATCGTGCGTAAGTACGGTATGAGCGTTTGGCTCTATGAAATGATCAATGACGCTTCGATGGCGGTGGCTTTGCAAAGGCCCAGCAGCAGAATGCCATTCCAGATTGGATTGACCTGCACCAAGGATGTGTTTCGGAGAAGCAAGAAAAAGGGCGGAAAATACGTTACTGGCAAAAAGAAGAGACTGGCCTGCATGGCTGAATATTTGCAGGAAGTATACTGGCTGGCCGCGTACAGTCTGCTGCGTTGGGGTGAGGAAGAGCCGCGTGCGGCCGAGGTTGCGTTGATGGTGCTTGGATATGGCGGTATCGGCATGTGCATGCTGAGGGACGATCCGAAAGTGGTGGATTCCGGATGCGATGAAGACTTCTCCTATCGCAATCTGTGCGACCATCTGCGCGATCTTAGAATTCAAGCCGATCTGGACTATGCTTGCAATGCCGACCTTGCCGAATCCATGTTGCTTGAATATCCGGCGTGTATGGATGCGCGGTATCTGTACGATGCGGGGAAAATCGTGGAAGCGTATCGTGTTTTGTGGAACAAGCAGACTGAATCAGCTTCGCAAATCATGGAGCGCGTTTACCAGAAGGGCGCATATCAGGTGACGAACATTTGGGAGGATCCGCTGTACCTGCATGATCTTGCCCTGTCGTTGTTGGGGGCAGTGGGCTCGCGGCCCCTTACTGAAGGGTTCCGGACCCGTGATGACAAGATGTTCCAGCAGGGAGTGGAAAGTCTGAGACGAACGACTGAATCCGTTAAAGGGATGGGGTTGGTGATGACATTGGGAGGGTATATCTGCTTCCCGGAACCGGAAAGTAGGGATGATGCGCTTTTCGCACCGCGAAAGGAGAAGAAACAATTAATGGACACCTGTAACGGGCTTAGGGATCTGTCGACAATGGTTGCGCTGTACCGCTTTCCGAGAGATGTCGAATCCCTACGTGCCACGCGTGCGCTTTTAGCTCATGACGCGAAAGAATATATCGATCTGATGGATCCATACATGGGAAGCGTGGATGAGACGGGAGGAAACGAGGAGAGGCCGGTTTCAGTCGGCGACTGATCGGCCTCTTAGATTGCGAACGTCAAAGCGTATGTATCATGGTTGCGCCGAGATTGAATGGAGGAACGTTCTGATGAGCTCTGTCTCTTCAATCTCGGTGCATGCTATGCCGTATTGCTCCAACAATTCGCGAAATGCTTTCACGTATCTATCTGTGGTGAACTTCTGTGTGAATGTCAGTCAGAATTTCTCGTTTACGCAATTCGCTTCCACCAGCATGGGCGTCGGATCCGCATAGGTGTAACAATTTTGGATATGCCGTGCCGAAGAACCCCGATCGAACATTCCTGTATAACAGATGTCAACCGTTGAACGTCGCATGCTGATAACTTGTCTGCACATCTGTTTCTGGGCTTCCAGATTCGGCAGGCTCTCAAGATAGTGATTCAGCCAAGTGGCTCCGGCCAGCTTGGGAATCAGTGTTTCAATATCGCACTCGTCTATCTGTTCATGGGATATTTTCAGCTTGGTCCGGCAGATGTGGCTCTTGGCGCAATTTAGTGTTGATTTGCCTTGGTTTCGATACATGGATGAAACGCCGCGGACCGCTGAACCAAGCAGTCAAATGACCGCTGCTCGTTCGTCACCCTGCCTTACTTGGAAATCGTATCGTCAAGGTGCGTAAACAGTGGGTGAGCCAGCCATGCCAAGGGTAGTGATGCCAGTGCTGAGATCAGTAGAATAAGCCAAACCGTGCAATGTGCGTGCAGCCATCCGTAAAGCATTTGCCCGAGTGGCTGGGCGCATATCGTCAACGATGAAATAATGGCCATGACCTTGCCGGTAAACGCGGTTGGCGTCCTCATCTGAATAGATGGCACGAGAATGAGGTTCAAGAAATCAACGGAGATTATGACTACCGCAGTGCAGAATACCAGCATGATGAGCTTGGTTTGCGTTGAACATGGAAGCAGGAAAGCGATGGCCGGCGGAAGCAGCTTAAGACTTTCCACGAACAACAACGAAGGGGCGTTTTGTGATTTCAAACGGTTGGCGAAACATCCAGCAATGAATGTTCCCGCTATGCCGGCAATGCCGATAATGCCATCGCATAGACCATATGTCGCCGCATCGTAGCCTAACGTAGTTCGAATAATGTAAGGAAAGCTTACTGAACTGAATCCAGTCAGTATCAGATTAATCCATGTGCAAACACCGGCTAATCGTGCTACGGTCGGCTCCTTGCGAAGCAGGAAAGCGGTCGCCGAATGCATATCGCCAATAATGACGCCGAGCAGGCAGATGCCGGTATCATCTTGATTCGATAGGGGCTTCGCGAGTCTGATGAAGCATTCAACCATGGCTGCCGACATAAGACATGCTGCGGTGATGAGCATCATCGGTCGAATGCCAACCAGCCCGTACATCACGCCGCCTAGGAAACTCGGGAGTAATTGGCTGAGCTGCTGCACTTGATTGATGATGGCCGTGCCTCGGCGAAGGTCAGTGGAGGACTCTCTTCCGATGATTTGTGGCAGTGCGGATTGTACGACGGGAGTTTCCATCGCATCGAGTACCGCCAATACTACCTGCATGATGGCGATGGCGAGAATGTTGAATCCGGATAGTGCGAAAAACACAGTCGCGAGCAGTGTGACGATTCCTGAGATGATATCGAGCGCCACCATCATGGCACGTTTGCTTATTCGGTCGGCCATGATACCTCCGAATGGGCTGATAAGTATGGTCGGAATGACGGATATGGTCAGCACGGTGGCGAAGGTCGTGGATGATGCGGTTTCGTCCAGCACCCACATGGACATGGCAAATCGGAGCATGGTATTGCCGAACAAGGAAATGCCTTGACCGAGTACAAGCAGGATGAAGTTTGCAGAGCGCAAGCTGGATTGGAGCGTCGTTTCTGACGAGTTTTTCATGTCATTCCTTTCGATACCGACTGACGGTATGAAAAAACGGTACAAATAAAGATAGATTGACATTGCCGAGCTTTTATTGCGGATTGCTGGCGAGTAGGAAGAAGCCTTCCGCAAGCCGATCTTCCATATCACTGGCGTGATCGATAAGTGGAACTCCGAGCGAGTCCATAATCAATCCAAGACAGTGGATGCGATGCTTGAATTCACTAAGGGTAGTGATGGGGTAGAAGTTTGGGGCTAGCCAGTAATTGAACAGCAGTGAAAAAAGTTCCGCGGCTTCTTGAGGGTATTCGGTTGTGATTGAACCGTCCTTTAACCCCTCCTGGATGAAGTCGTATGCGATTTTAGTGCTGTCGGTTCGCCAGATGCGAAGATTTTCGGCGAGGATTTTCGGGTCGTTCAGCAGGGGAAATGCATCGCGCATGAGGGTCATATGTTCGGCGTCGGTAATCTGCAGCATGAGCGAATTGCGTAGTTTTTGCAATCCGTTTCGTGAGTCATCCTCTTGATTTGCTTGGGGAAGAAGTCGTTCGTTGTCGGAATCTACTAGCGCATGCAGCATCGCTTCTTTGTTTTTGAAATGATGGTAGATAGCGCCTTTGCTGAGGTCCTCGAGCTCGTCGAGAATATCTTGAATCGTGGTGCGTTCACACCCCTTTTGCGCAAACAGCTTTTTCGCGGCGTCAAGGATTCGCTGTCGCGTCACCTCAGGGTGTGCATTGCGCGCCATATGCCTCTCCTTCAATGGTGGAGTCGAATACACCAACATTATACATACCGTTGGTCGGTATGGTATGTTGGATGCCTCCCAGATCGGTCGAAAAGTGTGCCGAAAGAATCTCTGCGGATTTCTGCAAAGAAACCTGAATCTGCGTTGCCGGGGTGCGGGATGTCTGTCTTTTCTGCGGTTAGTGCATGATTGGGCGTCCAAGGTCAACTTGAGTGAGTGACGGCTGGGTTCCCGAAGGAGAATAAGACCCTGGTTCCTATATGCCTTTTATGGCATGGGGCTTTTAGTGAAGAACGATTGCATCCGATGTGAAAAATCCCACAAATCCGGCCCACGTCCTGCTCTAGAACTTCAAAACTGTTGCCAATGCTGGAAACACGCCGTATATAGTGTTTGAAAATGTGACGAGACACTGTATGTTGTGGTCTTGATTTTTATTTTCGTTCGGATAATGTGTGCCACGTACCAACGACGTACGGTCGTGAAAGGACGTGGAACATGAACATTACGTTATACACCAAAGCAAACTGCCCGCAATGCACGGCGACAAAACGCCAATTGGACAAACGAGGCCTTCCGTATACGACTGTCGACATTACGGCCAACGCACGTATTTCCGACAGATTGCGGAACGAAGGATGGCGGCAGATGCCAGTCATCATCGCAGACGACGAATCCTGGTCCGGGTATCGTCCCGACAAAATCCACGAGCTGGAGGCTCGCTGCCGGTGAGCGCGCTGGTGTACTTCTCGTCGGCATCGGGCAATACGGCACGCTTCGTTGAGGGATGCCGATTGGATGAATTCGGCATCCACGTAATGCGCATTCCGCTGCGGCCGGATGAGCCGGAACTGCATGTGGATGAGCCCTATGTCTTGCTGACACCTACATACGGCGGAGGAACAATCGGCAAAGCAGTGCCCGTGCAAGTCAAACGATTCCTCAATGATGAACGCAACCGCAGTGGCATCATCGGAGTCATCGCATCGGGTAACACCAACTTCGGCGAAGCCTACGGCATCGCAGGTGACATCATCGCGGCTAAATGCCGCGTACCGCTACTCTACCGGTTCGAACTGATGGGCACTCCGGAAGACACTACGGCCGTGCGCGAAGGACTGCGCAGATTTTTCGACGAATACACACAACAGGAACAACGATAACCATGCCAAAAGATTCAACGACACCACACGTAGCAACCGACGTTATAACCTCCTACGATCGCGCCCATGACTGGCACTCTCTTAACGCGATGCTGAATCTCTACGACAAGCAGGGGCGCATCCAATTTGATAAAGACCTTCAAGCCGTACGCGAGTACGTCGAAAAGCATGTGCTGCCGAACACCGTCCACTTCAAATCTACGCAAGACAGACTCAGTCGGCTCATCGCAGACGGTTACTACGACGAATCCGTATTTGCCCAATATGACACCGAATTCCTTGACAGGTTCTACCGCAACGTGGATGAGTGCGGCTTCGAATTTGATACATTCCTCGGAGCCTTCAAGTTCCACCGCTCATACGCATTGAAAACTTTCGACGGCAAACAATATCTGGAGAACTTCCCGCAACGCGCAGCCGCCGTTGCGCTCGCGCTTGCCGCCGGCGACCATGCGGCTGCCGAATCGTATTTCGAAGAACTTGTATCAGGGCGTTTCCAACCGGCGACGCCCACTTTCCTCAACCTCGGTAAAGCGCAGCGTGGAGAGGCGGTCAGCTGTTTTCTCATACGTATCGAAGACAACATGGAGTCCATATCGCGTGGCATTAACGCCGCATTGCAGTTGAGTAAGCGAGGTGGAGGCGTCGCGCTGTTGCTTAGCAATCTGCGTGAGGCCGGCGCGCCCATCAAGCGCATCAAACATCAGTCCAGCGGCATTGTGCCTGTGATGAAACTGCTTGAGGATTCTTTCAGCTATGCCAACCAGTTGGGCGCTAGACAGGGTGCCGGTGCGGTGTACCTCAGCGCTCATCATCCGGACATCATGCATTTCCTCGATACCAAGCGTGAGAACGCGGATGAGAAGATCCGTATCAAATCTTTGGCTCTTGGAGTAGTGATCCCCGACATCACATTCGAGCTGGCGAAGAGACACGAACGTATGGCCCTGTTCAGTCCATATGACGTCGAACGCGTCATGGGCAGACCCTTCGCTGATGTTTCCATCAGTGAAAACTACCGGAACATGGTGGATGATGAACGCATTGGGAAAACCTATATCGACGCACGAGAGTTCTTTATGACTTTGGCCGAATTGCAATTCGAATCCGGATACCCGTACATGGTGTTCGAAGATACTGTGAACCGAGCCAACCCGATCGACGGACGAATTGCCATGAGCAACTTGTGCTCGGAGATCCTCCAAGTGCAGGAGCCAAGCACCTATCATGAGGATCTGTCCTACGATCACGTGGGACGTGACGTGTCCTGCAATCTTGGATCGCTCAACATCGCCAAAGCGATGGACGGTGATTTGGGACGAACTGTGGAACGTGCGATTCGCGCATTGACCTCGGTGTCGGAACGTACGGACATCGCGTGTGTGCCATCCATCCGACGCGCCAACGACGAAGGTCATGCCATCGGCTTGGGACAGATGAACCTCCATGGATTCCTTGCCAGAGAATCAATCATGTACGGTTCACCGGAAGCTCTCGACTTCACCGACATGTACTTCATGACCGTTGCATACCATGCCTACCGTGCCTCGCATGAGCTCGCAGTCGAACGCGGGACACGGTTTGTAGGCTTCGAACGGTCCGCCTATGCGAAGCCTACAGGCGCAGGCAACTATTTCGACAAATACACGAACGGCGAGCGACCGCTGGCACCGAAGACCGGGAAAGTCGCGTCGCTGTTCGCACGGCGGGGCATCCATATCCCCGACGAGGATGATTGGCGTCGTCTGCGTGACGACATCATACGTGACGGTATCTTCAACCAATATCTGCAGGCTGTGCCGCCCACTGGGTCAATTTCGTACATCAATCATTCCACGAGCTCCATCCATCCTATCGCCTCGAAGATTGAGATTCGCAAGGAAGGCAAGATTGGACGGATCTACTATCCAGCTCCGTATATGACCAACGACAATCTCCAGTATTTCGCGGATGCGTACGAAATCGGTTGGAAGGCCATTGTTGATACGTATGCCGAGGCAACGCGGCATGTCGATCAGGGCCTGTCGCTGACCTTGTTCTTCCCCGATACGGCGACTACCCGAGATTTGAACAAGGCGCAAATTTATGCATGGCGCAAAGGCATCAAAACGCTATATTACATCCGCATTCGTCAGCAGGCGTTGTCTGGCACCGAAGTGCAAGGCTGCGTCAGTTGCATGTTGTGAGACCCGTGATTTGAAAGGAAAGGGAAAAGACATGTCTCGTTTGGTTTACCGCGCGATACTTCGCTTGACGGCTCCGGACGAATACAGGCGGTTATACGGCCGCAACGATAAGACGACGATTAGAAAGGACAACCATCATGGCGCCGATATCCGTACCTCGGCAGAGAATTAAGCTCATTGACCGTGTGAGTGCCATCAACTGGAACAAACTTGAGGATGACAAGGACCTTGAGGTATGGGACAGACTGACCGGCAATTTTTGGCTGCCGGAGAAAGTACCCGTCTCCAATGATCTGCCCGTTTGGCGCGCAATGAGCGAGGCCGAACATACGTTGACCATGCGCGTGTTCACCGGTCTCACCTTGCTTGACACTATCCAGGGAACCGTTGGCGCGGTCAGCCTCATACCCGATGCGCTTACCCCGCATGAGGAAGCCGTCTATACGAACATCGCGTTCATGGAATCAGTGCACGCCAAGAGCTATTCTTCGATTTTCTCCACCTTGTGTTCCACCCGACAGATTGACGAGGCGTTCTCTTGGAGCGAGGAGAACGAGTATCTGCAGAGGAAAGCACGCATCGTGCTCGACTATTACGAGGGGGATAGTCCACTCAAGCGCAAAGTGGCCTCCACGCTGCTGGAATCGTTCCTGTTCTATTCAGGCTTCTATCTACCGATGTATTTCTCCGCGCATGCCAAACTCACCAACACCGCCGACGTGATCCGTCTTATTATCCGCGACGAAGCCGTGCATGGTTATTACATCGGATACAAATATCAAAAAGGGCTTGAGCGGGTCAGCGAGGACAAACGCGGCGAACTGCGCGACTACACCTACGACCTGCTCAACGAGTTGTATGACAACGAGGTGGAGTACACGCGCAGCCTCTACGAGCCTGTCGGATTGACGCAAGATGTCGAAAAGTTCCTGCGATACAACGGCAACAAGGCGTTGATGAATCTCGGATATCCAGCGCTTTTCCCACAAGAGATCTGCGACGTGAACCCGTCGATCCTTGCCGCGTTAAGTCCGAACGCCGATGAGAACCATGACTTCTTCTCCGGTTCGGGAAGCTCGTACGTAATGGGCAAATCAGTCGAGACCGACGACGATGACTGGGATTTCTGACTGTATCCCAGACAACCCCGAGGAAAGCAGCTATGGGAAACCGTCACGGGCGAGTTCGCGTCGGATCATCCACGCAGATATCTGCCCGTGACGCTGTCAGGACAGGCACGGACCGTTTCCGGTGTTCCCTCGCATACGATGCGACCGCCGGCCATGCCTCCGCCCGGACCCATGTCGATGAGATAATCCGCGTTCGCGATTACATCAAGATCATGTTCGATTACTACAACTGTCGCCCCAGAGGCCACTAACGAGTCGAACACGCGTAGTAATACCAGCACATCCAACGGGTGTAGCCCGATCGTCGGCTCGTCGAACACGAATACCGAACCGGACTGTCCGCGTCCCATTTCGCTGGCCAGCTTCAGCCGTTGCGCTTCGCCGCCTGATAACGCAGGAGTTGGCTCGCCAAGTGTCAGATACCCCAGGCCAAGCTCATGCAGTGTGGACAGTTTCGATCGAACGGGGCGTAGGAAATCCAATAGAGGCATCATCTCGTCGACGCTTAGCAACATCAATTCCGGCAGTGAACGAGCGACGCTGTCCGTGCAAACCAATCGAATGTCATCGGCGGTCTGTGCATACCGTGTCCCATGGCAATCGGGACACGTGACGTCAACATCGGGCAGGAACTGCACATCCAACGAAATGGTACCGGTTCCATCGCAAGTGGAGCAGCGCAACTTGCCCGTGTTGTATGAGAATGCGCCAGGTTTGAGATTCTTCTTATGGGCATCGGAAGTCTTCGCAAACGCACGACGCAGATCATCGTGAACACCGCAATACGTCGCTACGGTCGAACGGATGTTTGCTCCAATGGGCGTGGCATCGATCAGTTCCACTTTCGAAATGCCATCCGCGTCAATCAGGCGAATCGAGCTCGGGAAAACGGTACCATCAGCGGCCGAGCGCAACGCAGGGACCAGTGTCTCCAATACCATCGTCGTCTTACCGGAACCCGACACGCCAGACACCACAGTGAGACGTCCTCGCGGAATGTCCACCAATAACGGATGCACCGTATGCACGGTATTCGTCTCCAAATGAATCCGACCCTTGGCGAACATCGCATCTAAGTCAACCGGCGGCCGCGCCCGCTCATGTATTTTGCCGCCATCACGCAGAAAAGGAGCTATCTGAGAACCAGGTGCCGTCATAACATCCGCCACCGCACCCTGAGCGATCACATGACCACCTTCGGCACCGGCCGTTGGACCCATCTCCACCAAATGATCCATCGCGGCAAGCACACGGGTATCATGATCGACCACAACCACCGAATTGCCGTCAGCCACCAAATCGCGCATCACGCCCAACAGTCCATCCACATTCGCCGGATGCAATCCGATAGACGGTTCATCCAGCACATACAGCACGCCTGTAGTGCGGTTACGCACCGAACGGGCCAACTGCACACGTTGGCGCTCGCCGGTGGACAGTGTCGCACCTGCGCGGTCAAGCGACAAATAGCATAATCCGAGTTCCACGAGCCGCTCGGCCGTATCTTCGAACGATTCGCAGATGGCTGCGGCCATCGCACGCATCTCCTGCGGCAATGACTTAGGTACTGAACGCACCCAACGTATCGTTTCGTCAAGTGTCATCGCCGTGGCTTGTGCCAGATCAATACCGAGAATCTGCGGTTGACGAGCCTGCTGTGAAAGCCTCGTACCGGAACAATCCGGACATGGTTTCTCGCTGAGGAATCTCGACACGCGTTTGATACCCTTCTCATCCTTGGCTTTGGCGAGCGCATTCTCCACGGTATATACGGCGTTGAAGTACGTGAAGTCAAGTTCGGCGAAATCATTGCCTTTCTTCGGTTTGTATAGAATATGCTTCTTGACGGCCGGGCCGTTGAACACGATGTCCCGCTCGGCGTCGGTCAGCTGGTTGAACGGAATGTTCGTGCGCACTCCCATCGCGCCGCACACCTGCTTCATCAGATCCCACATCAACGATCCCCATGGTAATACTGCGCCGTCGTCGATGCTTTTGGTCTCGTCTGGCACTAGGGAAGCACGGTCGACGATTCGCACGATGCCTGTTCCGGAGCAGGTCGGGCATGCGCCGGCGGAATTGAACGACAGCTGTTCGGCGGATGGTGGGTGCATGAGTTGGTTGCAGGATGCGCATCGTATAGGCAACTCGGCCGCCACGTTCATTGTGGGACGGTTGCGTACGCCACAATGCTCGCAGACATGCGAGGCGCAACGGGAGAACAACAGACGTAGACTGTTGAGCAACTCCGTCATCGTGCCGAACGTGGATCGCACGCCGGGCACTGAAGGTCTTTGATGGAGGGCGAGAGCTGCGGGCACATGACGTATATCGACTACCTGCGCTCGACTCGCTTGGGTGAGACGTCGCCTGGTATACGTCGACAAAGCCTCCAGATAGCGTCGGGATCCTTCAGCGTATAGCACACCTAAAGCGAGAGAGCTCTTTCCGGACCCGGAGATGCCGGCGATACCGACTAATTTGTTCAACGGAATGTCGACGTCGACGTTCTTGAGATTATGCACGCAGGCACCGCGCACTTCGATGCGGGACGGTGGGAAAGCTCCAGATGATTGTTTCATACCTGCTACAGTACCTGTGTGGCGGAAAAACACGTGGGCAGGGGAGCCTTATCCGTCATGGTATTGCGGCATGTGGTATTTGATCCATATATTCGACCGCAACGGAGGGGATGTCATTGTTTCCACGGCTGTCGTCAGTGTGCGTGAATCGGAAGACGATGCGGTGGAATACGGAGAAATGGATTGGGAAAGGAAGGAATCATGTACATCGTATATATCAATGGGAAGAAGTTTGCCGGGGAACAGGACCGGAGTCTGTTCCCCGGCGTGGGGCGGGTTGCGGGCGAATGCCCAGAACATCCGTGTAAGGTGTTGATGGGCTCATCCGCCGTGTCAGCGTGTTGAACGATGTGTCATTGCTGTTCAGCGTGATGATAAGGCGTTGGCGCTCTTGCCTTTCGTGGCGAGCGTCACGGCGATGATGGATATGAGAGCGACGGCGTACAGTACGGTGATGATCGGAATCAGCGTGCTGTATCGGTGGGCTGCGTCCGTCGTATGGGAGACGACGAAGGACGCCAGCTGGTTGCCGGACAATCCGGCGAACGCCCACGCGCTCAAAGCCAGTCCGTGCACGGTGGACACTGATTTCATACCGAAGTGCTGCTCAAGCAGCACCGGCAGCGTAGAGAAGCCGCCGCCATAGCCGGCGTTGATAAGGAACAGCATCGTCACAATCAGCCATAGGGTGCCGTTGTCAATCGAATGTGTGAAAATCTGCAGCGCGCACACCGCGATGGACATGATGAAAATCACCAGTGCATGACCGGGCTTGCGATGGCCTTGGCCAGACCGAATCCCGCGACGGCGATGCGGGCGGCACCGGCGCACCCTGCTGCGGGGCGACCGCCGCTGATCGGCCATCCGGCGCTCCGGATCGCGTTTGGCGCCCTGACTGCTGCGTTTCGCTCATATTCACCCCCGAGGTCACCCTTAAATGTACAGCGGGGTGCTGGGGATTCGCCATGATTGAACGCGGGGCAAATGCTACATATCGCAGTAGAACGGCGGATTGTCACGCACGGTGCCTGACCA
>OAWR01000279.1_pt1 | contig 13034 bp, 18 predicted proteins | sample 1476931 | NCBI WGS metagenome assembly OAWR01 (sample SAMEA2580242, study PRJEB22360) | human gut metagenome | biome: human gut; feature: human-associated habitat; material: faeces | place: Denmark | collected 2008/2010 | reverse complement strand
AAGGTCGTGGGCCACAGCCCCCGGGATGGGCGGTAAAAGCCGGTAGCCGACCCCTTCGAGGGCGTAGCGGTACTGTCGGCCGCGTTCACGGAAGGCGTCGCCTGGCTTGCGTTCGGTGAGCGTCACGTGCAGCCGTTCGTCGGCGAAGACATCCTGCATGCCCAGCATGCCGGTGCACTCGCGCCCGCCGATGGTCTGTGAGGTGCGCATGCCCGGCAGGCCGAACCGGTCGTAGGCCACCTCGAAGTCCTTGACGTCAAGAACAGAACCGAGGCCGGATAGCCGGGCGAGCTGCCCCTTGTCGCCGAGACGTGGATGGTCGGGGCCGTAGCCGTCGTCCTCGCGGGCGGCGTAGGTGAAGTGGTCGAGGAACTGGGTGTCGAAATCCGTCATAACTCTTCGTCCTCGTTGTCGAGCGTGTTCGTGATGCCGTTGGCGACGGATTTGGCGAACCTGTCCTGCCTGCCGACGGGGATGGAGAACGTGTTGAGGTTGTCGTTGGTATCGTGGTGGTCGAGCGCTTCGAGTGCTGCGTTCTCGGCGGCTTGAGTCACGTCGTCGAGCATGTAGGCGTGTTCGAGGTCGATGCCTGCGTCTGTGAAGTCGGCGATGAGGCTCGGGGCGAATCCGGCCTTGATGAGCTGTTGTGCGATGTTCATGATGTTCTCCTCTTGTTGTGTGGCGTTCACGAACATCATGCGTCCGCGAGCGCATCCGCCCATCCGTCGGCGAGAGAGACCGCACGGCCCGCCGCCGCGGTCATGGCCGCGTATGCCTCCTGCACCGCAGGGTTCGACGTGACCGTGGAGTCGAGCCGTTGGATGGCGGCGCGCCAGAAGCCCCACTGCCCGTGTCTCTCGTCGTCGATGACACGCTTGAGACTCCGCAGATCCCTGGCGGCGCTCTCGTCATCCCCGATATGGTTCAGCTGCACGGGGCACTTCCAACCGGGATACGGCGTACCCACCTGATCGGCATCCGCCCCATCGGGCAGCAGCGTGGTCTCGAACGCGATCACGCTGCGGTCAAGCTCGTGCAACGCCTGTTCCATGCGCTCGCGCCGGGATGCGTCGACGGCGCTCATGAACCGCAGGGCCTCGGCGAACACGCCATGGGAGTCGAACCCCCAATCCCCGATGACGCCCGCGCGGAACCGCTCCATGTCACGGATCGCGGCAATAGTGTCGGCCATGATCAGTCCTTTCATAGGGTTGCGGTACAGGAACGCCTCCAACGCACGCGCCGCCTCGACGGCCGACGCGTGCCGGCGTGGCGAACGCCGCCCGTCCGCGCTTACCCAACGCCACGTGCGTCCGTCACGTGTCCGATATACACGGCCCATCGTCTTGCGGGGTGGCGTGACGCGTATCAGGCGCCCCTGCTGGTCCAGCTTGTATTCGCCGTCGAAACCGGTCAGACATGTCTCGCTCATCTCCATCACCTGATCACCGCCCGCCATCCGCCGATGGATTCGGAATGTCCACGCGCATACTCGGCGGCCTGTACGGGCAATGGCGACCATTCCTCCCGGTGTTCGGGCGGTGACGTCAATCCCATCAGCCAATCGAGTCGATACTGGAGTATCGCATCCGTCACGCCGTGCTGGTCCGAGACCATGAACACCAGTGCCGTCCCGTCCATGCTCTCGTGGATGGACATGACTCCCGTGAACCAGGTGCATATCGGGATCATCGGGTATCTGCGGAACACGTCACGCTGCACTCCGTCAGGAATCCTGACGCGACATGAGGCGACGCCGGTCTCCAAAGGCGGATGACCGGACGTCGCATCACGGCGTGTCTTCGATAGTCGATGCCTCAGCCACATGATAAGACCCATGATCATTCCCTTTGTCTCGGCGATTTGCGCCACGGTTTCCATGGTCTTGCGCCGCAGTCAACATTCTGCCGTCGATGGCCAATATGCGTCCGCACGTGTCCTGCGCGCTTGACAGTGCGACGGACGGAACGTGTGGGTTTCGTTTCCATGCCGGCAGGTGATGCGGCGGGCTTGGCGGCCGCGTTTTCCGCCGACGGGTTTCACGTGATTGTCTTCCGCGTCGTCGGTTTCGCCTTCGATGGTGATCTTGGCAGCGTATTCCAATCGGCTCAGTGCCTCAATGGCCGCCTGCCCGTTGCGTGCGAACGGTCGCCCCCCCCAACCGCAGCCGGTCTTCGGCGTCTTCGAGGATGATGCGGGCCATCGTGCCGGACGGTTCGGATGTTTCGGATTCGATGGCGTACAGCCGGTAGCGGATGGAATCAAGCATGACCCCCATGGTAGGCCCGAATGGCCCGGATGGGCCTACCATGGGGCTTCCGTCATCAAACCGGCTGTTCCGGCGTCATCGGATTCGACGATCAGAACACGAAGAACGGTTCGCCGATTTGTTCCATATAGCTTCTGGCGTTCCTTAACGGCATGAACATGGTTTTCGCGTTGGGTAGCCGCAGGAACCCATGGTCTTCATACCATTTGCCCAACGTGTCGTTCAGAGGGTCGAGCATGACCAGTCTGCCTCCGGCCATCACGCTCAGATCGCATGCCATATGGACCGCATGGCACAGCAAGGCCGCGCCGACACTCCCGTTTCCCTTTTTTCCTCTGAGGTCCTTGCGGACGGCGAGCTCGCCTATCAGCCATGAGGGATGCGCCATGGTGGGTTTGCCCGCCTGACGGCTTTTCGGCAGGCCGATGCCTCGGATTGCGGACGGCGAAATCGTGTAGAATCCGGCGATGTCCTCGCCTTTCATGGCGACATGCACGGCGCACATGCCTATCTTCGAATAGGTCAGGCTCTTGTCCAGCCAGAAATGATCCAATTCTGGGTTGCCGCTGGCGAATCCCTCGATGGCGTCCTGGGTCAGATTCGTCTGGGGGATGATGCGATCCCATGCCACGCGCATGCTGCCGGGACGCATCAGAGCTGGGAGGTCAGCCACTCGAAGTCCTTCTCGTTAATGTCCACGACCGGGCGGACCGTGAAATGAGGCACATGATGGTTGCGGCGCGTCGTTTCGTCCGAGTTCATCAACCGCGAATAGTAGTCGTGCATGCTCTTGTCACTAATCGTCGCCGCCTTGAGCCCGTTGTTCCCGTTGTAGGCGTCCTTCCAGGGGTCCTCGGCGTGGGTGAGATCCCGAAGATCGTCCCCACCCATTCTCCCGTATGACGAGAGCACCCCATCAAGCAGGGGCATGTAATCGGCCGGCACCTTGTCACGGTCGCCGTGGATGTCGTCGGCGATGACGCTGTACTGGTGCGCGTGCCGCTTGTACACGTCGTACACGACCGGACCGTCGCCCCAGGCGGCGATCGGCTCGCCAAACACCGGGGCGTTGCCCCATACCAGACTCCACGCCTTGCAGTAATAGAGAAGCTTCTGCAATTGGAAGGCCGTCAGACGTCCTTTCTCCTGAAGGATGTAGTCCGCCACATCCAACGCTCCGCACATCATCGGCCTCCTTTCGCCTACATCGCAACACGGTAAACCCGATTATCTAACATTATAGTGCGGACACGGCTCTTCGCGGCGTGGGGCCGCCGCGTGCCGTCCGCGTTGAACTGGGCGAGCTGCCCGATCGCATTGCCCGTGTTCTGCAAAGCGCAGTTCAACAGGCAGATCCACTCCCGCCGGGTTGATTCCACGTAGGCCGCCGTATCCGCGTACGAGTCGAACCAGGGGTTGATGCTCCCGGGGTTGTCGATGGTGTCGGAACCGTCATCGCAGGATGGTCTGTCGTCCTGCCAGTACGCCTCGACCCACCACAGGGGCACGTGTCTCGCGCCCCGCCGCAGGGGGCTGACGCGCGCATCCGTCGCATCGAGCCACACCGTCGTACAACAGACCAACAGGTCGCAGTCCAGATAGTCGTCCCCGCCGTCCAAATGGATTTGAGCGATCTTGTTCCGAGGCGTGTGCTTTCGTTCCGACGGTTCGACGTCAAGGAACCAGCGCCACACGTTCTCGAATCTGTTCACATTGGATGCCGTCATGATATCCCCTCGCTTTCCTGTTGTGATGACCATGCGTCCGCAGCCGGAGGCGGGACGGTCAGCGGGACTCCGGTCCGATCGCGCCGTCGCGCATCAGACGGAAGAACCCGACCCACCGGCCGTCCGCCGGCTCGACGCGGTTCGACACAGGCCGGACATCCCCAAGCGGCTCGTCGAGCGGTATCAGGTTCTCCCACAACAAATCGCGCGCCGCGTTCAGGTTCCAATGGTTCGCATACAGGCATGGCAGTTCCTGCGCATACCGTTCCCACCGTTTCGGGATATCCGGCTCGTCGGATCGCATGTCATGCCGGAACGCGCTGAACAGCATGATCCCACAGTCGAGCGGCTGGAAGCGCAGCGTCTGGGAGCCGTGATACTGCAGGTTCGCCCTGGCCTGCATGGCGATCCGCTTCCACGCGACCGGCGCCTCCCTGTCGTGGATGATCCGGTCGGCCAGCTCGGCCTGTGTGTCGGGCGACATGACATGCCAGTTGTCGCGCACTACACCGAACACAGCATCATCCGCGTAGGTGCCGCGTCCCATCGCATAGGCGACGGCGGCGGGCAGCAGATGGTCGATGTCAGCTTGATCGAGATACAACGTAGTCGTCATATCGCCTGTCTATGCGTCTCGCATTCCCTGACGACGATTACGATACAATGATTGCAATCTCGTCGAAATACAGGAGAACCATCCATGATCGCGTTTTCTCATTGTCATCATACTGGTGGTTATCGTGCTGCCCATCTGGCTCCTCATACGAATGCTGCGACTTTCAGGGCGTGCATTGCATTGGCTTCGTACGAGACCTAAGTTCCCCTCGCATCGTTCGCAGAAGGCATGGGAGGAACCTGATCCCAAGCTGGTGTCGCGTGTAGCAAAAATATTCTCCATCATCACCGACCGACATGGCTGGAACGGATGGCAGGTCGTCGGCCGTGATGCCAGTTACCAATACAGCTTGCTTGACATCCACTCGGATTGTTCCGATTTGCGTTCGCTCAGCAATCAAGGATTATTGCGAGGAGAACCGGGTTTGGGACTGGAGGAGGCTTCGGAATTCGATGAGCGACAGATCCGAGCCGGCGAAAAAGGCGAAACCATACTGGCACGCGCCATTTTGGGAGAACATCCGCCTTTCCTGTCCTGGTGGAGTCTATACGGATTTGACGAATACGGCAGACTGACAGTCAGCGATATCGACTGTGTGCTGCTCGGCATGCGTCCCAACGGACGAATGGTCGCATGGTTTATTGATGCGAAATGCTATAAAGGCGGCGCTGACACAGTGTATGCCCAATTAGGCGAATGGCATCTAGTCCGTGTCAGCCGGATCCGGCGCGCGTTCGTCGCCGACTCTGCAGGCAAGCCATGGCTGACGATGAGTCCGAACATGTGGGAACAGCGCGAACGTTGGGCACCTCTGCTCAAACAATATAGCATCGAATCATACTGAATGGTATGCGTGACTCCACCCGGCGATTACGGCACGCCTGACATGAGCGCCGTGACTTGGCCGGGCGGAATTGCTACGACAGACATCCCCACCCTACGCACCATGGTCTACAGTCAATGCTCACCTGGTATGTTGGCGTATATTCCCCCAGCCGTAATCGCCTTGTTCGACAATCATCTCAAACGATGACATTACATCAGCGCAGCATCATCTGATGCGCGCTCAACAACAGGGACAGCACCCGGTTGCAGCCACGCTGCCACGGCCAACGATGGGGCAGTCCGGCGATGATCTCCCGCTGCTGGCGCCAGGACAACAATTGCCGGCCGGACAGCAACAGGCGGATCGTACGCGGACGATCCTCGGCGAGCATGCGCTTGATCGTGCTCTCCTCCAGGTCGTCGCGCATGCCCGCCTGTTCGATGGCATTCGAGCGCACGCGCGCATCCGGGTCGTCCAACAGTCGGCGCAGCACCTTGTTTGATACGGCGCGGTTATAGGCCACGGCGCGGCGCACGCGCACGTTGTCATCCCCGGCCAGGTCGGCGAGAACAAGCCGGTCCGCATACGGGTTGCAGGCGAGCTGAAACCGGATACGCGGATCCGGGTCGCTCGCCTGGTTGCGCTGGCGCACGCCGCCCGTCTCAGACCAGACGCGCGCCGGCGCCCTGGCGGGGAGCGTCCTTCGGACGGAGTTCGCGGCGGGCGGCGGGACGAGCGCGGGCAGACTGACATTCGCGGACGGGTTGACGTCGTACTGGCCGCCCGTCGAGTTCGGGCTGCCGGCCGGTTTGCGGGGCTGAGTGCTCATGCTCCCGGACTATGCGCGAGAGTCCAGGAGAAGAGGGCGTCGATCATGCGCGACGCTTGCCATGCGGACAACGGTTGGACGACGCTACGGCATGCACGCGGACAGTCGGGTATCGACGGTATCTGCCCCACCAGTTCACACCCGCTCAAACGCAGCAGACAGGCAATCTGATCGCTTGAGGCGTACCGGCGCCGGCTTGCGAAATTCATGGCGCTCCTCCTTGCTCGCACTCTTGCCGTCTTCCATGCGTCCGGAGCGACGGACGCATACGCCGGGCATGGATATCAACACGCTGATCGACACGTACGATATACGGCTCTGGCATACGGGCGCGGACACGCCCATGCTGAACGTGCGCAAGCCGGGCGAGGACATCAAGACGACCAGGCGGCTCCTGACACCATACAAGAACATGATCGTCGAAGAACTGCAACGAACGCGACGAGCGGCAGCGCCGCAGACAAAGGTCGGCGGAGCGGGTGCGCCGGTTGCAAGCCGAACACGGCATGACCTTCGACGACCTGAAACACGGCGACCTCGTTCTCGTGTTCGACCAGCAGATACCCCATTGTCATCTGATCATGCGCGCCGACGCAATCATCCCCGGCGCGGTGTTCGACTGGCGTGACGACATCACCATCATCATGAGCGAGGATGACGGCGAAAGCCTGGCCCGACGGCTCGACATACCATGGTGGCTCATGGACAGCGACCAAGTGGAACAGCGGATGCCCGACACCATCCAAGCCGACCCTCATTGGTGCGCTTTGACCGTCTACCGGGTCATGGACGAGTGGGCGCGACGGCATGAGGAACGGCGACTCCCCTATCGTGGGGCGACGAGAAGCTACTGGCATCTGGACGCCGAGGATGTCCGCGACATCATCGGGACAGTACGTGCGCGCATCGACGAACGCGTGGAACAGGAGCGCGAAGAGCGTATCACGGCGCACCGTCGTGTCGTCGAACGGTTCAACGAGCAGACAAGCAAGCCTCAAACCCGAAAGGATGTCAAACGGCTGCTGTGCGATTACAACAACCTGTACAACGAAGGCGGCAGCGGATGGCTGTCGTGGATCGTCTGCCGTGAGGATGCCGAACAGGCCGCGCAATGGCTAGGCGAACACGGCATCCGGGTGACGGTCGGCTAGCAGGACACCTGAAAATCAGGATGCCGGGCGCAATAGTCACGCACCGAAGTCAGCCATAGGATAGCGCCCGCCACCGTGGCGTGCGTGGTGTCATACCGGTCCACGAGCTTGCCGCGATCCGCGCGCCGGATGGCGGCAAGCGCCTCGGTGATGCGACGCGCCGCCTCGCCTCCGGTCAGACCGTTCAAGTCATGCCGTGGGCTGACATGGTAGGCGGCGTACAAGCCGCTCAAGGCGGTCGAAGTCGTGTAGCGCCTGCCTTTCGACTCGCCCCACTCGAAATCGCCTTCACGCCCGCACACATCATAGAGGCAGTCCGCGGGGATGTCCCGGCGGGCGACATACAGGTTACCGCTCACTGGTCGTCCCCTCCTTCGATGTGGTCGAGCACGCGCCGGTATGCGGCGGCATAGATGGCATAGCTGTTCGCGGTCAATGGCAGGGCGAGGTCCCGGCAATGTCGGGCGTTTGATTCGTTGTCGTCTATCTGCCGGTTGAGCCATTTTTTAAGGTCATCCACAGAGGCATCCTTATCGTATATGGGAATCGTCTTTCAGGCTGCTATGCGCGGTCGAACAACAGTTGTCCTTGCCTCCGTATTCAAGACACGGCTCACCACTACACTTCCCGCGTGCTATACAAAACCGATACGCTGCATTCCGCGACAAAATCACATCCACAGTCACATCCAAGGATCATCAAAGCCAATGCGATTGAACGTTAGACCGACGACCACAGGCGGGGGCACACGATATCCACAGCGTCATGCCGGTCCTGCGGAACGACTCATGCGTCCGCGGAACGCGTCAATGCCTTGAACATGAGACGCAGTATCGTCTCGCAGCCACGCTGCCACGACTCCCCCATCATGAGCGCAAAACCGACTTCCGCGCCCGCCGTCGAATCCCCCATGGGGGTGACTGTGACGGAGACCAACGGTCTGATATGCTCGACCGGACCGAAAGTCATCGCGTAATCGGCGCAGAATGACTCCTCTTCCTGGGGACCATGCTCGGGCAACGCCTTCATGAGCGTGTTCGACAAGCCGGGGAACGGCCAGCCTTTGAACGCCATGATCCCGATGCTGGCATCGTTGTCCGACGTCTCCACATGCGCCGTGCATATCACATCACCCTGCATCCGCCCGTCAGTCGGATACAGGCAGAACTTCAAGCTCATGGTCACCTCCATATCCCGTATGTCACACACGGGATATGCGTCCGCATACGACAGGGGCCGGGATGCCTGTACCAGCATCCCGGCCCCTGTTGTGCCGTAAGGTTTACGGGTGTCAGATGTTCCAGCCGTCGGCGTGACGTGCCCGGCGGACACGCTGGAACACGCAGCCCGTGCCGGTCAGCGCCATGATTGCCGTCAAGGCGACGGCGGCGGTCATGTCCGCGCCCGTTTGTGCCAGCGGCTTCGCGTCGTTGCCGGCGACATGGTAGCCGGCCTGCACGGTCTTCGGGGCGGTGACGACCGGGTTGGCGGCCTTGCGGCGAGCCTCCTCGGCCTTCTTCTTCGCCTCCTCGGCCTTCTTCGCGGCCTCCTTCTTCGCCTCCTCGGCCTGCTTGGCATCGGCTTCAAGCGCCTTCACACGGGCGTCGGCCTTGTCGGAGGCCGTCTTCGCCTCGTCATACGCGCCCTTCGCCTTGTCGTATGCCTCGCCGGCCGTCTTCGCCTTCGCCGCCGCCTCGTCCAGGGCGTCGTGCGCGGTCTTCTGGTCGGCCTGCGCCGCCGCAAGGGCCTTAGCGGCCTCGTCGTACGCCTGCTGGGCGACCTTCAGCCTCTCCTCGGCCTTCGCGTACCCGTCGACCACGGCCTGGGCGTCCTTGAGCTTCGCCTCGGCCTGCTTGACGGCCTGCTCGCGGGCCGTGACCTCGTTCTCGGCGACGGTCACCCGCCTGTCCGACTCGTCGGCCTTCGCCTGCGCCGTCTTGGTGTCGGCCTTCGCCTTGTCGTACGCCTCGGTCTTCGCCTTCTGGTCGGCCTTCGCCGCCGCAAGCGCCGCGGCCTGGTCCTTCTGGTCGGCGACCGCCTTGTCGTACGCGGCCTTCGCCTTCGCGTACGCATCCGCTTTCGCCTTGGCGGCCGACTGCGCCTGCGCGGAGGCCTGCTCGGCGCGGGTCAAAGCGTCGGCTGCGTCCTTGGCGGCCTTCGCCGCGTCGGCCAGCTTGGCCTGCGCGTCCGAATACGCCTTGATGTCAGCGTCCTTGTTCTTGCGGTAGTCGAGGATCGCCTGACGGAACTGAGCGACCGTGACGCCCGTATCCGACTCGTCGGCGCTGAAATTCTGACCCGTCACCGGCGCCATGTCCCCAGCGGCCGTGTACGCGAGGCCGGCGAGCGTCATGTCCGGGTTGATGATGTTCAGATAGTGGCCGACCTTCATGTACAGGTCCGGGTACTTCTGGGACACCTGATACGCGCTCAGGCCCTTGAGCTCCGGGTGCGCGTCATACACCTTCTTCTCCTCTGTGTACCACACGTCGAACGGGGTGGTGGAGCCGAACGCGAGGTTCTGGGCGCCCGTGAACGACACATGCTGCATCTTATGCTGGTACGCGTTGTAGTCGGTGGCGATCTGGATGAGCGCCGTCTGGTTGTCGCTCACCTTCCACTCCGGCAATCCAAGCTCGCGGCGGATCGCGTTGCCCTTGTCGAGGATGTCCAGCGCCTTGAGCATGTTGTCAAGGTCGGTGGCGCTCGTCTTGTCGCCGATATGCAGGTACTGCGCGTACTTGTTGTTCTTCAGCGTGTCCACGGCCTTGTCGGAGCCGCGGTCCTCGAAGAAGCCGAGCGAACCCTGCGCGAGCTGCTTGGTGGCCGTGTCCGCCGCACTCTTCTTCGCGTCAGCGTCCGACCGGGCGGCCGCCTTCGCGTTGTCCGCCGTGTTCTTCGCAGCCTCGGCGTCCTTGGCGGCCTGCGCCTTGTCCGCGGCCGCCTTCGCGGCATCGTCGGAAGCCTTCTTCGCGTCGTTCATGGCCTGCTCCAGCTTCGAGAGGTCACCGGTCTGCGACTCAAGATCCGCGACCTTCTTGTCCGCCGCATCCTTCGCCGTCTTCGCCGCATCCTCCTTGGCCTGCGCGTCCGAGACGGCCTGCCTGTCCTTCTCGGCCTGGGTCTTCGCGGCCGCGACCGCCTGCTGCGCGTCCTTGACGGCCTGCTGCGCGTCGGACACGTTCTGCTTGGCGTCCGAGACGTTCTTCGCGGCCTCGGCCTGCTTGGCGGGGTCCTGAGCGTCCTTGGCGTTCTGCTTCGCCTTGTCGAGATCGGCGGACGCCTTGTCGGCGGCCTGCTGCTTGTCGGCCGTCTGCTTGTCGGCCTTGCCGGCGGCGGCTTGAGCGGCCTGCTTCGCCTTGTCGGCCTTGTCCTTGTCGGCCTTCGCGCCGTTCAGGTTCTGGCTGGCCTCGTTGAGCTTGTCCTTCGCGTCCTTGGCGGCCTGCTTGGCTTCGGGCAGCGAGTCCGGGGTGGCCTGTACGGCCGTCTCGGCGGCCTGGGTGGCCTGGGTGAGACGGTTCTGCGCCTCGGCGGTCGGCTGGTCAGCCAGTGCCTGGGTGGCGGGGGCGACCAGTGTCGCGGCCGTGATGGTCGCTGCGATGATCTGCTTCTTCATGCATTCTCCTTTGTTTGGATTGCCTGACGTGCGCTGTCATGCGTCCGCGACACGATTCTAGTCCTGACGGAGATATGACGCGCCCCGAGCGTCCGCTGTAAGAGTGGCAGACAGCATAAAAGGGGCGCCCATGATGGACGCCCCCTACCGGCCACCAAAACAAAAAATGCCCCACCGAACCGGCGCGCGTGAAATCGCGACCGATTCGACGGGGCATATACGAAAACGGTTCAGAACAGCGGGATATCGCAAGTCGCCGAACCTATGGACCCGGAGGCGTCCTTCGAGACCTTCTCCTGTCCGTTGACAATCACCTTGCAGGACACCGTCTGGTCGTCACCGCCCATGATGTCGCCGGAGACGCTGAGCATGGTCAGATCCTTGGTTTCGTCACCTGTGTAGGTCTTTGACCAGTTGCCAGAGAACTTCTGGCTGCTGGACGACCCGTTCTCCCAGATCATCACTGTTCCTTCGCCGCTGGCGGTTGTCTGGAGTTCGATGGTCTTCTCCGCCGGTTTCGCCGGAGCTGTGGTGGACTGGCCGGTTTTACCGCCGGTCGAAGCGGGCGTCGTCGTGTTGCCGCCGGATTGGCCGGCACCGACCGCGCCGATGACCACCAGTACGACGATCAGCCAGAACCACCAGCGTTTCAGCAGCGACTTCTTCTTTGGTTTGTTTCCACGTCTACGTGGTGTTTCACTTACCGGAGCTTCAGGGGGGGGGTGATGTTTGGTGCAGTCATGAGAATCTCCTTCTTCTTCGGGAAACCCGGTATGGGTTTCCTTCTGCGAGCCGTCGACCGGGTTCGAACCGGTGACCTGCCGCTTACGAGGCGGCTGCTCTACCAACTGAGCTACGACGGCGAAACCGCCTCGGCATGAGAGGCGGCGGATGGGCCATGCGAGCGAAGGAGTTCTTGCCCTGCGGCCGACTCATGCCATCGGCTGCAAGCTGCTCCCGTTCGGGAACCCAGCGTTTCGCATGTGATCACTGGTCCCATCGTGCTTTCGCCGGGATTCGAACCCGGACTGAACAGTTCCTTAGACTGTCGCCTCTACCGGTTGGGCTACGAAAGCATGCGCGGACACCACTCTCACAGTGCAGCGGCGGTATCCGCGTAAGTCCACGGTTTGCACTCAAGCCGGCGGTGGACGCGCTTGGCTACGGCTTGAGGCATGACATGGAGCATGGGCGGATGCCCATGCTCCATGAGACTGTTCCCACAGCATGTGGGTCAGCTGACAAGAAGCGCGGTCGACCACGCTTCAGGAAACCTTTCCCGCGACTGGGCGGGTAGGCTCATCGGATTCGCTCCGATCCCTCCGACAAGGGACTGTCCGCATCATCCAGGGGGTGATGGGAGCTACGGCATCCATTCCTGTCGAACAAACGGGAACGCGGATACCGGACACGATCCGCACGGTCATGACATCCCGCCGGGCGTCCCAGCGGGCGTGGAATCGTATCGAGCGGTGTGCGGGAATCGAACCCGTGTCATCAGCGTGGAAGGCTGAGGTACTAGCCGTTGTGCTAACACCGCGAGTGTTCGGATATCGGCGCTGGACAGCATGAGCCAAGCGAAAGAACCATAGAGGTGTACAGTCGACCATCGTTCCGCCCATCCCCATGCACGAAGGACGGGCGGTGGCGTTGACACCGGTATCCGAAAGTGCCCTTGGCCGGAGTCGAACCGGCTGCACCGAAATTCAAGGGCGGCGCCCGCTGTTGCTCCCCTGCATGCCGGGGACCGGTGCGGGCGGACCGGAGAGTCATTGACATACTGGACTGTTTTGGTACGGCGTGAAACGGATTGTCTCATGCCGGCATGCGTGCCCGGCGCGGGAGTCGAACCCGCGTTCAGCCGCACCATCCGAAGGATGATCCGGGCGAAAGGAGCCGGCGCCGGCCGCGTGAAGAAGAGAGCCTGAAGGCGCGGCCGGCGACGGCGGGGGGGGGTGTGCGAATGATCACGCCACATGTCTTCGCAAACCCCAGTGCCC
>OAWR01000270.1_pt1 | contig 13347 bp, 10 predicted proteins | sample 1476931 | NCBI WGS metagenome assembly OAWR01 (sample SAMEA2580242, study PRJEB22360) | human gut metagenome | biome: human gut; feature: human-associated habitat; material: faeces | place: Denmark | collected 2008/2010 | reverse complement strand
TTCCTTCAGTTTAAATTTATTGAAGGAGAAACTTATGAAGAAAAATGCTTCGAGCAAGATATTGCTAAGCTTAGGTGTAGCAACTTTGCTTTATTCGAGTGCTTTTGCACAAGAAATCAATCTTACACAATCTTCAGATGTGGGAAATTATTTTGAAGAAAATGGTAAGGATATCAATCTTAAAAATCCTGATAAGTACAAAGGGCAAGATTTGAATATCAAAATGGGTGTTTGGGATTTACCAAACGATGATTATGATAGCGCTGATTATCGATTGAACATTGATATCGGTAAAAACAATACTTTAAGCTTTACACACAATAATGGCCAAAATCCTGCTTATGTAACAAATCTAAACGCTACTGCTAAAGAGGTTAAAACAACAGATATAGTTTTACAAGCTTTTGCACCTTTGGTGATTAATGGAAATTTAACTATGACTAGCTCAGGAGCTGGAACCATTACCGAGGATGAAAAAAAAGGTTCAGGTATAATTCTTTATAATGGAGCAGTTGAAGGAAAAAGTGCTAATGGTAGCTTAACTATAAATGGAAATTTTACTGCCGATAAAACCCTTTTTGCTACTTATGGAAATTTTGTTAAGGTAAATGGAACTGCAAATCTTACAAATTCAAATTTTGGACTTATGAAGCGCTCTTATACAGACTTAGAAGCAAATAATGTAGTAATGGTTCAAGCTAAAGATTTCAATGAAAACATTTTAAAAGCAAATAATAACGCAGGTGCATTACTTTTAAAATTCGCAAGTGATTATATCTCAACCGATGTTCAAGGCAAAGATCCTTTGGAAGCAGGAACTATAATAGATATTAGCGATGAAGATAAATACGGCGATGGAGAAAAAGGCTTAGTAGATTATAAACTTAGTGTTCAAAACTGCGGTGGCAATAAATGCTTAGTGATTAATGGAGGTGCTACTGCAGCGGCTAAAGATAAGCTAGTTCAACTTCAAGTAGATATAGATGCTATCGATAAATTGCTTAAAAATGAATTTGATTCTAGTCAAGATGAAGAATGGACAAAAGCCAAAGAAGCCCTTGAAAAACAAAAAACTGAACTTGAACAACTCAAACAAGAAGCTGAGAAAAACGGTGGTAAAATCGATGATGAAAAATACATTGATTTAGTAAATAAAAATTCAAATTTAAATCTTAGTGCTAATGATAAAGCTTCTATCCTAGCACTTCGTTCTATTACAGAACAATTAGGAAGTATAGGAGCAGATTTAGCAAGTAGAGAAGGTGTAAAACTAGCCCTACAAATCAAAAAAGACACAGACAATACAGGTAAATCTGTATCTAATCTCAATTCAGCTTCTAGTGCAGTGAATACCACTATGAATATTTCTAATGATGTTTCTATAGGTTCTCGTGTAGCAATGCTAAACAATCCTTTTGGAACTTATGCTTCTAAAATGAATGGTCTTAAATTTGCTGCTTTAGATAGTGATATGAGACCAAGCTATGTAAATGAATATACCAATAGTGTTTGGGCTAATGCTTTTGGTGGTGCTAATATTATCGATGGAGATAGTGGTGCAATGTATGGTGCTACCGTGGGAGTAGATAAACAAGCTAATGATGATGTTTTATGGGGTACTTATTTTACTTATGCAAATGCTAAAATCAAAGACAATAATCTAGAACAAAAAAGCGATAACTTCCAATTAGGTATGTATTCTACTATCAATATAGCTCCGCAATGGGAACTTAATCTTAAAGCTTATGCTCAAGTTTCTCCAACTAAACAAGACAATGTTCAAGTAGATGGTGCATATAACTCAGATTATACAAGTAAATTCTTAGGACTTAGTGCTAATGCAGGTCGTGTATTTGATCTTAGTGATAATACTTTATTTATTAAACCTTTTGCGGGAGTAAATTATTATTTTAGTTATACTCCATCTCATACAGAAAATGGTGCTATTGCCAAAGATATTGATTCTATGAAAAATAATTCTGTAAGTGTTGAAGTGGGTGCTGAATTTAGAAAATATATGAATGAAAACTCTTATATTTTTGTAACTCCAAAAATAGAACAATTTGTTATCAATAGTGGTGATGATTACACAGCTAACCTAGCTGTAAATAATGCTTTCTTTACTAGTGTAGAAGCTAACAACAAGAAAAAAACATACGGACAAATTATCGTAGGGGGTAATGTAGATTTTACAAATCAACTCAGTATGAATCTTGGCTTTGGTGCTAAACAAATACTAGCAGGTAAAGTAGATAATAAAAATGAAACTTACTTAAGTGGTCAAGTAGGACTTAAATATAAATTTTAATCTTAAAAATCATTTCTAAATCTTTTTATAGTTTAGAAATGATTGTTTATTTCTATGGGAAATCTCCTAGGGCTTTATCTTAAAGCCCTTTTTTATAACAAACAAGTAAATAAGTCTTTAGAGTAAAAACCCTAAAAACTTTTAGTTTTCTTTGAAAAGTTTGGAAGCTAAGTGCGTTGCACGACTTTGATCTGTATCTTTTTTAAGTGTTTTATAAATTTTACTTACATATTCTTCTAAGGTTTGTTGAGAATCTATGATTTTTTCAGAAGAAGGAATTTTTTCATACTCTCCATTGTTTTTAAGCTCGTAAGCTAAAACATTATCACTAAGTTGCAAGCGTAAAAATTGAGCTAATTTAGCTTTACTTCTTTCATCATATATAGGAGTCATAAGTTCTAAGCGACGCTCTAAATTTCTTGGCATCCAATCTGCACTCGATATAAAATAATTTGGCTCACTATGTTTAAAATAAAATACTCTAGCATGTTCTAAGTATTTTCCTATGATGCTTCTAACGCGTATGTTTTTGCTGTATTCTTCATCAGGTTTTAAGCAACAAATTCCGCGTATGATAAGATCGATTTGCACTCCTTCCATACTTGCTTCATAAAGCGCTTGTATGATATCACTATCCACAAGAGAATTCATTTTAGCTACAATCACACCTTCATTTTTCTTGCTTGTTTCAATGCGTATCATTTCTAAAACTTTTTCTTTGATTTGATTTGGGCTCATTGAAAGAGTTTGAAGGCGACGATTTTTACTAAAGCCCGATAAGATGTGAAAAAAGCTTGTCGTATCTCTTGCAAATTCTGCTTTGCTTGTAAAATAACTCACATCAGTATAGATTTTAGCACTGCTTGCATTATAATTTCCTGTGCTTAAATGCATATAAAATTTAAGTTTATCTCCTTGTTTGCGTATGACTTGAGAAACCTTAGCGTGGACTTTAAAACCTGTAATGCCATAAATAACATGAGCTCCGGCATTTTCTAAAGCTTTCGCCCAATGAAGATTATTTTCTTCATCAAAGCGTGCTTTTAATTCTACCATCACAGTTACTTGTTTTCCATCGCTTGCAGCATCAATTAAAGCTTGAACTATATTGGAATTTTTTTCAACTCTATAAAGTGTCATTCTTATGGAAATTACTTCAGGATCTTTGCTTGCTTCTTTGATAAATTTATAAACTGGATCAAAACTTTCAAAAGGTTGTATGATGAGTATATCTTCTTTTTCTACAGCATCAAAAATAGATAAATTCTCATCAAAAGGTGGTAAAGTTTTAGGTGTGTAAAGTGGGCTTAAAAGATGCGTAAAGGTTTTATTTCCTGCGATTTGCCAAAGGCTAGGGAGATTGAGTAAAATAGAATATTCATAAACATCTTTATGAAAAATTTTCATGTGAGTATTAAGAAATTCTACGATTTGTTCATCTGCATCTTTTTGAATTTGTAATCTTACAAAAGCTCCTTTTCTGCGAAGTTTTAAGCCTTGTTCTAAAATCATCATAAAATCATCAGCTTCTTCCTCTTCTATTACCATATCTGCATTTCTAGTCACTCTAAATGCTGCTGAAGCTAAGAGTTTATAGCCTGGAAAAATTTCTTCTGCGTGTTGATGGACTATACTTTCTATAGGAACATAAATATTTGCACTTACTTCATAAAAACGAGGTAAAACTCTTGGAATTCTAATCATTCCAAATTTTACAAGTTCAGGATGCGCTTTATCGCAAATTTTAACCGCTAGTGAAAAAGATAAGTTGTTTAAATGCGGAAAAGGGTGAGTAGCATCAACAGCTATTGGAACAATAACAGGAAAAATATTGGAGAAAAAATACTCATCACATTTTTGTTTTAAATTTTCATCTAAATTTTCATAATGTTTTATGAAAAGATTTTCTTTTTCTAATTCACTTGTGATTTCATTAAAATAACGCTCCAAAAGCTCTTTTTCTTGATGTAAGTATTTGCGTATGGCTTTTAATTGTTGTAACGGGGTCATTTCATCGCTACTGCTTGCATTAACTCCAGCTGAAAAAAGTTGTTTTAAGCCTGCGACGCGTATCATATAAAATTCATCTAAATTGGTGCAATATATAGCTATAAATTTTAATTTTTCTAACAAAGGTAAATTTTTAGAACATTGGTCTAAAACACGAGAATTAAAGCGAAGCCAAGAAAGTTCGCGATTGATAAACATATCAGGACTTGTTTGCATTAATTTTTCCTTTTTTAGTTGTATTTTATCATTTATTTTGAAATTATTGAATTAAATTTTTAGGTTAATTAAGAGTAAATATATCTTTAAAATTATATTAAATTCATCTATGTTAGAATCACAAAATTTATTTCTGGGAAATTCTGTGACATTGTTGTTTCATTGAAGATTTTAAGAAATGATAATTTTAAGGAGGAAAATTTTGAAGAAAACTTCGAATCTTTTTACTATTTTTCTTGTTTTGCTTTTTGTTTTCTTTGCGGTTGGCTTTTATACCTTTTATAACGCTAAGGGCACATCTTATTTAAGCAATGCAAGTGAATCTTGTAATAACTGCCATATTATGAATGAAGTTTATAACGAATACATGGCAGGGCCGCACTCTCAAAAAGTCAAAGGCGAACCAAGAGCAACTTGCGTGGATTGCCATTTGCCACATAATTTTGTAGCTAAGTGGATAGCTAAGGCTCAAAGTGGTTTAGGGCATGCTTATGCTTTTACTTTTAAACTTGATGAGTTGCCTACAAATTTGAGTGCGACTGAAAAAAGCAGAAAAATGGTGCAAGAAAACTGCATACGCTGTCATGCAGATTTTGCTCAAACAGCTATCAATGCTACAACAAATCCACATGCAGACAAGTCATTAAATTGTGCTTCTTGTCATAAAGATGTTGGACATAAACACGGAATTTAATAAGGAGAAGATGAATGAAAAAAAATATTTTACGCTTAGGTATTGTCGTTTTGGTTTTACTTATAGCGGGAGTTTTATGGCTAAATAATGATATCAATCAAAAAAAAGAAGATGAAGCAAATAAAAATGCCATTGCAGCAAATGCTGATTTTTCTTTGCTTAGCGATGATGATCCAAATTTTGAAAAATGGGGTAAGGTTTTTCCAGAGCAACTAAAAATGTATTTAACGGTTGAAAAAGAAGAGCCTAAGGCTACTGAATTTGGTGGTAATTTAGCTTATTCAAAATTGATTCGCTTTCCTCAATTAACCATACTTTGGGCAGGATATCCTTTTAGCCTTGATTTCAATGAAGAAAGAGGGCATTTTTGGGTTCAAATAGATCAAATGAAAACAGCAAGAAACAACAAAGATTTTCTTAATGCCCATGGACTTGCTGCTTTTAAAGGTCAACCCGCAGCTTGTATGAATTGTCATAGTGGATGGACTCCATGGCTTATAAAAAATGTTGCTAAAGGAGATTTTACTGCTTTTAACTCTACAAATTATTGGACTATGATTAAAAATATCCCAGCTGTTGATGGTATAGTAGAAAATTCACCTGAACATGCAGGCTCACATGGTGGTAAAAGAATGGGTGTAACTTGTGCAGATTGTCACAATCCAAATGATATGAGTTTAAGACTTACTCGTCCAGCAGCTATTAATGCTTTAGTTTCTAGAGGATATGAAAAAGATCCAGTACAAGGCGTAAAAGCTACAAGAGAAGAAATGAGAACTTTAGTTTGCTCTCAATGCCATGTTGAATACTATTTTAAACCAACAGGGGAAAAAGTAAAAGTAATGGGTGAAACTATTGTAGATGATAGTTCTAAAAAATGGTGGAATGGAACTCAGAAAAATTATGATGAGTATGAATTTTGGAGAGATGGCAATAAAGCTAAAGAGATTGAAACCGATGGTATAGTTTTAACTTTTCCTTGGAGTGAATGGAAAAAAGGACAACCATTTAGAATTGAAATGCTAGATGATTATTATGATAAAGTTCGTGGAGTATTTGGAGCTGATTTTACTCATAAATTAACAGGAGCGCAAATTATTAAAATTCAACATCCAGAAAGTGAACTTTATAGTGGCGGTGTGCATGCTGCAAATGGGGTAAGTTGCGTGGATTGTCATATGCCTTATGTTAGAGAAGGAGCTAAAAAGGTTACTCAACACAATATCACTTCTCCTTTAAGAGATATTAACTCTGCTTGTAAGTCTTGTCATAAACAAAGCGAAGATTATTTAAAAGCTCAAGTGCTTGACATACAAAATAGCGTTGCGCATGATCAAAGAACTGCAGAGTACGCAATTGTTAGTTTGATTATGGATACTAAAAAACTACGCGATGAGCTAGGTAATATGGAAAAATTCCAAAGCGATGGAAAAGCTGATACGAAAAAAATTAGTGAAGAGCTAAAAGAAGTTTTAGAACTTCATCGTAAAGCTCAAATGAGAGCGGATTTTGTTAATGCTGAAAACTCAACTGGTTTCCATAATCCTCGCGAAGCTTCAAGAATGTTATTGCAAGCTGTTGATATGGCAAGAATGGGACAAACTAAACTTGTAGAAATTGCAGCGGCAAATGGAATTAAAGATTTTAAAACTTCAAATTTAGGTTTTGAAGATATTCAAAAATTTAATCCAGGAGAGCTTTATTATAAAGTAGATGTTAATAATCATAAAGCTGGAGAGCGTTACTATGCAGATGAAAAAGATGTTAATGGCAATCCTCCAAAAGAACTTTTAGAGCATGATAAAGAGCTTGCTCCTTATAATTATCAAGTGATTGATAAAAAATAATTCTTAAGCCCTATAATCATAGGGCTTTTTCTTTTCTTTGTTTTAAAAAATATAAACTTTTTATTTAAAATTCACTTTTGCTTCACTTTGTTTTGTCAAAATATCACAAATTTTGATAATCAAAAAGGAGTTAAAATGATCAATAAAAATAAATTGTTTAGACAGGTTCATATCTATCTTAGTTTGTTCTTTTTGCCTTGTGCTTTGCTTTTTGCTTTAACGGGTATAGCATATATTTTTGGTATTAATCAAGATGTGGGCTTAAAAGTTGAGCAATATCAATTGTCAAAAGTTATAGAAAGTGGTAAAGAAAGAGAAGCTTTAATAGAGTATTTAAAAACAAATGGTTTAAAAGTACCATCTAATACAAATATAATTAAAAGCAAAGATAAAGGTATAACAATAGGTGGAACTCATTATAGTGCTAATATAACTCAAAATTCTACTAATGAATACAATATTACCTTAAAAACAAGATCTTTGCTTGGAGATATGATTATGCTTCATAAAGATAAGGGTGCTTGGTATTTTTCTGTGCTTAGCGTAGGTTTTGGTATTACTTTATTTATGCTTTATATTTCAGGGCTTATGATTACTTTGTTTGCAAATAAAAAAGATAGAAGTAAACAATTTGCAGTTCTTGGAGTAGGGGTTGTTGTAACTTTGCTTTTGGCTTATCTTAGCCTTTGATTTTTCCTAGCTTTTTAAGCTAGGTATTATTTATTTTTTTGTATAATCACACTTTACTTTATTGGACAGATGGGTGAGCGGCTGAAACCACACCCCTGCTAAGGGTGCAGATCTTAACGGGTCTCGAGGGTTCAAATCCCTCTCTGTCCGCCACTAAAACTTTCTTGAAAATTCCAAGTATTTATATATCAACATTATATATTTGAAAAAAAAGAATAATCTAGAACTATAATAAATAAATATTATTCTAAAATTGGAAAATAATCCATTAGAAAATAAGATATTTTGGAATTATTTAAGAAATTAGATGAAAAAGAATGCTAATATGGAAGTAAGAATTCTAAAAAAATAAAATATAAAATCAATCCCAAAGATTACTTTTATATATGCCTAAAATCACAATTTCATTTTTACTTTTATCGATAAGATAAGGGATAATATAACCTTTAAAAATCAAATCTCTTATATTTTCATTATCAAAAGACAAAGATTTTCTATTTTTATAAGGCATAAAAGAAAGATTTTTACAAATTGAATTAATATCATTAAGAAATTCTTTAGCATAAAAAGAACTATCTAATTTTATAAAATTAACAATATGCCTAAGCTCATTTTTAAATTTAGGAGTTGGAACAATTTTCATTTATTCTAAATCTTTTCTAATATCATTAAAAGTTTCATCAAAATCTAAAGTCTTTAATTTATCTTGCTTGTAAAGTTCTATATCCTTTTTATAACCATCAATTCTTATTTTATGTTCTAAATAACTTAAAGCAAGTTCTAAAACTTCTTTTTCACTTAAATTGTTATCTTTACAATAATTGGTTAAAAAATGTTGAGTTTCTTTTGAAAATTCTAAGTTCATTTGTTACTCCTTTTTAAAGATTTATTATAACATAAAAACATTTTTTATTTAAAAAAAGGGTTCAAATCCCTCTCTGTTCGCCACTAAAACTTTCTTGAAAATCCCAAATATTTTATTAAGTATTAAAGCAAGAGACTAGCCCTTGCGAAGTTATATTATTTTACAGCGTTTTTGATTTCTAAAATCATAGTTTTTAAAGACTCTAGTCCATTTCCACTTGCTAAATACCAGTATTCTGGATCAAGATAGATGATTTTTTTGTTTTGTGCTGCTTTGGTTTTAGCGACAAGCGCATTATCGAGTATGCCTTGAGCCCGTTCTTTGTTGCCTACAATGATATTTCTATCAATAACAAAAATATAATCAGGATTTTTTTCTAATATAAATTCAGAATTGATACTTTTACCGTGAGTGCCTACTTTTATATTCTCATCTACCGCGTTAATCCCTAAAACGTCGTGAATAATCCCAAAGCGAGATTGAGGGCCAAAGGCTGAAATTTTGTTAGAATTTGTAAGAATAATAAGAGCTTTTTTATCTTCATCAACTATGCTTTTGGCTTTTTCAATTTCATTTTTAATATCTGAAATTTTTTCCAAAGCTTCTTTTTCTAAACCATAAAGTTTTGCAACGCTTAAGACATTGTTTTCAAAAGAGCTTAAAAAATTTGCATTATCAAGACCTACAAATAAAGTTGGAGCTATTTCTTTTAATTTGTCATAAAATTTACTTTGGCGTCCAGAAATGATGATAAGATCAGGTTTTAAAGCATTAATGGCTTCAAAATCAACTTGTTGTACTCCACCTACACTAGGTTTGTTTTTAAATTGTTGTAGGTATTTTGGTAAATTTTTAGCAGGAACGCCCGCGACTTTATCGTTTAATTTTAAAGCATCAAAAGTATCTAAAATTCCAAGATCTAAGATCACTACCTTAGAAGGATTTTTAGGGATTTTATTTTCTCCTAGGCTATCCTTCACTAAAAAACTATCACCCTCATCACTCATGCTAATAGGCAAAACTTTCATCGTAGCAGTGTTGGTTTTTGTTGTAGAACTTGCGTTGTTTTCATTTGAATTTGAATTACAAGCTGTTAAGATTAGACTTAAAAAAAATGCAAAAAATGCAAAAACTAAAGATTTTTTCATATTTTCTCCTTTTTAAAAATAAATACAAATTTTCTTACCATCAATTTGACTTACAGGTATATCCATATCATAAATTTGTTTTAAATTTTCTTGATTGATGATTTCATCTTTTGAGCCTTGTTTTAAAAGCTTCCCATCTTTTAAGGCTATGATTTCATCAGAATAAATCGAAGCAAAATTAATATCATGTAATACAACAGCTATACTTTTGTTAAAGTCTTTGACTAAATTTTTCATTAGTTGCATGATTTGTACACTATGCTTCATATCAAGATTGTTTAAAGGTTCATCAAACATTATAAATTCAGTATCTTGAGCGATGATCATGGCTATAAAAGCTCTTTGTTTTTGTCCGCCGCTTAATGTATCTAAAAATTCATTTCTTAAGTTGCTAAGCCCCATGTATTCTAAAGCTTCATTGATTTTGATTTTATCGTTTGCATTAAGTCTTCCTTGAGAATGTGGAAAACGCCCAAAAGCGACTAATTCTTCAACTTTTAATCTTAAATTGATATTGTTTTGTTGTTTGAGAATGGAAATTTTTTGTGCTAAGATTTGCTCTTTATAGTCTTTTAATTTCATTCCATCGATATAAATTTCTCCACTACTAGGTTTTATTAAACGACTTGCTAGAGCTAAAAGAGTGGATTTTCCAGCGCCATTGGCTCCTATTATAGAAGTGATTTTGCCTTTATGAAAATCAAGGCTAAGATCTGAAATAATGGCTTTATTATCATAAAATTTGGTGATATTTTTTAGTTTAATCATAATTTATTACCCTTTAATACAAGATAGATAAAATATATCCCACCTAAGAAATTAATAACTACGCTTATAGTGGCATTATAATCAAAAACTCTAGAGACAAAAAATACCCCTCCAAGTAAAGCTAAAATGCTAATGAGTATGCAAGCGCTTAGTAAAATACTATGCTTTGCAGTTTTAAATAGCTCATAAGTGATATTTGCCACCAAAAGCCCCAAAAAGGTTATAGGACCTACAAGTGCAGTGCTAATAGAAGTTAAAATAGCTATGATAATCATCAATTGTTTTGAAATTTTTTGATAATTTATCCCTAAATTTATCGCTAAATCTTTGCCTAAATTTAAAGGATCTAAAAATTTCATATAGCGAAAAATCCATATAAAACTTAAAAAGCTAATGATATAAGCAAGAATTAAAATATCAAAAGCAATATTATCAAAACTAGCAAACATTCTTCCTTGTATTACCATGAATTCATCAGGATCGATTAATACTTCAAAAAAAGAGCTTAAAGTGCTAAAAAGTGTTCCAAAAACTAAGCCTAAAAGCATTATAAGATAAATACTTCTATCGCTACTAAATAAAATTTTATAAAGTCCTAGTGAAAAAACCACCATACAAACTAGAGTGATTAAAAAATTGATATCGTTTTTATAAACACTTAAATTAGCTGCACCAAAAGAAAAGATAAGAGCACTTTGAAGTAACATATATAAAGAATCTAATCCTATGATAGCAGGGGTTAGAATTTTGTTGTTGCATAAAGTTTGAAAAATCACTGTTGAAACAGCGATGCAAATAGCTACTATAATAATAGCTGCAATTTGTAAAAAACGACTTTTTAAGGCATACTCATCAAAGCCATTTAAACCCACAAGTATAAAAATCCCTATCATACCAAGTGTTAAAAAGCTCAAAATCAGCATTTTTTTACGCATAAACTTTCCTTTTTAGCAAAAGAAAGATAAAGATTAAAGATCCTAAAACACCTGTAGTGATACTTAAAGGCATTTCAAAAGGAAAGATGACAAGTCTTGAAATGATATCGCAAACAAGTAAAAACAAAGCTCCACAAAGTGCTATATAGATAAGATTTTTTCTAAGATTATCACCTAGATAAAGAGCTACTAAATTTGGGATAATTAGCCCTAAAAAAGGGATAATCCCAACGCTTACAATCACTAAACTAGTGATAATGCTTACAATCATCAAGCCTAAAAATAATATACCATTATAAGAAATTCCAAGATTTAAAGCTACATCTTCGCCCATGCCAACTATGGTAATTTTATGAGCTAAAAAATAAGCAAGTATAAAAAGTGGTAAAGAAATGTAGAGCAATTCATAATTTCCCTGCATAACATTTGCCATACTGCCTTGTAGCCAACCTTGGATATTTTGTATATAATTTAAAGCATAGGCAAAAAAAGTGGTTATAGCACTAATAATACCTCCAAACATCAAGCCTATCAAAGGTACAAAAATCACATCTTTGAGTTTGATTTTTCTTAAAATTTGGATAAATATAAAAGAACCCAAAAGTGCAAATATAGAAGCAATGATAGCTTGAGTGAAAAAAGACGCTCCAGCAAAAAATATTAAAGAAATAAGTATGCCAAATTTAGCACAATCCATGGTCCCTGCTGTAGTTGGGGAAACGAATTTATTTTGCGTGAGTTGTTGCATGATAAGCCCACATATACTAAGACTCATTCCTGTGAGTAAAATTGCTATAAGTCTAGGAATTCTTGTGAGAGTTATGATTTCTAGTTGAGTGGAGTTAAGATTAAGAATATCTTTTACATTGATACTGATAACTCCTATAAATAAACTTATCATTCCAAAAAATAAAAGTAAAGCTATAAGCACTTTTAAACTCAATATATGCTTAAAAAACAAATCTTTCCTTATAGTAATAATAATTATCAAAAATGAAATTGTAATGAAATTTGTTTTAAGAAATGATAAAACTACAAAGGATATTTTAGTAAGAAATCAAAAATCCAGTGGAAAGTCTTTGCAAGTGTTTGTTATAGTCTATAAGGCTTTCTCCATAGCCATTAAAGTATTGTAAATACCAATAAATTCCGTTATTAAAAATATCATATCCTAGATCAACCTGTATAGCACCTTTGTTATCGTGGAATTTAAGATTATTTCTTAGCATAAGATTGATAAAATAATCATCGCCCAAATACGCTAAATTCACATCAAAAATTCCCATATAATGCAAGATAGCAGGATTATCATCATCTTTTTTGCTTTCAGGAATTCTATACCAAAGGCGTGGAACAAATAAAAATTTATTATATAAAATAGCCGTAGATACATAAATTCTATTCCATGAGCGAGATTGTAAATTCTCATCTCCCTTGCCATTGCTTTCATGCAATATACCTACGCGTAGATTGTTAAAAAATTCATAATCTTTAAGATACAAAGGAAAATCTATAAAAAATTCTGGTTGATAGTTGGTTTCTCTAAAAGGAGAAGAATGCTCATAAATTTGCCACCAAGAAGTTTGAGTATAGGCTATATAATATTTTTCATCTAGCCCTAGTAAATTTTCAAAAAGTCTTTTTTTAACACTAAGTTGGAATTTCGCCTCACTCTTATTATTATTTACTCCTAAAGAATTAAAACTATAAGCAAAAGGTAAAAAATAATTCATCTTATAAGAGCTAATGCCAAGGGGATTAAAGCTTTCATTTTCACCAAGATAATTAGCCAAAGCTAAGCGAGAAAAGTCTTGTTTTTCTTCTTTTTTTATAGTGATAGAATTTTGCGTTTGTGTTGCTTTGCTT
>OAWR01000269.1_pt1 | contig 13443 bp, 10 predicted proteins | sample 1476931 | NCBI WGS metagenome assembly OAWR01 (sample SAMEA2580242, study PRJEB22360) | human gut metagenome | biome: human gut; feature: human-associated habitat; material: faeces | place: Denmark | collected 2008/2010 | reverse complement strand
AAGGAGCAAAAAACCCCTTTTGCCCCGCGGCCCCCTGCCGCTCTTGCTAAAGGTTCTACAAATTCGCTTTTCCCCCCGCTACTTCCACCTGCAGCCCCTGGCATTTGTACACTATGGGTAGCATCAAAAATAACTGGAGCAAATTCACGCATGATAACTAAAGAACGCATATCTACTACTAGATTTCCATAGCCAAAGCTAGCTCCTCTTTCAGCTACAAAAACACCATTTTTTTGAGCAGCTTCATAGCCTTCATCTTCTATGCCACGGGTTTGTAGAACTTTTTTAACACTGTATTTGATATCGCTTGGGTTTAAAAATTGCCCTTTTTTGATATTAACTTTTGCCTTAGTTTTTGCTGCGGCTACAAGTAAATCGGTTTGACGACATAAAAAAGCAGGAATTTGCAAGACATCAGCTACTTCACTTACGGCTGCTGCTTGATTGCTTTCGTGTATATCGGTTAAGATTTTCATACCAAATTCATCTTTTACGCTTTGTAAAATTTTTAATCCTTCTTCAAGACCAGGACCTCGAAAAGAATTAATACTTGTGCGATTGGCCTTATCAAAACTTGATTTGAAATAAAATTCTATATTTGGATTTTCATTAAAATTTTTTAACTGTTCAGCAACTTTAAAAATCAAATCTTTGCTTTCTATCACGCAAGGACCAGCAATGAGTATCATTTTTTTCATTTTTTTCCTTTGTTCTTAACTAAAATTAATCCACCAAAAATAATGCCTATTATACCTAAAAAAACCATAGTACTTGGTAAATTATCTCCTAAAATTATCCCAACTATCATACTAAATACCACATCAAGATAACTAACTCCAGCAACTACTCCTGCTTGTTTAGCGATACCATAAGCTTTAGTGACGTGAATTTGATAAATGGTGCCTAAAGTTCCCATAATGGCAATGATAAGCCAAGCTGTAAGACTTGGCATCACAAAAGGTGCTAGAATGAAATCTAAATGTAAAGAATCAAGATGCTGTGGTTCAAAAAATTCAGCACTGATCATAGAAATTAAAGGCATTAAGGTTCCTAAAAGGATAAAAGAAAAGGCAATTTGTTCTGTAGTGTAAGATTTTCTAAGTTCTCTTACACTTGTAAGAGCTAAAGCGGCTAAAAATCCACTCGTGATACCTATAACTGAATTTTTTAAATCAAAGCCTGAATGATTTAAATTATGAGCCCAAGGTTGAGCGATTAAAAGCACTCCACCAAATGCTATTAAAATTCCTATCCAGCCTTTGATGCCAATATTTTCTTTAAAAACAACAAAAGCTATTAAAGTAATAAAAATAGGAGCAGTTTTTTGAAAAGCAAAAGCTCCACCTAGTGTAATATTTGAAACATTATAGAAAAACATATATAGTGAAAGCGTGCCTACTACTCCACGAAATACCAAGAGCCAAAAATGTCCCCCTTCTTTATGTGCCTTAGATCGTTTTAAAAGATAGACTATGAAAAAAATTCCTATGATATTTCTAAAAAACATAATTTCTATAGAACTCATTTCCTTGCTAAGAATTTTTGCACAAGCTCCCATAAGTGCAAAATCCAAACATGCTAAAATCATGAAATAAATTCCTAAATTATGCTTGATTACTTTTAGCATTTTTTTTCCTTGACTAAAATCTGGGCTAATTCTAGTCTTTTTTTGCTTAATATTAAGCCAAATTTTATATAATTTTAAAAATATAATTTTCTAGGAAAAAAATGCAAAGCATCATACTTATAGGCAAGCCAAATGTTGGAAAATCAAGTCTTTTTAATAGAATGGCAAGACAAAGAATAGCTATTACAAGTGATATTTCAGGTACAACTAGAGATACAAATAAAACGCAAATTCATATTCATTCAAAAAAAGCCATGCTTATTGATAGTGGAGGGCTTGATGAAAGTGATGAACTTTTTAAAAATGTGAAAAAAAACACTTTAAAAGTAGCTAAAGAAAGCGATATCATACTTTATCTAGTTGATGGGAAATTAGCGCCTGATGATGAGGATAGACAGTTTTTTTATTCTTTAAAAAAACTTGGAAAACCTATAGCCTTAGTGGTTAATAAAGTAGATAATAAAAAAGATGAAGAAAGGGCTTGGGAGTTTGCAAATTTTGGAGTAAAGGAAATCTTCAATCTTTCAGTAACCCATAATGTAGGCTTAGATGAACTTTATGAATGGCTTTAAAAATTTTTACATGAAGAGTTTTTAATCCCTGATGAAGAAGAAAATTTAGAAGATTTTTTAGAGCATTATGAAGAAGGAAAAGAATTTCAATTTAAAGAAGTCGATCAAAATCATATCAGAGTGGGTATTGTAGGGCGTGTAAATGTTGGAAAATCAAGTCTTTTAAATGCTTTGGTTAAACAAGAACGCAGTGTTGTAAGTTCTATCGCAGGAACTACTATAGATCCTGTTAATGAAAGTGTAGTTCATAAAGATAAAGTGATAGAATTTGTTGATACTGCAGGTATTAGAAAAAGGGGTAAAATTCAAGGACTCGAACGCTTTGCCCTAAATCGCACGGAAAAAATTTTATCTCATTCTCAAATAGCACTTTTGGTTTTAGATGCGCATGAGGGCTTTAACGAACTTGATGAACGCATTGCTGGGCTTGTGGCTAAGCATTATTTGGGTGTGATTATTGTTTTAAATAAATGGGATAAAAGTGAGATGGATTTTGATAAAACTGTAAAAGAATTGCATCTTGATCGTTTTAAATTTCTAGCTTACGCACCTGTGATTAGCGTATCGGCTTTAAGTGGAAAAAGGGTGCATGTTTTACTCGATAAAATTTTGCAAATTTTTGAGAATTTCACTCAAAAAATCCAAACTTCTAAGCTTAATACTCTGATAGAAAATGCCACAAGATCACATCCTTTGCCGCATGATTATGGGAAATTGGTTAAAATTTATTATGCAGTACAATACGACTTAGCACCGCCAAAAATTGCGCTTATTATGAATCGTCCTAAGGCCTTGCATTTTAGCTATAAGCGTTATTTACAAAATCAAATCAGAAAAGAATTTAATTTCGAAGGTGTGCCTTTAGTGATTGCTTCGCGTAAAAAGGGCAGTAAAGAAAATGATGAAAGCTAAAAATATCGTTTTTATAGGATTTATGGGTTCTGGAAAAAGCACTTTAGCAAGAGCTTTGGCTAAGGATTTAGATCTTGTTTTTTTAGATAGTGATTTTTTAATAGAACAAAAATTTAATCAAAAAATCAGTGAAATTTTCGCACAAAAAGGCGAGATTTTTTTTAGAGAACAAGAGCAAAAAATGGCTGATTTTTTTAGTTCTTGTGAGAAAACTTGTATTGCTACAGGCGGGGGTTTTGTTAATGTTTCAAATTTAGAAAAAGTAGGTTTTTGTATTTATTTAAAAGCAAGTTTTGAATATTTAAAAAAGCGTTTAGACAAAGATGAAATTTCTAAAAGACCTTTATTTTATGATGAAATTAAAGCAAAAAAATTATATAATGAGCGTTTAAGCAAGTATGAACTAAAGGCAAATTTTATTTTAAATATAGAAAATAAAAATATAGATGAGCTTTTAAGCGAGATTAAAAAGGTGATAAAATGAGAGTATTAACAGGCCTTCAGCCAAGTGGCGATTTGCATATAGGTAATTATTTTGGTGCGATTAAGCAAATGGTAGATGCACAAGAAAAAAGCCAAATGTTTATGTTTATTGCTAATTATCATGCCATGACTTCTTCTCAAGATGGAGAAAAACTTAAACAAAATTCCTTAAAAGCTGCTGCGGCTTTTTTAAGCCTTGGTATAGATCCTCAAAAAAGCGTTTTTTGGTTGCAAAGTGACGTTAAGGAAGTTATGGAGCTTTATTGGATTTTATCGCAATTTACTCCTATGGGTTTATTAGAGCGTGCGCATAGTTACAAGGATAAAGTTGCTAAGGGGCTTAGTGCTTCACATGGGCTTTTTTCTTATCCTGTTTTAATGGCAGCTGATATTTTGCTTTTTGATACACAAATTGTCCCTGTAGGAAAAGATCAAATCCAGCATGTTGAAATCGCACGCGATATTGCTTTAAAAGTTAATAATGAATGGGGTGAAATTTTTACCCTTCCAGAGGCTAAAGTTAATGAAGAAGTAGCTGTAGTTGTAGGCACCGATGGGGCAAAAATGAGTAAATCTTATCAAAATACTATAGATATTTTTAGCAGTGAAAAAACCTTAAAAAAACAAATTTCTTCCATAGTTACAGATAGCACCGCTTTAGAAGATCCAAAAGATCATGAAAACTGCAATATTTTTAAAATCGCAAAGCTTTTTTTAGATGAATCAGGGCAAAAAGAATTACAAATACGCTATGAAAAAGGTGGTGAGGGTTATGGACATTTTAAAATGTATTTAAACGAGCTTGTAAATGCTTATTTTAAAGAAGCGAGAGAAAAATACAATGAGCTTTTAGAAAAGCCTTCACATTTGAAAGAAATTTTGGATTTTGGTGCGACAAAAGCAAGAAAAATCGCCCAAGAAAAAATGCAAAAAATTTATGAAAAAATCGGACTTTAAGGAGTAGAAAATGCTAGATTTAAAAAATTTGCAAAATAATTTTGATGAAGTGGCTAAAAAGTTAAAAAATAAAAAAGTTGATGAAAATATCTTAAAAAAACTTGCTGAACTTTTTGCAAGTTTAAAAAAAGAAAAAACAGCTTTAGAAGAATTTCAAGCTTTTCAAAATAAATTCAGTAAAGAGCTTGCTACAGCCGAAGATAAAGAAAGTTTAAAAGCAAAATTAAGCGAAAATAAAAGCACAATTAATGAGCAAAGCGTTAAAGTAAATGCTTTAGAAAATGAGCTTGAAGAAATCGCTCATGCCATCCCAAATATTCCTGATGAATGTGTGCCTGTGGGTGAAGATGAAGATGAAAATGTGGAGCTTAAAAAAGTATTAAATCCGCCTAGCTTTGATTTTACTCCAAAAGAACATTTTGAATTAGGCGAGAGTTTAAATTGGCTTGATTTTGTGCGTGGGGTAAAAATTTCACAAAGCCGTTTTTGTGTGCTTAAGAACGAAGGAGCTTTATTAAGCCGTGCTTTGGTAAATTATATGATAGATTTTAATAGAAGTCATGGATTTGAGTTTGTTAATGTACCTTTTTTGGTAAATGGTGCTACTATGTTTGGGACGGGTCAGTTGCCAAAATTTAAAGAAGATATGTATAAGGTAGATGATGAGGATTTGTATTTAATCTCAACTTCTGAAATTCCAGTAACCAATCTTTATAGTGGAGAAATTTTAGCGAGTGAAACTTTACCTATAAAAATGACTTGTTATAGCGCTTGTTTTAGAAAAGAAGCAGGTAGTGCAGGGCGTGATACAAGAGGTATTATCAGACAACACCAGTTTGAAAAAGTAGAGCTTGTAAGTATCACTAAACCTGAGCAAAGTGATAGTGTGTTTAATGAAATGCTTGAGTGTGCAAGTGATTTGCTGAGTTCTTTAGGTTTAGCACATAGACATTTGATGCTTTGCACTGGAGATTTGGGTTTTAGTGCAGCAAAAACTGTGGATCTTGAAGTGTGGCTTCCAGGACAAAATAAATATCGTGAGATTAGCTCGGTTTCAAATTGTCGTGATTTTCAAGCAAGACGTGCTAAAATTCGCTATAAAAATGAACAAGGAAAAAATGAACTCGTTCACACTCTTAATGGCTCATCTTTGGCAGTAGGAAGAACCTTGGTAGCGATTATGGAAAATTATCAAGATAAAGAAGGAAAAATTCATATTCCTGATGCTTTGAAAAAATATTTTTAAAGAGTATAGATGGCTGAACAAGAAGATATAATACTAGAAAAACCCGAAGATGGCTTAAATCAACCAAGACTTGATGAGAGTTTAGAGGGATTTAAAGGGCAAGAGGGGCAAGCTCCAGAAGATGAAGAATTTGCATCATTGCCAGAAGAATTACCTCAAGAAAATAGTGATAGTGGTTTTAAATTTACAAGAGAAAGTGCGCCTGAAGATGTATCAACTTTTGAAGAAGTTGAAAGTCAAGAGCCTACGCCTTGGTATAAAGATCGTAAGTTTATGTCTCTTGTGGGTTTATCTTTGGGGATTATTTGTATTTTAGTTTTTACACTTTTTTATTTAACTTTTAGTGAAGGAAAAATTAAACCAGATATTATAGCTTCTAAGCCTTTAGAACAACCTGTTGTTATGCCTGATGAATCATATAAATACAATGATATGCAAAGAATTGATGGTATGATCCAAAAAGCAAATGCTTTATATTTAAAGGGTGAGGTTGAACAGGCTTTAAAAGTTTATGAGCAAGTTGCCGTATATAACGAATCTTTATCTAATTATAATTTAGGCGTTTCTCAAATGAATGAGAATAAATTCCAAGAAGCTTTTGAAAGCTTCAAGAAAGCTATAGCCAATGGAGAAAATCAAAGTGTAGCTGCTATCAATGCTGCTGTTTGTGCTTTAAAGCTTAATGATAAGGAAAAATTTAGATATTATATTGATTTAGCTCAAGTGTATCTTCCAAAAGAAGGAAAATCAAAATTATATGATTATTATTTAAGCTTGATTAATTATTACAAAGGATATTACCCTGAGGCTTTACAAATGTTACAAAGAACAGATGTGGAGCCGTATTCTGATGTTGCAAAGTATTTGTCTGCTAAAATTTATGCAAAAATGGACTTTGATTCCAAGGCTATACAGCAATTAAATTCTCAAGGCAATTTTGAATCTAGTTTATCTTTAGGTCTTTTATACGCTAGAATAGGAGAATATGCTAAAGCTAAAGTCGCTTTAAGTACAGCGATGAAAATTGAAAGAGATTTTAATCAAAGTTTGGCGGCTTTAACATTGGTTGATATTAAAACAGGAAATTATCAAGATATGTTAGCGCGCTTGCAAAATTCTTATGATAATGATAAAGATAGATATAAGATTTTAGATGCTTATAAAATTCAAGTTCGTTTAAATAAGGATCTTTTTAATATAGCAGTTGCTCAAAATTCTTTTTCAAAAGATTTGTTAAAAAAACAAAAAGATCAATTCGATTTGCTTTTTTATTTTGCGCCTTATCAAGTTTTTGATAGTAAGCAGGCTGCTTTATATATTAAAAAAGCTAATGTTACAGATTTCGTTGATGATAGTGCTGATGCGGGAGTTTATCTTAATACAAGCAAGGCTCTTTCATCTACCAATGTAAAAATTGCCAATATTATTAACTATGCATTAAATCAGAAGTTACGCCTTGCTAACCAAGAATTTCAAAAACTTATCAAGGATTATCCAGAACATAGTATTTTACATTATAATTTGGCTTTAACTTATGCCCAAATGCAAAATTATGAACTTGCTTATAAGCATTTTTCAAGTTCATATCATCTTAATCCTAAAAATTACTTAGCAGGTGCTTTTGCTATGTTTTGTGCAAAATTAATTGATATTGATACAACTAAACTTTACAATGAAATTCTTGATAATATAGCTGCTGATTCTAATTTTAAAGCTAATATGCAAAAAAGTATGTTATTTTTAGTTAATAATAATTATATTTCTATGCTTCCTTATTTAGATGAAACAAAAAAAGACACGCCTTTGAGTTTGATTTTTGAAGCTATTGTTGCTAAAAATAATAACCTTAATAATCAAGTAGATGTGAAAATTGCTAAATTGCGTTCAGAGTTGCCTGAAGATATTTTGGCAAATATTTTGTATTTTAATTCTTTAAATTCAAATTTAAATATTAAAGAATATGCTCAAAATGCTCAAATTCATTTTAAAAATTTAAAACTTGATTATCGTAGTGTTTTTGGTGGGCCAAGTATCGCTAGGGAATTTTATGTTAATTTAATGCATATTGCAGGGCTTTTAAATTTAGAAAGACAGAAATTTAAAGAGTTGATTAATGTTTCAGGAGCAAAAGATGAGGGTATTTTGCAAACTTTAGCTTATTTGGATATTTTTGCACAGCAATACGAGGAGGCTTATGCGCTTTACAATTCTTTGATTGATGATTATGGAGCTAAAGATACTAAAACTTTATTTTTAGCAGCCGTAGCAGCCGTAGGTGCAAATAATCCAAATTCAGCTATAGCGCTTTTGCAGCTTTCTAAACTTACAGATAAAAATAACAAAGAAAGTAAAGCAGCTCTTGGTATGTTGTATCAAGAAGTAAAGAACTATGAAGCTGCGATATCTCAGTATAAAACTTTACCTAATAATTTTAAGAGTGAATTTTTTACTTTTGATATTAATAACAACTAAAAATGCTTAGAAATTTCTAAGCATTTTTAGTTAAGCTTGAAGATCTAGAGTTTTTCCGCCTAGTTCATCAATGCGATCGCTAACTTTTTTAAGTGCCGCATCTATTGTATCTTGACTGATTTGAGGAAGTTCTCCACCCCACATTTTTTCTGCTTGCTCAAATCCTTTTTTCATACCTTCAAGACCTTTTTTCAATTTTTCAACATCGTCGCCACCGCCTTTAATAACAAAATCCGCGATGCGATTGGCTGTATTTTCCACTCCAAAAAAACCATCTTCACTTACAAGTTGTTGAAGTTCATCTGTATTCATATCAAGTGGATTTTTGCCACTGTAGCCTAAGGATGCAAAATCAATATTTGTAAGTATAGATTTCGCAGTATCTAAATTGGCACCATTTAAAAGACTATCTAGTCCAGTTTGGGCATTGCTCGAACCTATTACAGCATTCATTGTTTGCTGTTGAAACTGAACTAGGTAAATTTGTGTAATGCCCTTTCCACCAAGTGCATTTAATTTTTCAAGGGTATTTTTATCTACATCCTTGCTAGAATTAGCACTTTGAACATTTTTGTCTTTTGTGTTTTCCTTAGCATCATCTGCCTTCTTATTGCTAACTTGTGTTTGTGCCATGCTAGCGATATTTGAAAAAGTATTCACTTGCATATTTGCTCCTTTGTGTGAGGCTTTAATTTATATCGACTTTTGACTTAAAAAATTTATAAGGACATTAAATTCCTTATTTTCAAAGGAATTTAATGTTTTATTGTAGATAATAAGCAATTTGCTCTTTATTGAGAATGCGGATAAGATTGCTAGTACCTTCTACTCCTGTTGGAAAGCCTGCAGTTAGAAGATAGCATTTGTCTTCATCCATAAAACCTTTTTCAACACTTGATCTTACAGAGTCTTTTAATAATTCTGTAAGTTCATTACTTTTGTTAACCAAGATCGCAGGATTAACTCCCCAAACTATACTTAAAGAGTTTAAGGTTTTTTCAGAATGCCCTACTGCTATGATTGGACGATATCTCGCAATCTTAATAGCAGATTTTCCACTACTTGTTAAAGAAAAAATAGCATCAGCGTTAAGATCTGTTGCAAGATGAGCTGAAGAACGCATGATTTTATCTGTATTGTCTAAATCATTAAAATCATTAAATTTGTTATATGGATAGCGTTTTTCTGTTTCTATTATAGTTTGGCACATTATATCAACAGCGTTTGCAGGATCTATACCAACGGCGCTTTCTTCACTTAGCATTACTGCATCTGTTCCATCTAAAACAGCATTTGCAACATCTGAAATTTCAGCTCTTGTGGCGGTTTTGCTTTTGGCTAATGAAAAAAGCATCTGAGTCGCAGTAATAACAGGCTTAGAGGCATTGTTTGCTTTTTGTATAATTTCTTTTTGGATATTAGGAACTTTATAATAAGGTACCTCAATACCTAAGTCTCCTCTTGCAACCATTATGCCATCGCTAGATTTAATAATCTCATCAATATTTTCTACTGCATCAAATTTTTCAATTTTTGCAAAAATAGATATTTTTGCGTTATTTTGTGCTAAAATTTCACGAACTTCATCAATATCGTGTGCATTTTGTACGAAAGATATTGCTAAAAAATCTACTTCATTTTTTATACCCCAAAGTAAATCATTTTTATCTTTTTGTGTAATAACATCAATATTGATTTTAGTATTCGGAAAATTAATACCTTTATTTGAGTTTAAAAAACCATCATTTTCTATAATGGTTTCAATTTTTTGATTATCTATGCTTACTACTTTAGCACGAATTGATCCATCATATAGATAAATATATTCATCAATTTTTAACATATCTAAAATGGATTTTTGATTGATGCTGATTTTATAATGATTTTGAGCAATCTTCTCCCCTAAAATTGTTTCACGATAAAAATCAAGTCTATCACCCTTTTTTAATTCAAATGGTTCTTTAAGTTCACCTGTACGAATTTTAGGACCACTAATGTCTTGTAAAATTCCAATACGAGTATGCAATTCTTTAGCTACTCTTCTTATGGTATCTAAGTTTTTTTTATGATACTCATGTGTTCCATGAGAAAAGTTTAAACGGAAAACATTTACACCATTGATAATCATTTGGCGTAGAATTTCTTCCTTTTCACTTGCTGGACCTACTGTGGCTACAATTTTTGTTTTTTTAAGCATGGTAAACTCCTTTTGAAATTATTGTAGCTAAAAATAGAAACAAAATGATTACAATAATTCTGAAGAAAATTTATCTTCGTTAAATTCCATTCCTAGGTAATTACATATAAGCTTTGCATCTCTTTCAGCATTTCCTAGACAACTTGTTGCCCCAGGACTTGGAGTCATATTGAAAATAATGCCAGGGGTCTCTGTGATGCTTGCTTCACCTAGCATTAATTCCCCTTTAGTCTTATCAATAACTTGTGGTCTTACGCCTCCAAAACCCTTTGCATAATAAATATCACTTGTTTTAAGACTTGGAACTATTTTTTTAGCATCTTTAACAAATAAGCTTTTATCAATAAAAGGTAGTTCAAAAAGATAATTATAAAAGATGTAATTTCTAATTGTTGCATCTTTAAACATATTAAAAGTTACTTTTAAAACAGTTTTATCAAGTTTTAGTGCTTCGAAAAATTCTGGAACTGATTTTAGTCCATGATAACGTTCTAGTTTTGGAATAACAAGTGCAGTAGGTCCAAAGCGAGTGTTCATATCAGCAAGCAAATCAGGATCTCCATGAAGAGCTGCAAATGGAAGTTTAGGATTTTGCACCATATAAACTTTGCCATTTAAAAGTTTTTGTTTGGTTAAATAAAAACTTCCTGCAACAGGCCAACAAGACTTATCCATACCTAAATTCATTTTATGCGCCAAATATAAAGAGTGCGCCCCAGCATTAACAACTACACTTTTGGCATGGTATTCTTGATGATTTGAGGTTTTTAATATAAAAATATCATCCTTTTTTTCTATGTGAACAATTTCTTGATTAAAGGCAACAAAAGTATTTTTATTTTGTTTTTGGGCTTGTTCTATTAGATTTATACTCATTTTCCCAAAATCTACAGTTGTAAAAACCTCGCCGCTTTCAACACCCATGGCGCAGATATTTTCAGGTCTATCTTGATTGCAATCTTCTCCTAAAACAACCTTGGGTTCAATTTGTTTGATTTTTGCTTTATCGAAAAATTTTATATAAGGATAAAGTTCTTTAAATTCTTCATAGCGTTTTTTCATATAATCACATTCTATATCTCCAACAGCTAGAGCTATTTTTTGATGAGAAAACATGAAATTATTTTGCGCATTTTGCATGAGTCCATATTTAACTATCATATCAGCTGTTCTTTTTACTTTTCGCGCTTTTTCTAAAGTATAATTGGTTTCAATATCTCCACAATGAATGGTTTGAGAATTACTCGTTCCCTTAGAATTTAATGTTGCAGCTGTATTATATTTTTCTATCAAAGCAATATTTTTAATATTTGTATATCTTGCAAGCTCGTAAAATAATGCTGCTCCTGAAATTCCAGCTCCGATGACAAGCACATCAAATTCTTGTTGGCTCATTGTTTTTCCTTTTTTTATTTTAATAAACTTTTTTCTAAATAGAAGTTTAATTGAATTTGTTTTACAAAAAGTTAAATTTCATTAAGGTTTGATATCAATGAGAATTTTTGTAACATTTTTAATAAAGTAAATTAGGATTTTCTTTTATAATCTTTTTCATTCCTCGAAAGATTAAAAGTTTATCATAAATTGCGTGATCGAAATAATTTGCTAAAAATTGCCCATCTCCACCAGTGAAATAAAGCTTTTTATTTTGAGCGGCATCTTTTATCAGTAGGTAAATTCCTTTAAAAACACCATAACTTAAAGCATCCATGGTTTTTTGTGGGAATGCATCAAGACTAACTTGAGTGTTAAATTCACTTTTTAATCGTGGTGAAATATGGCTATAAATTTTTTTATAATTTGCAATACCTGGCAAGATAAAACCACCAAGATGTATAGAATTAGAAATAATATCAATTGTAATAGCACTACCTGCATCTACAACAACTCCATCTTCAATAGTATAACAAGCTGCTATGCGATCGATTCCTAATCCTTGATAAATTGTATCAAATAAAAAATAAGGTTCAAGATTGATAAAATTTTTTTGATTTTTTAAATGTTCTTTGAGATGTTCATTGACATTGATATAAAAAATTTTTTGTTCATTTTTAAATTCTAAAAACTGATCTATACTAAGAGTAAAATATTTGTTATCATCTAGGAAATTAGCATTTGAATTCCCAATATCACAGAGCAACATAGATATTAAATCCTTTCATTTCTAGATGATTTTTTGCTTTAGAGCAAAGAGAAGCCATGCTAAAAAAATATTTGTTATTTATGTTAATTTGCTGTGCTAGATTTTCTAAAAATAAGGCATCTTTCATTAAAAATTTTGTTTTTCCTGTATACATAAAAAGAATGTTATTTTGATCTTTGGCGCAAATATAACTTTTTTTTCTAGTCAACATACTTAAGTCATAGGGCTTTAAATTTAATTTTAAAGCCTTTATTGTTTGTTCTAAAATTTTTATCATAGCAAATCTAAAATTTTATCTCCGTAGTAAAATTTACCATTCCCCATGAAAGAAATTTTATCAACAGCTTCTGAAAGTTTAAATACTTGTGTATTATCTAAATTTAGATTCATTTTGATAAGATAGCCTGTTTTTTCAAAAATATATAAATAATTATTGTATATATTGCTTTTTACAAAAATAGCAAATTCAAATTTTTTTTCTGCAATTTTTCTTAAGTTATAATCAGTTTTAATAATAGTGCCATCTTTTTCTAGTATAAAAATACCATCATCACTAAGTGCAACATCTTTTATGTCAGCGTCAAGATAAAGAGTTCTAGCAGGGCTTACAACAATGATTTTTTTAGCTGTTGCTGCTATAAGTTTATCTCCAATTACACTTAGATGGATTACATTGTTGAAAAAATTTTCTGCTGAAATAACCACATCTTTAATGACTTGAAGATTGTTTCTTGAAAGAATTAAAATTTTGCCATCTAGCGTTGGATATACGATGATATTGTCTAAAAATATAGGATTAGCGGTACGACTGTCTTGAGCTGGAGCTGAGGGTAG
>OAWR01000264.1_pt1 | contig 13617 bp, 6 predicted proteins | sample 1476931 | NCBI WGS metagenome assembly OAWR01 (sample SAMEA2580242, study PRJEB22360) | human gut metagenome | biome: human gut; feature: human-associated habitat; material: faeces | place: Denmark | collected 2008/2010 | reverse complement strand
TGGTTTGCTGAATGTCTTCGAAAACCTTCGACAGCTCAGAAGCCGTACTGGCGGTCTTGTAGTAGCCCTTGTCCGAGCCGCCACTAAGCGTTACATCAGACCCCCAAGCAACACTTCCATAATTCGGATAATTGCTGGACACCGCATTCATAAACACATTGGCTTTGCGCGTCTCATTTGACCACCGACTGCACGAAGTTACGCTCGTGTCAGCATCAGAGAAGATGCCTACGCTGTACACACCAACATTCGCATCTTTCAGTTGCTTAGCGGTCATCAATGTCTGGTTCGCAACAGTACTGCTGAATGTATCAGACTTAGTCGGCACACCATCGGTAAAGAACACTACATACTTGATTGCATTAGTTCGCTTGTCCTTATCCAAGGTGGACTTAGCTTCGCGGAAACCAGCCGCAGTATTAGTGGCACCCTGGGGTTTTAAGCTTTTGACCCTAGTTTTCAGCGTCGCTACGTCAGACGTAAGTTCGCTTAGCGTAGATGCAGATTTAGCAAAGCTCACCAACGAAACCTGTACTTTGTTATCAGCGTTTGCGATTGTCTCATTCTGCATATCAACGCCATTTAAGAAAGTGGTCACTGCCGTCTTCAGCGCTGCAGAGCGAACAGCATTATCGCCTCTGCACGGGTCGAAGTAGGAGGGCTGATCACCATTCATGCAATAGTTCATCGAGCCGCTGTTATCGAGCACTAGTGCGATGTCGACTGGCTGGGAGACGGTTTGCGAGGTGCTGGACCGCTTGCCCGTCACGTTGAGGTTCAACGTGTACGTATCGTTGGCACCCTTCTTCTTGGCGATGGTCTTATGATGTTCCGGCACTCCAAGCGGATCAGGCTTGGCAGTCACCGTAAAGTGACCTTGCACCGTATGATCGGCCTCAACAGTCATGTCAACGTAATGCAGACCGTTTCCATCCGTCTTGATATCAAGATCGGGAACAACCGTGCCATTGTCAGTACCTTCGAATGTCACGTCATACTTAGACCAGTTACCTGGATTACCTTCCAAGTAGAAGTGAACCGTCTTCTTTTCGCCTGCGCTAGCGAGGATCGGTAAAGTACCGCTCTCTGCCGTATTCGCTGCCGTATTCGACGAAATCAGATCCGATTCAAGACTTCCGGCTTCATTATTCGAAACACCAGCCTTAAACGTTGTATTCGTGTCGCCACTCGCCAAACCATTTACAGTGATCTTCGCAACAGCCTGCGAGAAAATAACGCCGAACGCTGCGCCCTGCCTAGAGCCAGGATCACTATTCTTCATCTCAATGGAAACCTGAGTTGGAGTGGACGTTGTATACAGACGAATGCCTTGAGGCACGCTGTCCTCATCCTCACCCGTGCAAGTTACAGTTTCATCATTCAAAAAATTCTGATTACAGAAACCGTAATTGCTATCGCTTGTTGGATAAGATCCCAGTTCCGTAATCTTGGAATCGGAGGTGTACACCATTTGCTCGTCTTTGTTAGTGCTTTCCGCATCCGCCATAACGAACGAATACTGCAGACTAGCTACGTTCTGACCGTTTTTAGCAATGGTGATATCTGAAAGCTGTATCCTCGAATCGTTCTGATCTTCATTGCCTTGATACAGCGCGGGCTTGCTTCCGGTCGGGAAATTAGAATATCCCTCAACACCGAAGATTGCGTGATGTCCAGCTTCACCTGGGTGTGCTTTACGATTATCCCACGTTGGCACTTTACTGGCGACGACCGTACGCCCGCCGGAATAATGCGCGGTAAATGACATGGTCAGGCCGCCGCCGAGATTCACGGTCATTTTTTGGCCGTCGTCTTTTTTGGCGGCCTCTGAGTCGAACTTGGACATATCAAGCCAGCACACGCGCTGCAAAGCATTCTTTCCAGCGTAGATACAGTCGGAACCAGTATCATCCGCCACTACAGAAGGGCCATTTTGCTCGGCGTTGACAGGTTGCGGATTGGACTGTGCGGTGGTATCAGTCTGCGAGTTCGCATCCGAAGATGCAGCATCTCCGACATTTGCCGCATTCGCCGTGTTCACGTCGGCATCCGCACCAGTGTTGGTATCGGATTCAGTGTCTGCGGTACCGGTGGCAGCATCGCCCGCATTATCTGCATCCGTGCCGTCCGCAGCATTCTTGCCATCAGTCGACTCGTTAGCAGTAGTCGCGCTTTGATCCGTGGTGGTTTCCACAGTGGCCGGCGTATCTTCCGCAAGAGCGGCGGAGGTGGCGTAGCCCATGCCACTCAACATGGCGACCGATGCGAGCACAGCCACTATACGTTTGGCAAGTCCTCCCTTGGGCTTCGCCTCATATTCATGTGCATGCCTCATGAGCATCCCCTTAATCCTGTGCAATCACACGTCTCACGACGCGCAACCTCTCTTCATGCCAGGATTTGCGACATCTTTTACGCGCCCGAATAATCCTGACAGTGCTTCAACTCTGGAAGCTAGAGGAAAAGGGACCGCCATGCGTACACCCTAAGTGCGGGAAAGTCGGGTATCGCACAATCGATGGAAATTGCTGAATTGCAACACAAGTCACCCGCGAAAAGCACCCGACGTCACCGCAAAGAAACGATGGGATAATCACCAAAATGACGCTTCTTCATACTTTCGTAACCATTAGTCAATAATGGAAATCACGCATTTTTTGTGCGCCAACCACGTTTTTATATTCAAATTGCATGTCAGACACGCCTTCATGCAGTAGCCGCGTCAGCCGCGCTTCGGCCACCAAGCCGCATGTCTGCGAATATGCCACGGCCTACGTCGTAGCCAAACCAACAACGTGCCCAATACAAGAGTCGCAACGCCTGCGATCACACCAATCGTACGAGCGTCCTTCACCGCGTCGTTTTCGGCGGGAATCTCATCTGGAATAGCGGAACGTGTGGCCGAAACCAGCAGACGATGCGTGTTGACGCCATACGGCGTGCAGGTCATCAGGGTCACGCGATCCTCACCAGGCACGATTTTCAACTGCGACGTGTCGTTCGGCTCGATTACCGTGATGCGGTCCACTTGGTAGCCAAGCGTACGACCCATCACCTCGATATAGAAGTAGTCGCCGACGCGCATTTCGTCGAGCCGCGTGAACATGGCCGCTTCGACCAGTCCGCGATGCCCGGTGAGCACCGCATGCGTGCTCTTGCCTCCGACCGGCAGACTGCTGCCATACAGGTGTCCCGCGCCCGAAGCAAGCGCCGATTCGGAAGTACCATGGTAGATCGGCAGCCTCACGGAGATTTTCGGAATGCGAATCGCACCCATCACACCACCGCCGGAATCCAACAGACTCTGGTACTCCGCGTCCGTCGAACTGGCGCTTGCGGAACCGGTGTCCGCACCACTCTGGTTGTCCGATTCACCAGAATCGGACACACTGGCACGCGATCCGCCGCGCACATCAGCGAACGGATCCTTCGCCTCACCCAAAATCGGCTGCCCCGGTTCCGCAAGCCACTTGTTAATTTTGTCATTTCGCATTCCGACCGCTCCCTCCGCCTGCGGATCCGGCCAGCCCGCAACCGTCTGCGCGGAGCTTACCGACGTTTCCGACAGATCACGCGCCGACCGATACTGCAACATTGCCGGGAATCCGCCAATACAGACCGCAGCAACAATCAACAGCGCCGCAACCGCGCGCATCGCCAGCATTGTGCCGCGAGCGTGACGTCGTTGACGTATTTCGTCAGCAACATCAATCGCCTCTGCAAATGACAAAAAACAGCCAGCCGTCGAAAGTCGACCGTCCACCGAAACTTCCTCGGACGACGGCTGGCGACCGTCATGCCATTTCGTCGCTTTCTCCATCTCACGCGAGCGTGCCGTCACTTGACAAGCTTTCGCAACACACGTTCCAGTTCGTCGATGCGCAACGCTTGCTTCGCAATCAATTCGTCGCACTGGTTGATGATGAGCTGCGCCTGGGTGAGCTTTGAAAGCATATCCTGCGATTCCATTTCCGATGATTGCGCGTCATCGCCCATAAGATCATGATGACGGATGATGCGCAGATCGTCGCGACTGGCACGCTCGCCGCCACGATGGTCGCGTTCCTCCTGCTTTTTCCAGCGTGCAATGCACCGCTCAATGCGTTTGTATCCGATGAGTTTCGGGTCGAGACCCGCCTCGCGGAAGATGGCGGCCGGCGATTCGCCCGCATTGTATCTGCACATGACTTCGATGCGGAAACTATCGGCATATCGGATATGCGACGCGCTCACGCTTTCCACCGCGGGAAGGCTGGCCAAATACGCGCGCTCCTTTGCGGTGAATTTTCCATCAACCATTCTTTCCTCCCCCTATACTGCCTGAACAGCCTGGTTCAGAATCATATCGGAGCTTTCCCCATTGGCACCCTCGTTAAAACCCTCGAATAAAGCCCACCATTCCCCCAATGAAGAAAAGGAGTTCCATCGTCAAAACAAACAGTTCCGCCCTTTTCCACAGGATAATAACGCTCATAGAATTACCCCCCCCCCATAAAATTTACAAAAACTTAACCTTGCCCTAGCGTCCCCTTTTGGTACATCATGGGGCCGCTACGCCTCTGAACACCGTCATGCAGACTCACTAGGCTAGAAACATGACGCAAGAGCTCGTTTCATTGACTATCATCATGGCGGTGGCGGCCGTCAGCCCGATTGTGGCGCAGCTGATTCCGGGAAGATTCATTCCGCAAACCGTACTGCTGCTCGCCGCCGGAGCCACGCTCGGCCCGTACGGACTGGGCATAATCGGAGTGAACGACGCCGTGAAACTCTTGAGCGAGCTCGGCATGGCGTTCCTATTCCTGCTCGCCGGCTATGAAATCGACCCGAAACGACTCGCCGGACATCAAGGCAAAGTCGGCCTTGTCACATGGATCATCACCTTGGGGCTCGCCGGACTCGTCGTGACCCTTCTTCCGTTCTTCGCAAAGCAGGGCATCAACGGCATCGCCACGGTAATCGCGCTTACCACCACCGCTCTCGGCACGCTCATGCCGATTCTCAAGGAACGCAACCTCGAAGGCACCCCCATCGGCGACGCCATCATCTCGTACGGCACGTGGGGCGAACTTGGCCCAATCCTTGCCATGGCCATCCTGCTATCCACCCGAACCGGCTGGCAGACCATGCTCGTGCTCGGCGCATTCCTTGCCATCTGCCTACTGTGCGCAATGCTACCCACGAAAGCACTGAAAACCGGCCATCGCCTGTACCGTTTCCTTACGGAAAATGCGAACACGTCATCGCAAACGCTCATGCGAATGACCACATTCCTGCTCATCTTCCTTGTCACCATTTCTGCACTGTTCGAACTTGACGCGGTGCTCGGCGCGTTCGCCGCAGGCTTCATCCTGCGCTACATCATCCCCGACGGCAGCAAGTCGCTGGAAATGAAACTGGAAGGCGTCGGCTATGGCTTCCTTATTCCTGTGTTCTTCGTGGTGTCAGGCGCCGCGATCAACGTGCGCGCCGTGGCAGGCCGGCCCGCGCTGCTCGTCGCGTTCATCGTAATGCTCATGCTGATTCGCGCGGTGCCCGTATACGTTGCGCTATCGCTCGACAAACGCGAGAATCCGCTGTCATCGCATCACCGCGTCACCGTAGCGCTGTATTGCACGACCGCGCTGCCGATCATCGTCGCCGTCACGTCGCTGGCGGTGAAGGTCGGCACCATGCAAAGCGACACCGCGTCAACACTGGTCGCAGCCGGCGCGATTACAGTGTTCCTGATGCCGCTGCTTGGCTCGATCACATATCAGGTGGCCGACGTACATCCGGTCACCGCGGTTCGGGAGATTGCGCACACGCCATCCGATTGGCAGACGATCGTACGCGAACATGCGCAGGTGCGTGCGCTGCTGCACCATCAGGACCGGCTCAAGCGTTTGGCGGAAACGTTGGACGCACTGGAAGCGATGGGAACGATGGGACATGGCGATGAATATCGAGCCGAACTTGTAAAACGTGCGCGCCGCGAAATCGACCGGCAGTTGAAGGAACTCGGCCTGAACCCGCAGCTCACTACGCAACTGCCACACAACTACCGTTATCCGAAGAACTGAGACGCGAGCGAGCCTTTCCGATACTCTAACTGTCCGCTTCTGGTGAATCGGACAGTCGTCATTCCACAGACTTGAGCGAGCTGATGGGGTCGATACGGTCGAGGACGGGGTTGACAAACAGTTGCACAAGCAGCGCGAACATCATGGTCGCCACGACTGCGATCACGTAACTCAGCGGCTTGACCTCCACCTCGAAATAGAGCGACGGCATGTTGAGCGCCATGGTCAGCAGCCCGCCAACGAACCGGCCGAGCGGCAATCCCAGCACCACGCCCATGACGGTGAGGATCATCATCTCGCGATTCACGTAATGGTGCACTTCACGGTCGAAAAAGCCGAGCACCTTGAGTGTAGCCATCTCGCGCACGCGTTCCGACACATTCGTATTGGCGAGAGTGAACAGCACCACAAGCGCCAAACCTCCGGCGAGCGCCACAATCAGCGCCACGACCGCGCCCATAAGATCGAACTTGAAACTGTCGGCCATGTGCGCGCTGCTTACGGCTTTCACCACCGAGCTGTCCTTTTCGAGCGATTGAGCATAGTCAGTTTGCGATTGGTCAGAGCCGGAAAGTTTGGCATACATGGCATTCCAGGTCAGCGATTTCGTACTTTGCACGTCCGATTCTGCAGAAACGGACATTTGGACCCCGGTTTTACTCGCTTGTTTGTCCGATTCGGGAGAAATGGACAGTTGAGAGGCGTTCTCAGTGCCTTGTTTGTCCGATTCACCAGAAACGGACACGTTGGATACGAAGGATTTGCCGAACAGCTTGGCATAGTAGGTTTCGCTGATGTACACGTCCGATCCGATAAGATTGCGATTCACCGCGCTCACTTTCGCAGTGGCCTGCACGCCGTCGCCGTTGGTCAATCGCACTTTGCTTCCGGTGGCGATGCCAAGCGAGCTTGCCGCCGACTGCGCCACTATCACACCATCGTCGTCCAGCTTCAGCGAGCCTTTCCCGCCGATACTGGACGTGCCCAATATTCCGGAATGCACCGGCTGCAACGTGACCATTTTGCCCAGGTCGGACAATCGCTTTTCCGGCACTGCAACCAGCTGAATACTTTCACTGCCGACACTGCCACTACTGTCGCCGCTGCCAGAATCGCTCTTCCCAACAGCCATATCACCCGATTCGATACGCACGTTCATCGTGGACGTGGTACGACCGTCCGACGCGACTTTGGCGCACATTTCGTCCGCGTCCGAATCGCCAGAAACCACCATAAGATCGTATTGGTAAACGTCACGATATTGCTTGATACCAAGGTCGGCCACGGTGTCATTGATGGCTAGGCCGCAGACGATGAGCGCGGTGCAGCCAGCTACCCCGCCGACCGTCATGATAAGGCGCGACTTGAAGCGGAAAATGTTGCGCGCGGTCACTTTGCTGAGGAATCCCATACGATTCCAGACCGGCTTGATTCGTTCCAGCAGAATACGTGAGCCGGCACGCGGCGCTTTCGGCCGCATCAGCGCGGCGGGCGTCATGCGCATCTCCTGCACGCACGCGTAAATGGTGGCGGCGAGCACACCGACCACGAACAGTGCGATGCCCAGCGAACCGTACAGCCAGTCGTATTCCAGTCGCACGCCAGGCATCACATACATGCCCTCCAAAACAACCAGAAGGAACGCCGGAATTCCAAGGAATCCGACAAGTAAGCCAAGCCCCCCGCCGATGAGACACGCCAGCAGCGCAAACAGCAGATAGCGCGACGCCACCGCAAGACGCCCATAGCCAAGCCCCACGTAGGTGCCGATGAGCGAGCGGTCCTCTTCGACCATGCGCGCCATGGAAGTCAGGCTCATCATCACAGCGACCACCAGAAACACGATCGGGAACGCGTTGCCGAGCGATTGGATGGAATCAAGGTCGGATTTGAGCGCGCTGAATCCACCGAGCGACTGCCGATCCTGCACATACCAGCGCACTTGCGGAATACTGGTTTTAAGCTCGTTTTCTTTGGTTTTCAGCGTTTGTTCGGTTTGCGCTTTCTGCTCGTCCAATTGCGATTGCGCCTGGTCGAGCCGCTGCTTGGCATGCGCAAGTTCGGGGGTTGCGGCGATGATGGTTTCACGCATTGTTTCACGCGTGGTTTCGTTGAGTTGGGTGGAATCCATTGCGCCGGTTGCACCGGCTTGCATGCTCATGATTTGGTCGACCTGCTGGTCGAATTGCCGACGATTCTCGTCGATTTGCGATTGCGCTTCCGCGAACTTCTTGTCGGCTTCCGCACGCGTGGCGGCAATCTGCCTGTTGCCCACGTCGAGCAGCTCCTGCCAGCGGACCTTCTGCCGGTCGGTTTTCACGGCGTCATCGATGCGGTCGGTCACCTGTTTGACGGTGTTTCCATACGATTCGTCAAACGTGTTTTCGTTGGCAGAACCTTTGACGAGCAGCGTGGCGGACGTGTAGAGGGTGCCGGTCACGCCGTCGGACGGAGCGAAGAACGTGTAGTCGGTGGCAGCGGTGGAACGAAACGAGGTCATGGCGGAATATCCGTCCGGATTGCTTAGATTCTGCGGATCAAGCACCACGCCCACGATGGTGAGCTTGGTCGGGAAGCTTGGTGCCTTATCTTCAGCACCCTGAGTGTCCGATTCACCAGAATCGGACACTGAAGTAGCGGAAGAAGAGGATTCGGGGGCTACGGTGAGGTGGCTGCCAATCTTTTTGCCGGAATCGCGGATAAATTTACGGGTTACTGCGATTTCGCCGGCTTTCTTCGGCAATCGCCCTTCCTGCACGTACGGCCAGTCAATACCGTTCGCACCGATTTCCTGCATGGTCGCCGATTTGCGGCCACCCAAATCGAACGTCACTTCCTGTGACCGCTCCGCCTGCACTTTCGCTACACCGCGCACCTTGCGTAACGCGGCAATATCGCCATCCGTCAATCCTGCGGTAGACAGCACCTGGATGTCGTGCAGACCTTGCGCATCGAAAAAGCGGTCGGTGCCGCGGAACGCGTCTCGGCAGCCCGCGTAAATGCCGGTAAGCACAGCCACGCCAAGCAATGTAATCATGGCGATTGAGACGAATCGCTTCCACGCATGCAACCACATACGCACCATGTCTTTGACGAATGCCATGACGACCTCCAGCCCCGCAGCGTTCAAGCAGCACCAACCATCGCTCTCACAACCTTCATTTTATTGGACTATCGAACTATTGAACACTATGAAACCGAATCCACGCGCTACAGCTACAATCAGGGAAGACGCGCCATGTCAAAAACCATAGGCGCGTCACCTACCACTACTGCCGAACGCAACATCGCCAAAATCGCCAAACTTTTGCTGAATTTGCCGAATTTGCCGAATATTGCTGAGGCACCCAAGAAGAGGAAGCATTCATGAGCGACGCAACCGTTGCGAAGAAACCGCGCGAAACCGACGATGTGCCGGTTCCGCCGACGCTGCGCAAGTCTTTGAAGAATCGTCATATTCAATTGATCGCATTGGGCGGCGCGATCGGCACCGGCCTGTTCTATGGTTCCAGCGAGTCGATTCAGCTGGCGGGCCCGGCCATTCTGCTCGCCTATCTGATCGGCGGTCTGGCGATTTTCCTGATCGTGCGCGCACTGTCTGAAATGGCGGTCGAGGATCCGAAGGCAGGCGCGTTCAGCTATTACGCCACGCAGTACTGGTCGAAGCGCGCCGGCTTTATTTCCGGCTGGAATTACTGGTTCAACTACGTGCTCGTGGCCATGGTGGAGTTGGCCGTGGTTGGCTCGTTCGTGAATTACTGGTTCCCGAACATTCCGAAGTGGGTGTCTGCGGCGGTGTTCCTCGTGGCGATCGCGGCGCTGAATCTTATGGGAGTGAACAAGTTCGGCGAATTTGAATTCTGGTTCGCCATCATCAAGATCGTGGCCGTGCTTGCCATGATTTTCGGCGGTTTGTATGTGATCATCGCGAATGTGCCGACCGCTTCGGGCATTCGCGCGTCGTTCGCCAACTGGTTCACCGTTGACGGCGGATTCCTGCCGCATGGCCTGATGTCTCGCAATGCGGACGGCACGTGGACAGGCTTGCTGATGGCGCTGGTCGTGGTGATGTTCAGCTTCGGCGGCACCGAACTCATCGGCATCACCGCGGGCGAGACCGAAAATCCGCGCACCACCATTCCGAAGGCCACGAACGGCATTATATGGCGTATTCTCGTGTTCTACATCTGCGCGCTCGGCGTGATCATGGCCGTGGTCCCGTGGAGCACGATCGACGGCAATTCCAGCCCGTTCGTGCAGATTTTCGACTCGGTGGGCGTGCATGCGGCCGCCGGCATTCTGAATTTCGTGTGCTTGACCGCCGTAATGAGCGTGTACAACTCTGGCCTGTACGCGAACTCGCGCATGTTGTATTCGTTGGCGAAGCAGGGCAATGCTCCCGCGTATCTGGGCCGCCTGAACAAGCGCGGCGTTCCGGTCGGTGGCGTGATCACGTCGGCCATCATTATTGCGATCGCCGTGGTGGTGGTGTTCGTGTGGCCTGATTTCGCGTTCAATTATTTGATGTCGATCGCCACGATCGCCGCTGCGATTAATTGGATCATGATTATGATTACGGAAATTAAGTTCCGTCGCGTTGCCGCCGCCGGCGATGGTCCGAACAATCTGAAGGGATTGAAGGGCCAGGAAGCGCTTGACAAGCTCGCTTTCAAGCTGCCGTTCGCCAAGGTGACGCCGTATTTGGTGATCGCGTTCATGCTGCTGGTCGTGGTGCTGATGTGCTTCTCCGCAAGCTATCGCATCGCCGTAGTCGCCGGTGTGATTTGGCTGGTCGTGCTGTTCGCCGCCTATCAGATCACACAGAAGCGCGCCTGAAGTCGTAAGACAACAATGCGCCTGTGCCTCAAGCGAGGGGCACAGGCGCTTTTTTTGTTTCAGATTTCAGATTCTGATTTCCAATCCGTAATTCCCGCTTTTCGCGGTGCATTCCGTGATCTTCACGTTTCAAATTCCAAATTTCGCTTCCGTATCGCAGTTAACTCGCCAAACTTAATCGCTTAAGCTTTTCTTAAGCTTGACGCTATACGACGTTGGTCGAGCATCGGCAAGCGGGATTGCCGCAGCAAATGCGCAATCGCGATTTTTTAACTCATCATCGCATCTTATTCCCCTGCCGGAGCAGGACCGGTCGAAGCGTGGGCACGCAATTCGTACGGCTCTTCCATCAGATGCCCCACACGCTCGCAGCATAACGCATTTTTATTTGATTCGTATTTGACTGACGTGCGATCAGCAGGACTTCAATCGCAATACAAAGCGTGCGATTGCAGCACATTATAAGCACAGCAATCGCACGCTATTCATTGTCAACTATCGACAATCATTCAACGTGATCAGAGTCGGTGTGATCGGTCAGGTCTAGCTTGAATGGGTGAGCAGGCAGATTATTGTCATTAAACAACGGTGCCGGACCCCAATTACGCCATGCGTAACGCATCATAACCGGTTGCGGCACTTTCGGCGTGGCCAACGTAATCGTGCCAATACTGCGGCTGTTGATCGGAATACCGAATTCCGTAGCGTTGTAATCGACCACATTGACCTTCGCGTTGACCAGATCGTCAATATCGCAATCCACGAAAATCGCGGCGTAGGCCGGATGGAACACGCCATCGGCACCGGCAAGCTCGAAACCGGAATGTTCCGGCAAACGCACCAACGAAGGCAGGCTCTTGGCGAGCTCATCGCCGAAACTGTCGGGCGTAGTACCGCTGAAATGCAGGCCGTGCGCGTACCGGAAGAACAGACGCACGCGACCGCCTTCGTCGCAGCGGAAGCCCAGCACAGTCGGACCATACACCGGAATACGGCTCATACCATACACTTGGTGAAGTGCACAATTGCCTAGACGCTCGCCGGGCGTGCGCTTATCAACCGGGTGAATATTGTTGTATTCACCGCAATCCATGGTGCAGATGGCGAACACGTTGTCGATGGACTGCGCGGCATCCCACTGGGCTTCGCGCAGCACCGGCCACAGCATCGGATCACCGTCGCTCTCATCGACCGTCTTGTCGATCCATTGCGGCAACTGCACGATCAGGAACGGTAGGCTTTCACTCCACAGCGCACGCCATTCACCAATCATCATGCCCAGCAGCTCACGATAGGAATCGCAATACGGCTCGTCTTCCTCGCCCTGATACCACAGGAATCCAACCAAGGAATAGGGCACAATACGCTCCAGCATGGCATGGAACGGACCAGTCGGACGCCACTGTGAAGTCGGCGTCATCGGTGGCGGCCACGGACATTCGCCATACTGTTGGGTCAGCGTATCCCACGTCACATCAGGATCGGCTTCACGAGCTGCAGCAATCGACGCATTCCAAGTATCAGAACGCGACTGCCATTCGCTGTACTCCAAATCGAACTGTCCCTGCGTTTTACCGGCGACCGCCTGCTCGTAGCGAGCAAGATAAGCACGCCCGGATTCGCTGGAATTCAGCGCATCCTCGCTCATCCAACAACTAATCGACGTACCCCCGATATAACAGTCGATAATGCCGATTGGAAGGTCGGAATCAAGTTCATCACGCAGTTTTCGCGCAAAATAGTACGCTACAGCACTCATCACGCCACTGTTTTCGGGCGATGATTCCTGCCAACTTGCCGCATGTTCGGCATTGCGATTAATCACGCCGGTTTTCGGCACATTGTAGAAACGCAGGAGCGGATCAGCGCAGCTTTCGAGGGCTTCCTCGGCGTTTTCACTGTTGCGCAACTCAAGTTCCATATTGCTTTGCCCGCCGGCAAGCCACACTTCACCGATCAGCACGTCGTAATATTCGATGAAATCGTTGCCTGCGGTAACGCGCAGCGTGTAAGGTCCGCCTTCGGGTTGCGCGGGCAACATAACGCGCCACGGAGAAAAGCCGTTCTTGATTTCTTTGGAGGCGTACGCGTGCGCCTGCACGATCACGGAACCATCGAAATCGCGTATTTCCGCCGAAACCTCAAGTCCGGCGCAGTCGGCATTCAACGCACCGAACACGGCAATGGGTTTGTTACGTTGCAACACCATATGCGAGGCGAAAATCGCGGCAACGTGCAGAACTCCTGCCGTGCTACGGTCATCGATGGGTTCAACCGATGTTGTCATTTCAGAACCAAGAGCAGGACCAGTCGCAGTGACCATGACATCTCTTCCTAATCAAAAATCCCTACGCGTTGTATCCTATGCCACCTTCCCGTCAAAATACATGAAACTTGCCGTTGCCGCGACGGATTTTTACGGTTTCGCGGCTCACTTTGTGGACCAGACACGCTGCAAGATGGAGGCTCCGGTAGGATAGACCCCAGTTTGCAGGACAAAATCCATGCATGAAAACACGAATTTCATCTGCGAATGGTAGAAACCCGAACGCTTTTCCAAGCGTTCACCCCACTACATAAAAGGAGTGCCAAGTACAATGGCTGCACAAATCTGGTATGAGAACGACGGCGATCTCTCGGTCCTCGAAGGCAAGAAGGTTGCCATCATCGGTTACGGTTCCCAGGGTCACGCCCACGCGCTGAACCTGCGCGATTCCGG
>OAWR01000260.1_pt1 | contig 13969 bp, 12 predicted proteins | sample 1476931 | NCBI WGS metagenome assembly OAWR01 (sample SAMEA2580242, study PRJEB22360) | human gut metagenome | biome: human gut; feature: human-associated habitat; material: faeces | place: Denmark | collected 2008/2010 | reverse complement strand
ACCTTCTTCAGCCCCCGCCCGGCTCCACGCGGGCGGCGGCCGCCATGCCGTCCTTCACCGCGACCGTGGGCACCCAGAACTCGTTCACGGGTTCCGGCCTGACTGCGGAACTGATCACGCCCGACGGGCAGAACGTGACGGTCGCCAACGTGGACTCGCTGCTGAACCTGCCGCAGACCGGCGGCGTGCTCACCCTCGGCGCGTGGCTGCTGATCGGCGGCCTGCTCGTCGCGTGCGCCATGACGACCGGCGTGTTCGGCGTCAAGCGCCGCATGATGGCCCGCAAGGCCTGACCCCGACCTGGTGTCGGGGATGGGCCGCAAACCATCCCCGACACCCTCTTGTCCACATCCTTTCGAAGGGGTTTTGATGTTCTTCAGCAAGATTGTCGCCGCACTGGTAGCGGTGATCGTATTGGTCGTGGGCGTCGCCGCACTGGTAGCGGCGGCCGCAGTGAGCACGGGCTTCGCCCACTGGCATCATCACGACGCCCAGCACGCCACCGGCTTCAAGGCGTACAGCGAGCACAATCCGCCACTCGACGGCATCGCCGCCTGACATCCACGGAAAGACAGCGGGAGGGACAACGCCCCCAACGACGCGCCCCTCCCGCGACCACCATTCTCACAAGGGAAGAAGAATGACAATACCCATCATCAAAGCGATCGCCGCGCTCATCGCCACGGCAACGCTCGGCACCGGAGCCACGGGCACGGCCACGGCCGCCGGACTCACCGACACCCGCACCGACGCCGCAGCGACCACAGTCACCGCCACCGCCGACACCAGCAGCCTGCCCGACCACCTCATCAACGGCACATTCGACTATCCGACATGCCCGGGCGGGAAAGCATCATGCGACGTCGACCCGACTACCGGCTGGGGCGGCTTCTACAAGGACTTCGGCGGCGACAACAAATTCGCCCCCATCGACAACTGGGATCGTTCCAAGTTCGGCTGGGACAGCGATCAGGAGGGCATGCGCCCCGACCAGCAGCCCACCTCGCATCAGAAGCTACAGCATTGCGTGCAGCTGGGCCATGCCATCAACAACAACGGCCAGAAGGTGAACCGCTACGCGGAGATCATCGCGGAGACCCCGACCGGAGCCATCTATCAGGACATCGCCACCGTTCCGGGCGTCATGTACAGGTGGACACTCAAACATGCAAGCGCCAGCACGTCCCACGCCGACAGCATGGCCGTCATGATCGGCGACCCCGGCAAGGAAACCGCGCAGGAGGCCACCCGAACCACCGTCAACGGATACGGCGACAAGCTCGGCAAGGTCGGCACGACCATCATCACCAAGGGGCCGGGTGTCGCATGGGAGACGTATACCGGAACATATATCGCCACAAGTACCGTCACGCGATTCACCTACCGAAGTCTTCAGGGCGACACCAAGTTGCTCCACACGGGCAATTGGATTGATGATGTGAGCTTCGACAAGGCGTACAAGCTGACCTATGACAAGAACGCCAGCGACGCGACCGGACAGGTGCCTTCCGACCAGTATGGCAAGGAGAACACCGTCCAACCCGCCAAGGCCAGGGCCATGGGAACCGTGAAGACCGTCGCGGACGACGATTCGTCCAAGTCGTTGACCGTGAATCCGGGCTTCGACGTGCCGGACTACTCGAAGCTCGATGACGGCGGACTGCACTGGATGTACGTGAGTCCCGCCGAAGGCAAAGCGTGGTCGTATTACGACTACATCAACCCCGCCCAGCCGAAACATCAGGTCGCCGGACTAAGCCAGGCGACATTCGGCTGGCAGGAGTTGACCGGCGGCGACCATAAGACCACCGCGTTCGAACTTCACCGGGAGAAGGACGGCAATATGTGCGCGGACGTGCATGGCAGCCGTACCATCGGCCAGACCATCGACACGCAGGCGGGTGTGGCGTACACCGTGAGCATCCGCCATTCGGGTCGCTCCAAGGGCAACGCGGGCAGCGTGCAGGTGCTCGTCGGACCGGACAAGGACCACTTGCGGCCATTGGAGATGAGCCGTATGAACGTGTCCCGCACCGGCGCGAAATACGGTGACAGGATCGGCAAGGTCGGCACGGTCATCACCACGCACTCCGATTCGGTGGACTCCACCGAGGGCGACCATCCCGCGTGGGACCATGCCGACGATTGGGAGATGTATTCCGGCACGTATGTCGCGACCGGCGGCAAGACCGTATTCGCCTACCGTGGCGTCGACAAGAACGGCAACGCCGTCTCCGGTAACGACTCGGTCGCCGACTCCGTGATCGACGATCTGAGCTTCAAGCTCGCCTACAGGCTTTCCTACGACAAGAACGCGCAGGATGCCGCCGGTTCCATCCCGTCCGACAAGGCCGCTAACACCACTCGGCCCGCGAAATCGGAGACCGACGGCAAGGTGTCCGACCTCGTTCAGCGCACCACCACCCACGCGGACGGCAGCGTGACCGTCAAGACCATCGACACGAGCACGGACGTGGTGTCCGGATGCCAAGTCTACTATCCGGCCGGCCAGAAGATCACGCTTGCTACGTTGGCGAAGGACGATGACTGCTGGGACTCCACTATGCTGACGAGACCTGACGTGGATGGCAAGAAAATGAAGATGCTCGGCTGGTCGGAATATCGGTACCAGGATGACAACGCTGGTGCTCTCTCAACCATTACGCCGACCGTCACCATGCCCGTGGGAGGCAAGACCGTGTACGCGGTGTGGGTCAGTTCCGGCGTGACCCTCACGTACGACGTGAACACGCCGGAGGGTGCTACCCCTCCGGTCACGCCGAACGGCATCACCGTCCCCTACAACACGGTCATCAACGACACATCCGGCTGGAAGACCGGCTCCACGACAATCATCCCCGGCTACCGGTTCCTCGGCTGGTACACGGACCCCAGGGATGTGATCGAACCCACCGACCCCAGATGCGAGATATACCCGACCCTCACCATATGCCAGCCGCAGACGGTTCCCCTCTACCCGTCCTGGGACAAGGCTCTGACAGCCGACATCACCGTGTACGCGCATTGGGAGCGGGCGGACACCCAGATCATGTATGACGCGAACGGCGGCAAAGGGTCGCACGCGCCCACAGACGGACACCAGCATTCGACGATCACCACGCCGTCCGACGTGTCCCAGTCGTTCAGTCGTGACGGCTACTCGTTCGCCGGGTGGAACACGAAGCCGGATGGCAGTGGCGTCTCGTACAAGGATGGTGACGGCGTGCCCGTCGAGGATAAGGCCGTCACCCTGTACGCGCAATGGCGGGCGAAAATCTTCGTCATGCCGGCGGCCGGCGGCAAGGGTGGCCCCTCCCCGTTGACCGTCATCCCCGCCGTGATCGCGGGCCTAGCCCTGATGGTGGGTCTGGCCGGCACGCGCCGCCGCTTCAAGGCGAGCCGTCAGACGGGCCGTCACGGCCGCTGACCCGCCCCCTGGAACAAGTGCCCCGCATACGGTCCAGCCGGCCGGCGCGGGGCACCCCCGTCACCAAGGAGGAGACATTGCGTTTCCCTGATTTCGACCAGCTCGTCACCGTCGCCGGCCGCATGGCGCAACGACGGTCCCGCCGTCGCGCACGCATGATCCTCCAATCCCGGCTCGCGTTCACCCTGACCGCGATCCTGCTCATCCTGGCCGTCGGCGCGATGCTCCTGCCATTCGCCCAACAGGCCGGCATGGACCGACGGCTCGACGCGCAGGCCCGCCGGGCGGCCTCCACCGCACTGGGCTTCCCGCACTCGTCGCGCAACACCATGATCCAGGCCGCGGTCACGTACAACAAACAATTGCTCGCGGGAGGACAGCCCGTGCTCGGCGAGGAAACCGACCCATGGTCAGGGTCGAACACGCACGGGGATTTCACCGGATCCGACGACCGGGAGTACGAGCGGCTGCTGCGCTTCGACTCGACGGGCGTCATGGGACGGGTCCTCATCCCCTCCATCAGCGTCGACCTGCCCATCCGGCACGGCTCCGGCAGCCAGGTGTTGGAGACCGGCGCCGGACACCTGCACGGCACGAGCCTGCCGGTCGGCGGCGACGGCACTCACACGGTCATCACCGCGCACTCGAACATGAGCACCGCGAGCTTCTTCACCCGCCTGGACGAGTTGAAGGAAGGCGACCCGTTCTACCTGGAGACGGCCGGCAAGACCCTCGCCTACCGGGTGAGCGACATCCGCGTCGTCAACCCGCGCGGCAGGGCATCCGACTACGATTTCCTACGCGCCCGCAAAGGCATGGATGAGGCGACCCTCCTGACCTGCACGGGGCCGGGCAACACGAAACGCCTGCTCGTCACCGGCGTGCGCAACCGCATGCCCGACCAGATACCCTACCCGGATCAAGCGCCCAAAGACCAGACGGCCGCGCTCAAAGGCACACTCGCCGCATCCGGCACGACCCTGCTCGCGGGCGGCGTCACCCTGCGCACGATCCGCCGACGCCGACCGCCGGACGGACGCCACCGGTCAGCTGCCGAACAGGAGGGTTGACCAGACGCTGCCCGTCGGATCGCTTGCCCCAAGCAGGGTCACGGCGAGAATCAGGTTGACTTCCTCCCTGTCCTAAAGGACGGGGATTCCTACGCATCCGGTCTTGCCGGAATGTTCGGTGGGTTCCCATCGCGCCGGGCTGGCGTCCTGGGCGTTTAGAGACTCCGCGAGTCCCGCGGCGTCGAACAGGTTCACACAAGCGTTGAAGTCACGATCCAGTATTACGCCGCATTCGGCGCACTGCCAGACAGTGATGTTCAACGGGATGTCGGCGAGTCGGCCGCAGTTCGAGCAACGTCTCGTCGACGGGTAATCGGCGCTCGTCTTGACGAGTGTACGCCCATGCTTGTCGCATTGTTCGCCGATCAGACGCAACAGCATACTCATGGCGGCATCTGCGACGGGCTTTCGGGCGGGTCCATTGGCAAGCATGGATTTCACGTCAAGAGTTTCGACGATCACGGTTTGGTTCTCGCGCGCGATCAGCGAGGCCGTCTTGGCGATGGCATCCATGCGGGTATGTCGTATGCGGGCGTGCAGTGAGGAGATCCTATGCTGACATCTGACCCATTTGTCCGATCCTTTCATCATGCGTGCTTGTTTCGCCTGCAAGCGGGCGAGCCTGCGCTCGCGCGTGGCGTATGCTTTCGGGTTGTCGAACAGCAGCCGCGACCCGTCACTCGTGACCATGCTCGCCAGCCGCCGGCATCCGACATCAACGGCCGCTATACGATTGTTGGCCGAAAGTGGTTCAATCTTCTCTTTGACGACGAAACTGACGTGCCATGTGCCGTCCGGATCGCGGATGACGGTCAGTGACGACGGGTCGGAAGGCAGCGTGCGGCTGGAACGAAACCGCGTTCGTCCTAGCTTCGCCAACGTGACGAAACCCCAACGCGCGTTCACGGCCTGCTCCACGTTCCTGAACGCGCTCCGCGTGTACTCGACGGACTGCGAGCCATGCCGGCCGTGGTATTTCGGCTTGCCGCCCTCGCCTCCGAAAAACCTCTTGTAGGCGGCCTCCACGCGGCGGACCTCCTGCTGTAGCGGCACACAGGAGACCTCATTCAAAAACGCGTAATCCGGATCATGTTTCACTTGGGTCAACACCGCGCTCAGCGCCTGGTACCCCCCGGTAGGGAAGCCCTTGCTGGAAATCACTCTCCCGGATCTCCACCATCATGTTGTGCACCAAACGGGCGCAGCCGAACACCCGAACCAAGGATTGCTCCTGTTTCGGATCGGGGTACAGGCGGAACCTGTAACGGACGGTGCGGGTGCTCATACCAGCGCATATGCGTCCGGTTGACCTCCTCGTGAACGAAGAGGTTTCTTTGATTCCGTGATGACCAGCCATGCGAGGGGGTTCGCGCCCGGCAGGATGATGCGCCGGCATGTGAACGGTGACGACATGATCGTCATCCCACGTGATCGCCGGAGAGCCGGGGCTGATGTGCCCTGGTTGTGGATGGTCGGGCAGCGTGGAGCCTACGAGTCGTGTCATGGCGTCTGTCTATGCGCATCATGCCGCCTATTGTCCATGCCGGTATCGACCGGTTCGCATAGTCGTATATCAACGCCGAACCATCTTCGAAAGGATCATCATGAGCGACCCGACACCCATGCAGGGGCGGCATTCCCGCCCGCAGTCGAACACTGTCGCACCGCAATACCCGCAGCCCCCACGACAGACAGGCGGGCGGGATGGTTCGACCTACGATACGGATCCATGAAACGGATATGAGGACGAAACGCGCCAGCCCGCCGTAGGGGAGCCGAATGCGCAATCCGACCCATGGAACGGCTATGGCAGAAGGGTTCAGCCGGCAGCCGCCGTCTCGCCGGCCGACCCGTGGGGTGGTTACGGCGGATACCAGCCCGCGCCAGGCAGATCGCGGGCCAGCCGCACGCCCATGATCGTCGTCATCATCGTGGCCGTGGTGGCCGCTCTCGCCTTAGGTGGCGTGCTCGTCTGGCATTTCACGGCGGACAAGGCAGGCCAGACCATCACGAGCAGTCAGATCGGCAACAAGGACAAGGAAAGCACCACCACACCCGGCACCGGTTCGAACACGAACGCCGACGACAGCGGCGCGCGCTTCGCCACAGTCAAGGACATGCTCGCCGACCCGACGATCCGCCGGCAGCTCGACCAGGGGGCGCAGACCGCCTCCTCGGACGACATGAGCGTGCAGATCAAAACCCAAGGCTCGAACACGCTCGTCTACGATATGACGGTCAGCGACGACGTGGCCTCCGGCCTCCGGGATACCTTGGACTCATCGGGCGTTGACGGCGTATATCAGTCGATGGCGGACACTTTGGCGAAACAGGTCAAAGGAGGGGTGAGTATCCGCCTGTATGTGCACTCCGCGTCCGGGTCCACGGTCATCGACAAGACGTTCGACGGCGTACGATCAGCCGAGTGAACCGCTCCCGACCGTCTATCATGGCCGGGCCGCCCATGTCCCGCCTCGACCCCAGCATGCCTTCCAGGTCGAACATGGCCGGATCCCACTTGTCGAGGAAGGTGAGCGGCACGCCCATGAGACCATCCCAGTCGGCGGGCATGTCCTCCACCCGATCGCAGTTGATGATGCGCGTACCGTCGAACATGGGATGACAACCGGGATCATAGTGCGCGTGCGGCCGGAACGCGGGCGTATGGTCGTGCGGCAGGGTCGCGAACCAGCGCACGCCGGTGACGCGGATGTAACGGCCTTGCCCGTCTGTTCCGCCCGATGCAGCGTTGATCGGCGTCGTGTCGGGAATCGAGTATTTCGCGGCGCCCGCATGCATGGTGGCACCCAGTCTGAGTCGCCCCTCCTGGATGGCCTGGAAGATGGCCGGTTCGTTGACGACGGTCAGCGGGGAGAGCAGCAGCATGTCTTTCCTCTCGTTCAGGAGCGTGCCGATCAGCTGCCGCGCCCCGCCGAACGGCGGGTTGGTGACGATCAGGTCCGCTTGTTCCCGCAGCCGGGAGCATTCGGCTGACCGCCAGTCGCCGTCGCCGTCCAGTCGCGAGAGCGTGTTGCCCGGCATGCAGGCCGCCCATGCGACCGGCATGCCGGGCGCCGGCGGACGGGTGACGTCCAACAGCATCGGGAGAAAGGGGTGGGATTCGATGCTGAACAGGCTGGGCTGCGGGTTCGCCCAGCAGGAGGCGATGAGTCTCGACCAGCGCAGCGCAGCGTGATGGTCGAGCAGGAATCTTACGAACATGCTGCATGTCGGATTGTCGCATGGACAGTAGATGGTCCTGCCGGCGAAGGCTTTCGGATCGTAATGCGCGAACTCCTGTTCGATGGTGTCGAGACGCGTGTAGAACTCGTCGTTGGCATTGTGCTGCGCGTTGTGCAGCATCCGTGATCGTGTCGAGGCCATGCCTCACGGCTATGCGCCGCGGACGCAGACCCATGATGTTAACGACAGATGAAAGGAACCATGATGATGCGCATGCTGCTGACCCTGACGATCGCAGGCGAGCCGAGACGGGTGCACGTGCCGTTGCCCGGCTCTCCGGCGAGCGAGGACACACGCCGTGAAGTGGCCGCCCTGTTCGACGGGCTTGAGACCGCCAACACCCAAAAACGACTGTCCGAATTCATCGTGCGACATTGGGGCCAGGGTGACGTGGAGACGGTCGTGAACCTGCTGCTGTCGCTCTCCTACGTGCGGGACGTGCGCATGAACACGTACATCCCGCAGAGTCAATACTTGCAAGCACACCGGTTGTGAATGCACATCATCTCGGATGCACCGGCATGTATGTCGAAAACGATGGTTACATACAGGCGCAGCTTGACGGCATGGACGAGACCGGCGACAATGCTTCACGCCGGCCCGTCGCGCATTGAAACGCGAGCATGATCAGGTCATGATGTTTCGGCGCGGACTGGCCGGACGCCAACGTGAAAGCGAACACGCTGGGGGAAGCGGGCAGCGCGCCCTCCACGACGCCCGCGCCCCACATGGCGACCGCGCTCTCCGCCACGTTGTCCGGGTCGCCCTTGTACTCGCGCCGCGAATCAGGGTAGCGTACCGAGCAGATGACGCCCGCGCTCGCCCCCCAAGGCCACGTCGGACCACAGTCCGGCGGCCGCTCGCATGATACGCGTCTGCCGGGCCTTACGTACTTGGACGGGTTCGCGCATGTTGCTGGTCAGCCAGTCACGGTCTGGGATCGTCAGCGAACGCAGCACGCCGGGACCCGCATGCGCCTTGTCCAACACGAGTGCGACCGGATCCGCGTCCTGCGCCAACGGTTCCACGCTCAGGCTGATCGTAATGTCCTTGACGGGCGTCGGATCGCGCATGTATACGGTGCAGCACCGGTGATACGGGTCGTCATCCAGCCACAGGCCCATATCGGTGCCCGCGTCGATCAGCGGCTTCAACGTCTCCACCGCCAATACCGGGCTTTCCGCGCGTCCGGCGACCAGGACGGTAAGCATGAACCGGTCCACGCGGGGCGCGCCCTGCGCGAGAATATCCCGCCACACGCGCTTGCCGTACTCGCGCAGCCGGTGGCGGGTGCGGGCGCGCTCCGACACGCTTTCCGAACCCGTGCAGGTCAGCCACCATGCGGCGGGTATCGTGAACCGGATCGCATACCCCATCAGCCTTGCTCCATGATGCGGGCCAGGTCATGCGCGTCCATGAGCCTGGCGCCCGTGCCGGCCGGCTTCAACTCGGGCGTGGGCGTCTCCGGTTCCGTTTCGCTCCCGACGGTCGGGGCACCGTCGCCGAACTCGGCGTTCGCTTCATCCAGCTTATCCTGCATGACTTTCAGGAACGGGATCCGCGCGTACGTCTCCGACTGCGGGAAACGGATGCGCCGCATCAGCGTCTCCTCGAACGCGGGATTGGATGGCGTGGACTTATCCAGGGAAGCCAGATAGTCGGCGCGGTTGACGCCATCAGGCAATCCCACCCGGTCTGCGAGCGCCAGTCCCAGTGCCTGTACGCCCGCATGCGTACCCGCCAGAGGGAATGCGCTTTTGAACACGAACGGCGCCTGTCCTTCGAACTCGGCGATGCCCGCGCCTTTGCTCACGCCTTCGTCGATCACATTGCGGGGCACATCCGGCACGTCGCGACCGTTGTTGAAAATCAGGTTTTTCTGCGCGTCGTTCGCCGTGGCCCCCATGATGAGCTTCTGTCCCAGGTTGCCGCGCAAGGCGGGTGGCAACCCGGTATTCGAGGAGGCGATCTGCGTGGAGATAATCATTCGATATCCATAGGCTCGACCAATCTGAGAGAGTTTGATCAGCGTGTCCAGAATCAGGTTTTTCACCTGCTGTTCTATCATGCGTTCCATGACCGGAGGCAGCGGATTCTTCGGGATGGAGGTCGCGTCCTTGCCGCCGACCGTCAGCTGACTCAACTCGTCGACGACGATCAGGCGAATCGGGTTCTCCTGTTTCTCCTGGCCGCTCAGATCGTCATACCAGTTCTGCCAGCCGTGCTCCTTCCATATGCGGGCGCGCTCTCCTCCCTCTTCGATGTCGTCGAGCAGCATTCTGAGCATGCCAAGGGTCTGCAGAAGACTGTCCGCCCCCCATCCCTTGTCGTGGATCCATGGCCGGCACCAGTAGAAGTCGGTGGCTTTCGTGGAATGGTCGGCCACGTACAGTTCGCATCCGGTGGCGATGCTCATGGCGATGATGTCGTTGATGGTGACTGAATTATGGGTGGGAATGAACCCGTCCATGAGGAACAGGTGATCGTCGGTGGCGATGTTCAAGCAACGTACCGGCGCCGTCTCCCCGGTAGGTTCGCATTTGACGATGTATAGCCAATCTTGTGTAGATCTGACTGTTGGCTTGATGCGAGCGAGCTTACGCGGCAGACGGCATATGGGACGATTGGTGGTGAACTTAATCCGATATCGGATGCCGGTCACGTGTTTCTTTCCGTCTTGGACATATGCCGCCTCGCCTTGTCTCATCGAGGCCTTGATACCCAGCGAACGCACGAGTTCCAGCACGTCAATAGCAAGCCGTTCACGCGTGAAATCGATTTCACACCCACCGTCGGCGGCGATATGCCCATCCGAGTCCATGATGCCCTGCAGCAGGGAGAGTCGCTGGCCATAGGAGGCTCTCCGATAAATTCCCGGTATATGCTTGTTGTCCGCGAGGTTCAATCGCCGCAACACGGGAAGCAGGCTCCCCTCGCCGGTCCAATATCGCACCTGGATGAGGTTCTTGACGGCAGGATTCGTCTGTACGACGCTTTTCTCTGCGATACCGCCCCTAGTCAACCAGGGGCGCATGATTTCAGCATCCTCCCTATTGAAGGATATTTCCGCCCATGCGGCGGTGCCGTCGCCCAACCATACGCCCAACCAGTAAGGGGGGAGAGGTAGCGCCACTTTGGGGTTGACAATCGGATCGGCGACGCGAATGCCCCAGCATCGTCCATGGGGGCGGGGGTCGTCCGCGATCTGCTGTGCGCTCAACACCGTGCACATCGTATGATTCCAAACGCCATCGGATGTGATATACGACTCTCTTTCGTCGGCGATCGCGCGTAATAATGCCGCCACGTCGCATAATCCGTCCGCGCCGACCAAGTAACGTCGTTCCGCGCATGTCTGCGTCGTGCTCGGCGACAATCCATGATCCAATGCAATGCGATACTTCGTCGAACGAGCGCCTTTGGCAACGGCGTCCGCCTCTTTTCTGAGTCGTTGGACCAATTCCTGCGTCCGTCTACGACGCTCATCGCCGCGCGCGTCAGCACAGCTTGCCCGCTGCACCATATCGGACACGGTCCACAAGTGCGCATCGGAACATTCCACTTCCTGGCCATCGGAGAGCGTCAGTCGATAGATCGGCCGTTCCTCGATATCGCTGAATCCCGAAATCGGAATGGTCTCGCCATTGCGGCGGTACACGAGGTCGCCTATCCGAAGATCACGGTTCAATGCCCACCCGTCGGGGAAGCGGTCACTCACAGGTACGGGGATGCGGGCATCGAGCCGAAGATGCTTGCCACCACCTGCGAGACCAGCCACCAACATGCCCAATGATTGCGTCCAGTCAACGACCGCGCCATCCGCCTGCTGGTCGGGTCGAGCGAGTTTCATGGCGAACGGCATGCGGTCGCGCGTGGCCGTATCGCCCAAACGGTCGAACGCGAACGGGACGAGCTTGGGGAACGTGGCGGGCTGTCCGGGATGGATGAGGATCACGCCGGTCCTGATGTCCGCTTGGAACCACCAGCCGACATGTCCGATCTGCTGGCATGCGCGTTCGGTCGCCGCATCCATTTTCGCGGGGGAGTAGATGACCGTCCGGTCGAGCGTGCACCGCCAGCCTCCCTCCTCGGTGGCTTCGACCTGGACCTGCCAGGGGTTGATGCCCAGTTCGTTGGCGAGGATGCCGCGCGCGCTCACCTGCTTGTCAGTGAGCCGCTCCAGGATGGCGACGGACTCGTAGGGGCGGAATTCGACGAGCTTGAATCCCGGATACCGGTTCTCGTACTGGCTGGCGACCTTGGGGGCGGCGGCCGGCTTGGACTGGGTGGCGTTCAGGCGTATGGTCATGCGCGTGTCGCCGGTCTTCTCCACGCTGGACACGCTGTCGTCAACAAGGACGGCCACATGCCGGTCGGCTTCAATGTGGTCGAGGCGCGCGTCTGCCGCTTCGGCGTGCGTGTGCCGGTATTCGTCGATGTTGCGGTCGAGCAGACGCCGGTGGGCGGCGTTGCCCACCGGGTCGAAGTCCACGACCTGACCGGCCTTGGTTTTCACCTGTGCGGGATAGGAGCATTCGAAGGTTCGCATGCCTTCCGGCTATGCGCGCGGCACGGCCTCGAACAGTGGCGTACCATTCTCGTCGTCCATGAGCAGCAGGCTCCCATCGCCGATGAGCGTGCCGTCGGGCATGGTGGACATGGTGTCGGTGAACCATATGCCATGGCGGTGCGTGACCGTGCTCACGGGCGTGTGTCCGACGATCTGCGGCCACCGGTGGTCGGCGAGACGGGTCAGTTCGCTTTCATCCGCCCACAGGGGGCCGGGCAGGCCGGTGCCGCCGCGCGCCGGGCCGGTCGCGTCGTAGAGGCGTCCGAGCCTGCCCGTATCCACAAGACTCCGGTTCAGCCAGTCAGCCATCTCACGCGGCCCCATGGTCTCGTATCCGCGAATCGTGCCCGCGGCCCACGGCAGGGTGACGCCCGCGTGCGTGGCGAGCACCCGCCCGTCCGACCATGCGAGGGTTACGGGCAGTTCGTGCATCATCCGATGGATGGCGCGGTGCGCACCCGGTTTGAAGCCGGGACTCGCCCGGCGTACGCGCGCGTATGCGGCGGAACCGGGTTTCATCCAATAGGCGATGTCGTGATTGCCGAGCAGGAGGATGGTGTCGCGCCGTTCATGCTCCATGCGCCACCATGCGGCAAGCCGACGGAACGCGCGTATGGCCGCGTTGTTCGACAGGTTCCAGTCGTCGTTCAGGTCGCCGAGCAGGATCAGCCGGTCCGCATGGCACTGGTCCGCGATCCGGCTGACCGGCTCCAACAGGTCGGGTTTGGCGTGCAGGTCGCCGACGAACAGGGTGCGGGTCACTCGCCCACCCCCGCGATCAAACGACGTGCGACCATGGCGAGGGGCTTCGCGTCGAACGCGTGATCCTTGACGTCTTTGCCCAGGGTGATGGTCACGCCACCCGCCCTGCCGTTCGCCCACGCGACCCCATCGGGGATCGTGCCCTCGTTCAGGGCCACGATCCGTTCGAGCGCCTGATGGGTGGACACGGCGGGCGTGGGCATGACGACCGGCATGGTCGTGGGCACGCCGTTGTGTTCGGGCAGGTGTTCGGCCAGCCACGCGGCGTACGCCTCGGGATCCTTCACCGTCCACTTGCCGGCACTGTCGCGGGTGACGGTCAGGGTCGCCGCCTCCAGCCCGTCGAACAGGGCCTTCTCCGCATCCATGGTCGCGTCGTGCGTGCGCAGATACTCGGTTTTCGCCGCGCCGATAGCCCGGTCGATACGGGTTTTGAGGATCTGCAGGCCGGCGAGCGTGCCGCGCAGCTGATCCTCACTCAGGCCACTGTAATCGTAGTCGATGTTGTCGCTCATGATGTTCCTTTCCGAAACCTTCTTATGCGTCCGCTTAGAAGTCGGGTTCCGCGCCCACGCGGGACGGCTCGCAGCGTTCACGCCACCCCATGCGCTCCAACGTCGCCCACACGGCGGGCGGAATGGGTATGACGCCGTGCGCACCCCGCCAGGCCGGCGACCCCCACAAGCCTTCGCCGGTCAGGTCGGCGAGCGCGTGCGAGAGCATCAATCCTCCCACGCCGCCGCATGCGGCGGGGATGATCCACGCGTTCAGGCCGCCAAGGCGCGGATCCGTGTCGAAGCAGGGGTGTTCGCGCGGCCGGAAGCGTGCGGGGGCGCGCGTGACGAGCGCCAGCGCGTACGCGTGCGGGTGCGTGCGGGCGACATGCGCGACCGTGGC